>Ga0315314_1001153_pt1 | contig 24555 bp, 27 predicted proteins | sample TDP9_MG_FD_203631 | JGI IMG/M metagenome (GOLD analysis project Ga0315314, IMG submission 203631) | Freshwater sediment microbial communities from Lake Towuti, South Sulawesi, Indonesia - TDP9 | ecosystem: Environmental > Aquatic > Freshwater > Lake > Sediment | place: Indonesia: South Sulawesi... | reverse complement strand
CAAGCTCTTTGATGATCAACAGATCCTCATAGTCAACCCTTACCGGCCAATCCCTAGGCTCAATGAGTGTATATGGTAGGTCGCCACTAATCGTCTCAACCTCTTTGATCCATTCTTCCCAGTGAAAGGTCCAACTATGGTTCTCTGCGCTGAACCATCGGCTCCTAACAGGGATCCCCTGAAAGCACGTGGACCAAATGACCTCAGTGCTCTTGGCTACTCCAGCTTCTTCTAGACTATTTAAAAAGGAGTGGAAATCTTCTACGTTCTGCTTTGGGATAGTCCAGATCCCTCCGTAGCCTTCGTATGACCCATATACTTGGCATAGGAATACCCAAAAACCGTTTATCCTTAGGCAATCTAGTAGGTCATCCCCATGGCCGGGGACGGCTTCGGCGAAGACAACGGCCTTCTTCAAGCCCATGTTCGTGTGGTAAGGGTTCAAATGCAAAAAAAGAATGGAGTTTGAGAGCATCCTTCTCACGCGGAATCTGACGGTTGAGGGGGGTAGTTGGAGTTGGCTTGCGATCAGAGCCAGGTTCCTCGGCCCAGATAATGAGAGGCCCTCAAGTATCTTGACATCGAGCTCGTCGAGTTTCTTCCAAGCAGTTAGGGCATCTCCAACTCTTGCATCCAAACTGTCTGTCCAGCTGTTCATGGCTCATGTCCTATTATGTCATAGATCCCTTTTTTAAGCCTCTCCTCAATCGTCCCCGCCAGGATGAGGTCCTCCAGGTACGGGGTCGCCATCCAAAGGAACGATGAGTCCACTCGATCCGGATGTGTCGGTTGCAGAGACCTTAGCAGCCGTAGTAGGAATCGTCGGAGTCGCGGCGAAGACGCTAGCTGTGAAGATGAGCAGTGCTAGGAATGCAAACTTCCAATTCACCTCTCTATCACCTCCCGCTCCAAGGAGCGTTATCTTACAAAGGGATAACAATTTATATCATTTGTTGTCATTCTGTCAGCTTTAGAGAGAGCCTTGTCAGAGAGTTCCACGAGTTGTAGGTCGTTATATTTATACGTAACTTAGAGGAGATGAGATATGTGGAGAGTTGTCTTTGGCCGCCGTTCTAGTAGAGTCTATCTGTGAAGTATTGAATGAGGTCTTTGGTGAAGCCACCTTGACCAGCATAATTGATAAGGGTCATCACGAACATCTTTGAGGTGAGACGGATGGAGGACGAGACTCGTCGTCAGAAACACTTACTTCAGACAACGTTCGATAGCCTGGGTGACGCTGTCTTCATCCTCGACGCTAAGGCGCCGCCTACAATCCTTGGATGCAACAAGGCTGCGTCCCAGATCTTCGGCTACGAGAGGGCGGAGATGTTGGGCAGAGACACCTCCTTCCTCCATGTGAGCGAAGAAACCCTCAAAGAGTTTCAGTCGCTCCTGTATCCCGCCGTAGAGAAAGGGCGTGTCCCATTTCACCTGTCAGAGTTCCGCATGAAGCGTAAGGATGGTTCAGTCTTTCCCTCGGAACACACCGTGTCACAGTTGTTGGACGAAGAGGGAAGGAGGACAGGCTGGGTCAGCATTGTAAAGGATAATAGTAGACTCAAGCGGATAGAAGAGACTCTGCGGGAGAGTGAGGAAGATCTTAAGAACCTGGTGGAGGAAGCCCCAGTCGGCCTTATCGATACGGACCTCGTTGGGACCGTCACGTATGTAAACAAGAGGTTTGAAGAAGTCTCAGGTTATTCCCGTGAGGAAGTCGTCGGCAGGAACGGTTTTGAGCTCGGGATGTTCTCTGATGAGACGCTGAAGATCCTTCTGCAACGGATGGGGGAACTGCTAAGAGGGGAACCATCAGGTAGTAGGGAGGTTCAGTTCAAATGCAAAGATGGAAGATGGATATGGGTGGAGATAAAGGGGAGATTAATCAAGAGGCTGGGGCGTCCAGTCGGCTTCCAAATCATCGCAGACGACATCACCACACGCGTCGAGCTACTTGAGAACACTAAGGCTGCTGAGAAGAGACATAGAGACCTTCTGGAGGCTTCTATGGATGCGGTCGCCGTAGCAGTCAGGACGAGGCTTGTCTATGCAAATCGATCGGCAGCCGAGCTTTTCGGATTCAGCGACCCGTCACAGCTTGTAGGCAGGGAATATCCAGAGATGATTGCACCTGACGACCGGGACCTTGTGACCAGCAGGTCCCTCCGCAGACAGAGGGGAGAAGAGGCTCCACCCCGATACGAATTCAGGATACAGAGATCGGACGGAACCCTACGGCACGTCGAGACACAAGCTACCCTCATTGACTGGGAGGGACGGCCTGCGGTCCTAGCCTTCATGCGAGACGTAACCGAGAGGAGGCGCATGGAGGACGAGCTCAAGGCGTCGGAGGAAAGGTACCGGTCGCTGGTGGAGTCTTCGCCGGACGCTATCTCCGTGACTGTTGGGTCCGAGATCGTGTATGCGAATCAGAAGAGAGCAGAACTCGCAGGGCTCGATGATCCCTCCCAGTTGATTGGGACTAGTGCCTTGGACTTCATCGACCCGCGGGACAAGGAGGCGATCCTCAAGAAGATCCGTGCTAGACAAGAGGGGGAGGAGGTACAGCCCCTGAGCGAGTTCAGGATACGGAGAACCGACGGAGCCGTACGAGACATCGTCAGCTACGACTCGCCCATCGAGTTCAGCGGGAGGAGGGCTGTGCTCCACTTCCTCCACGACGTCACGGACGAAAAGAGACTGAATGAACAAATCAAGGCGCACACTGAACAGCTAGAGAAACTAGTTGAAGAGAAGACACGGAGGCTACGTGAAGCTGAACGGTTGGCCGTCACGGGCGAAGTAGCCGCGATGGTCGGACACGACCTTCGAAATCCACTCCAAGCCATAAGCAACACGCTCTATCTAACGGGCAAGGAATTAGACTCATTACCTCTTCAACCAGAGCAGAAACAGATCACAGCGAGAAGGCAAAAGACGATTCTTAGGCAGGTTGAGTATATGAACAAGATTGTATCCGACCTTCAAGAATACTCGAGGCAGTTCAAACCTCAACTCGTTGAAACCAGCCTACCACAGCTCGTCAACGAAGTGCTCTCAACGATTGCGGTTCCTGAGCATGTCAAAGTGTCAAAAGTGGTTGGTGAAGGGTTCCCAAAGCTTATGGTTGATGCTGACTTAATGAATCGCGCACTCACGAACCTAGTCAGAAATGCGTTAGAGGCTATGCCAAATGGAGGACAACTAACGATAGAAGCTTGTGAAACAAGCGAGGGCGCATTGATAAGTGTACGAGACACCGGCGTGGGCATATCCCAAGAGAATATTGATAAGTGTTTTCAACCCCTATTCACTACTAAGGCTAAGGGAATTGGGTTTGGGCTGGCTATCTGTAAGCGAATTGTGGAAGCTCATGACGGCAGAATCACGGTTGAGAGCGAATTAGGTAAAGGAAGCACATTTACATTAGGAATACCACTCAAGAGGAGGTGAAATAGATGAAAGAGAAGAAGAGCATCCTAGTTGTAGACGACGAGAAGGATATCCTCAATAGCCTCAAGGAAATCCTTCAATCAGAGGGCTATAGCGTTGACACTGCTGAGACTGGGAGGGAAGCCATAGAAAAGTCTGGGGCCAACTTCTATAACCTGGCGCTGCTAGACATCAAACTCCCAGACATGGAGGGCACCAAACTACTTACAACGATGATCAATAACCTGCCCAAGATGATGAAGATCATGGTCACGGGTTATCCCTCACTGGAGAACGCCGTAGAAGCCCTGAACCTTGGAGCAGATGCCTACATCACGAAACCCGTGAACCCCGAGGAGCTCTTGAAGGTCGTGGAAGAGAAGCTGAAAGAACAAGAAGAGGCTGAGAAACTCACTCAGGACAAGGTCGTGGAGTGGATAAAGACTCGGGTCCGAAAGCTAGATCAGGAACGAAAGAAGAACGAAGATTAGCAAACAGAAACGACAGATAGCTCATAATCTCACAAGTGCAGAAGAGCGGAGGCATTGTTAGATACATGACAGAGCAAGAAGAACATCAGGTAAGGATAGAGGGTCTCTACAGGCACGCAGCTCAGCTGGTCAAGGCTGACAGCATAGAGACCGTGGCGAAGACGAGCTTCAGCATTATCGAGCAGATTCTCGGGGTCGATCGGGGAGGCTTCGGCCTAGTCGACAATAACGTCCTCCGCTTCATCCATGTGGCGGGTGCTGAAACAGAGCGACCCATTGAGCTACCCCTAGATGGCAAGGGCGTCACGGTAAGAACGGTCAGGACAAGGCAGACGCAGCTCGTCCCAGACACAAGAAAGAACAACGACTATGTGCCCATAGCGACCTATGAGGACAGACTGTCTGAACTCGCTGTCCCCGTCAAGATCAACGACCAAGTAGTTGCCGTAATCAACATCGAGAGTAACAGGCTCAACGCCTTTACAGAGCAAGACCAGAAGCTGCTTGAGACCTTCTCTGAGCACGTCGCATCTGCTATGATCCGTCTCAGGCAGATTAGAGAGCTTGAGAAACACGACGAGAAGCTCGTCGCTCTACATAGCGGTGCCTTGCAACTCCATGAGGTTGACAGTGTTGATGAGATTGCTGTGCGAAGCCTTGAGATTATGGCCAAGATCATGGGCTTCAAGCATGCAGGTTTCGCTGTCGTCGCTGATAACGTCGTCCGATACATCGCTGTGAAGGGCGTCCAAGTCCCTCTCCCAATGGACCTACCTCTCGACGGGAACAGCGTCACTGCAAGGGTTGCGAGGATAGGCAAGACCCGCCTGATAGCTGATGTAAGGGAGGAAGAGGGGTTCATAAGGTCAACTACCGAAGAGGAGTTCTACCCTCTGTCAGAGCTCACTGTGCCCGTGAAGGTGGACGATGATGTCGTGGCGGTGCTTAACGCCGAAAGCGACATGTTGAACGCCTTTGACGAACATGATGAGAAGTTAATGGAGCTACTTGCCTCCCACGTTTCAGCCTCACTCTCCAGCATGCAGCGAAGAGAGATACGGTTGACCTACCAGAGGAGGTTGAAGGCTCTCCACGACCACGCCGCCAGCCTCGGCTCCGCCGAGACGATTGAGGACGTTGCAGAACAGACTTTCGACACCGTAGAGACCGTCCTCGGATTCGATCAGGGGGGCTTTGGCGTCGTCGAAGCCAATCTCCTCCGCTTCGTAGAGATACGTGGAGCAACAACGGTGAAGACCTTCGAATTGCCCTTGGATGGTCCAGGCATCACCATCAGAACCGTCAAGACGGGAGAGACTCAGCTCATAAACGATGTAAGAACTGATGTGGATTTTGTACAAGGACCTGCGCTCGTACCCCCTTTGTCAGAGCTCGCTGTGCCCGTGAAGGTCGAAGGAAGAGTAGTTGCCATCATCAACGTCGAAAGCGACAGGCTAAACGCGTTCACAAAAGAAGATCAAGAGCTTCTTGAGACTCTATCTCAGCACGTCGCATCAGCCATGGACCGCCTGAACTACGTAAAGCAGCTGGAGCAGTTAGTGGAGGAGCGGACTAGGGAGCTAAAGCAGGCAGAACGTATGGCTGCAATCGGTGAGACAGCTGCTATGGTGAGTCATGATCTCAGCAGCCCACTTCAGGCGATGACCAACCTGCTCTACTTGGTGAAGAAGAAGTCAGAGGAGATGCCGCCTCCAGTGGCTGGGGTCTTGAGCAAGAAGGGTCTGAAGCAGCTCTTCAAGAAGCTTGGCAACCAAGTGGAATACATGAACAACATCATCCTGGAACTTCAGGACCTCTCAAGACCGATGAGACCTCAACTCGTTGAGGTAGACCTACGCAGACTCCTTGACGAAGTCCTATCGACGACCGTGCCTCCGAGGAAGATTGAAGTATCGATCCAGGGTCCAGAGAACCCCACAAAAGCGACAGTCGATCCAACAATGATGAAGAGGCTTATCGGCAACCTAATAACAAATGCTCTTCAAGCGATGCCGAAGGACGGGCGGCTCTCTGTAGAACTGTCTCAGACAGAAGAGGCTACTTTCGTAAGTGTCAGAGACACAGGCGTAGGTATGTCCGAGGAGAACCTAAGAAGGATCTTCGAACCCTTGTTCACAACCAAGTCGAAAGGCACAGGTTTGGGACTCGCCATCTGCAAGCGCATCGCCGAAGCCCACGGAGGTAGCATCGGCGTCGAAAGCCAACTCGGAAAGGGCTCCACATTCACCGTCAAAATACCACACAAGAAAGCAGAGAATAGAACCTACAGTAACAGCAAGAGGGGTGTCGCGAAACCTTCTCCCACTGCTTTGGGCGGCCCATCCACGCTCAGCTTATGAAGAATTCTAACGAACTTCTTCTCCGCTCTCTCAATCTGTTCGGTTCTCAGTTCATCAGCTGTCCAAAGAATTGCAGTGCCACTTATGACGCAGATTGCTCCGACTACTCTTCTCTACCACTACGAGATACCTGCTTGCTCATTCAAATCTCCTCTCGCGTGGCTCCGGTTACGGATCCTACAGCGTGCTCTCCCCATGGTCATGACGACTATTAGACACAGATACCACGACCAACGAAGCACAGGTAACTGATCTCAGATATCAACGACACGATTCCCAAAACTCTTGAGACGAATCTGTCAATTTCGTGGTAGAAGGGACCTCGACAAGTGTAGACCTTTTTGATCGTCTTGCATGTTCCACGCAGATTTTTCTTTCAGTTCAAGGTGACTTGTTCTGGTGCTGCAATTGCTAATCCCTGTATTCTCTGATAATGCTTAAGATTCCTTGTAACCAGAGGAATCTCACTCACTTTGGCGATGCTAGCTACCGGTACATCCCTAACTTCGACAACCTGACCCTCTTTCCTCAAGGTTGCCTGGATGCGACCAGCTTCGATGGAAGTTTCATAGCTGAAATCAATGATTTCCAGTTGATCCATGAACTCCTCTGTCTTCTTGATGAGCACTTCAGGTTTGGGAGCCAGATAGACTCCGAACCATATCTCAAACGAGTTAATAGTCGTGGTGCAAGCCTTCATCTCTTTCTCATGAAGCATCTTCATGAACTGTTTAGTGGTCTCTGAAGGTCCTCTAAGGTAGTCTATCAGAACGTCCGTGTCAATGCATACACTCGTTAAACCTTCCATGTAGACCATAGCCTCCCAGGTTCCTTCATGAACTCCTCTAGGTCTTCAGGATACCCTCCCCAGCACCCTTCAAGCTCAGGCAAACGTTCCCCCTTATGTAGCTTCCTTAGGACGATGAGCTCACCTTTGTCTGAAACCCTTAAAACGTCCCCTATGCCGATGCCAACCTTCCTCCTTACACTCTTTGGAATAGTGACCTGATACTTTCGTGTCACCTTCACGACCCCCTCGACCACAACGACCGCCGTACTACCAAAGGGCAGTACGAATACTAATATCTTCCTCGTCCTCTCCTACAAGAGAAGATTAGGCAATACCCACGACTTCCTGAAGAGTGATAACGACACAAGTCCAATTTCGACGTAGATGAAGCAGGCGAAAACCGTGTCTCCCCAGGAGCAAAATCTCCGAACATGAATTCTCGTCCACGTCCCTAGGAAGTTCTTGGAGTAGTTCGACAAGGAGACCAGAGGACATTCGGCAGCTGAAACGAAGCCATAAGAACAGGCATGATAATGGTCCTTGAGACTTTGAAGAAGACATGTACTGCAAAGGATCAATGTCGCTCCTCTTGATGACGTGTGGATGGCACAATCGCACGCAGCGCAAGAAGAACTCAGACTGAGCTTTCCCTGATAGCTCAGATGTGACGTTTCATCAACAACTTTATTAATATAAGAACCGTTCAATACATTGAACGGTGGTTCATTTGATTGAACTATTTGACAAGTATATCAAATGGAAGATCCTTGCCCATTTCCTCGCCCATCCCAACACGTTCTTCCACATCAAAGAGATAGCCAGAATACTTGAGGTCAGTCCTGGGAGTGTGAGCACCGCGGTGAAGTTCTTTGAGGAATGGGGGCTACTCGTTAAGGAAGAGAGGGGGCTTGCGCATCTCTACAAGCTGAGTTTGGAACACAGACTCACTCCTCCTCTGAAAAAGGCGTACGGTCTCGCCTTTGTCCTCTCATCAAGACTGGCAGAGAGACTCCTTGAAGTTGACGAGAACATCATCTCTGTAGCCCTATTCGGGAGCTATGCAGATGGCAGCTTTGATGAAAAAAGCGATGTAGATCTCCTAATTATCAGCCCGACTAGAAAAGAAGAAACATTCGAGATGATCAAAAGATTAGAGGACGACATGAGGAAAAACGTCGGCACGTCTTTCTTCAAGTTGTCAGATTGGCGATTGATGGCAAAAAAGGAAGATGCTTTCTATAAGAGGGTTGTAGAGAATCACGTGCTGCTCTATGGGAGCGAGTTGAAATGAAGCTGGATGACTGTTTTCGCAGAGGTCTACTGAAGAGAATACCTCCCGACAGAGAGAACGCTCTACGGTCCCTTGAACTCTCACTAAGCAACATAGACGATGCAGCCGAGAATCTACGCATACACCGTTACAGAGTGGTCATTGTTTCTAGCTACACAGCCATGTTTCATTCTGCTAGGGCAATACTTTTCAAGGACGGGGTCAAGGAGAGAAGCCACGAATGCATTCCAATATATCTTAAGGAGAACTATCCAGATCTAGAAAGAAATGCAAACATCCTTGACGCATATAGACGATTGAGGCACCATGCGATCTATGGCTTAGACCAAGTCTTAGACGAGGTAGAGGCCAAAGCAGCGCTAGATTCAGCCAGAGAATTCACACAGAAAGTCAACAAGATCATCAAAGAAGACATATGACCAACATCATCTCTGTCGGCACTAACCTTTCTAGGCATACTATCTCTGCTCAGGTGGCACAGCTTATTGTTCAGGCCATCTTTTGTATAGGAAGTTTCTCGTAGCGTCACTCTAGGCTTCGTCGACGCTGACGTAGGGGCTTTCAATCGGTCGTCACGTGGATCGTGACGGCCAAACCCACTTGCGAACCCATCTCTCTCACAAACCACCTCTCAGTGAGCGCCTTGCTACTTCAGTGGTTCTCGTGTAGCTTGAGCTGATCATCTCCGCCTGGTCCCTAAGGCTCCTCTCTTCTGTCGACCGGGCTGAAGGGACCAAAATCTCAATGGGAATCATACTTGGCAGTGCATCGAAGCTATCTATGAAGTAGTTCGACGAGACGCCAATCGGATAGGAAAAAAGGAAAAAAGCTTGCAGCTTATTCCCTCTGGTATACTATTTCTCCGCCAACGATTGTTGTCAGGACTTTGAAGTCTTTGAGTTCATCGGGATCGCAGGTGAGGATGTCCTTGTTGATTATCACCATGTCCGCGAGCTTTCCGGGTTCTATGGAGCCTTTCTTGTCTTCCAGTCCTTCAAGGTATGCGCCGTTGTACGTAGAGACCCTTATGGCGTCCATGACTGAGATTGCCTGTGCCGGGCATAGCTCCTCCCCGTTTTTTGCCTTCCTAGTTACCATGCCATAGATGTGAGCCAACGGCCAGTTCGGTCCTATGGAGTCTGAGTTCGCTCCGGCCACGATGCCGTACTCTTGGAAGGAACGCATGGGATAGTACCTGCAGAGGCGCTCTGAGCCTGGCCCTAGGGCAACCGTGTGCCTGTTTCCAACGAGGTAGCAGAAGCCTATGGAGGCTGATGCTAATACTCCTAGACGCCTCATCCTTTCCAGCTGCTCGGGGCCGCAGACGCCGCAGTGCTCGATCGTGTGCCTGTGGTCCTTGACAGGCTTCTTCTTGAGGGCTTCTTCAATAGCCTCAAGGCACATGTCGATGGCTTTGTCGCCGATGGCGTGGATGTTTACTCTCAGCCCCGCGAGGTGGCACCTAGTAACCTCGTCGGTCAGCTCCGCCTGCGTCACTCTAGAGATCCCGACGTTATCCGGCTCTCCCCAGTAGGGTTCGTTGAGGTAAGCTGTCCTGGTGCCCAAGGAGCCGTCGACGCCCAGCTTGACGCCATGTATTCGGAGTTTATCGCTCCAGCCGAATCCTGTTTGTAGTCCCTGCCTCGCTAAGTCGTCGGTGGCATACCCCTCGTAAGGCGCCATACCGTCGAGCATGAGCCCAACCCTGATGTTGAGCTTCCCCTGCCGGAGCAGTTCCAGATACGCTGTAACCTGGGGCGCCTTGATGTGGGCCTCGCAGATCGTAGTCACACCCCAGCTCAGAAGCTCATTCTCTATCTCCGGCCAGTTCTCCACCATCTTGCTTTGTCGCTCCGCGGGGGTGAGGGCGGGCATCACGTGGCGCACTAACCGGCTGGCCAGCTCATTCAGCCTTCCCGTCGGCTCCCCTGTCTCAGGATCCTTGACGAGTTCACCCCCTACAGGTGAGAGTGTGTCCTTCGTGATCCCCGCCATCTCCAAGACCTTGCTGTTGACAGCCCAGCAGTGGCCGCCGGGCGGGCTCAAATAGACTGGATGCTCTGTCGTAGCCTTGTCGATGTCCCACCGTGTCGGGAACCTCTTCTCCGGCCACGAGGCTTCGTCGAAGCCCGAGCCAAAGATCCATACTCCCTCGGGCGTCTTCTTCGCTACTTCTCTTATCTTCCTGATCATGTCTTCCATAGAGGTCGCATCATGTAAGTCAAGGTGGGCTCCGGAACGTGCTCCGCGCCCTATCGTGTGATCGTGGGTATCTATGAATCCCGGCAAGACTACCTTCCCGTTCAGGTCTATGACCTTGGTGTGCTTGCCAACCATCTTCTCTACCTCTCTTGTCGTTGCGACCTTGACGATCGTATCCCCCTTCACGGCCACGGCTTGTGCAACGGTATCCTTGCTGTCGACGGTGACGATCTTGCCATTCAACAGAACGAGGTCCATGTACATCTCTTCAGGCAGTTCCTCATTCGTAACGTCCACTTCTCATAACTCCTTGCAATTACCCTTTTGAATCTATGAACTAATAAATTTACGTCTGACGATCGGGTTCCCGCGGCCCTTCCGGTCTTTCTATGTCTCATAGGGTCCTTTGAAGGGATTGGATACTTGTCTACACCTTCGGCTTAGTCTCGACTATGAGCTGAAATGGTGGCTGTTTTGGATTTGCGATTTCTTGTTTGCGCAGTGAATTCAAATTCGGTCCAGATTTCTGACAAAGCTCTGCCCGAGATAAGCAAACTTCTGGAATCTGAAGATGATTGACGAACTCTTACCATGTTTCCACTACAAGGCCCGGAACCTGTTCAAAGTGTTTCCTGTCCGAGGTTAAAATGGGCTCATTGTATGTCAAGGCGATGCCTGCTATCATTGCGTCTAGGTCGCCGATTGGAGTACCTATGAGTTGAAGGTCGTTGACTAGTTTGCCGTATCTCTCACAAGCCTCGATTGAGAAATCTAGGATTTCAAGATGTGTGAGTATATCCCTGATTTTTCTGACTTCTATGTCCCTTCTTCTTGATCCATAGGCTCCCTTAAAGAGTTCACAGGCTGCGATCGGTGTTCTGGACAACTTCGCCTCTCTGGCCAAATAATCGTTAAGTGTCTTCTCAGCCTTGGGGTCGCGTCTTATGAGAGCAACTATGAAGCTAGTGTCTAGGCAAACCATGGTGTACACCTAGAGTTTAGGGGTCCTCAAGGTCACTTTCCGTCTCTCTCTAATAACCTCGTCCATTATCTCAGCGAACTCCTCATCTGGTTCTAAGGATCTAACATAGTCTAAGAGAGAACCCCGTGCTTCTTTCCTCGTCAACCTTAAGATCGCCTCCGTGAAGGATTCGTGCTTCAGCTTTAAGTCAGCCAAGGCTTCGTAGGCTTCCTCAGAGATCGTAATCGTCTTATGACCCATCTTCACGCCGAAGATGGAATACACGTATGTGTATTTAAACCCTGCACAAAGACAACCCTTGGGATCAGCAAAACGATTTTGGTGGGGGGATTAGGTTGTAACCGTCGTTCGAACCCTCGAACTACATATCTGTGACGGACGAGCTGTCAATCAATGTATGAGTTCCTCTAGCTTTTCGTTTAGTTTTCTCATAGCGGAGGCTATGAGAAAATGCTTTTTCACGGATTGGAGAGGGGGCTGCTCGGAGAATGGTTGAAAAACGCGGCGGAGAACCAGTCGACAAGGGATCTCCTGTCCAAGATCAGGAAGATGTGGCCGACGCCGGTGGAGGATACAGACCTGATCTCTTTCCGCTCCCTATCTATGACTGGCTCAAGTGCCTTCTCTTCAAGTTCCTTCTTGAGTTCTTCTGAGACGGCTTCTACTCCGCCCTTTATAAAGAAAGAAGTTCATGCTCCCTAAAACTTTGAGTTTTCCAGAGACGCCCGACGAAATGCAGAGGCAGCATCGATGCATTCATTTCGGATTCGAGAAAAAAGGTTTTATGGTTATGTTGTGACATAGCGATATGGTGATAATAGTGGGGGAATACGCAACAATCTCGGTTCCTATCGAGGTCAAAAAAGTTCTGGAGAAGGCTAAAGGCGAAGACGAATGGGGAAAATTTCTTCTCAACCTATATGCCGAGGTTAAGAGGTTGAGGAGTGTACGGGCATTCGAGGAGTTGGCAGAAACGCTTACAGATGAAGAACTGAAAGCCATAGCGGAATCCAGCAGAGAATTCAGAGAGAGGTTCTCCTTCAGATGAATATACTCGACACCGACATAATCGTGGAATTGCTAAGGGAGAGAAGACACGAAGTAGGGGCAATCTCGATAATAACTCTCATCGAAGTGCTGAGAGGAATTGAGGCGACAAAAAGAGCTAGGGTCAAAGAGCTACTTGAAGAAAGCTTCACAGTAATATCCCTAGATTACGAGGTCATGGAAACCTACTGCAACCTCTACCAAAGACTCAAAGAGGAAGGCACAATAATAGCTGACGCAGACCTACTCATAGCCGCCACCGCCATATCTAGGAACATGAACCTCAAAACAAGAGACAGGCACTTTGAAAGACTAAGAAATCTCGGCCTAAGGCTAACATAGATATCTCATAGTAGATTCCGATTGGAGAAACAATGCAAAAGAGGACAATGATAGAATCCCCCGCCGTCTAGAAGCGAATGTTCAAATTCCATCACCAACCCCCCTCAATTTTGACGGAATCGCACGAAAACAAGTTCCTTCCACAAAATGACCCACAAAAATATCCTATATCGCGTGGTGCGAGGGTGGGATTCGAACCTACGAATCGCCGCGGAACTGTGGTTCCAGCAAGGCATTGATGATAGTCGCTTTGGTACCTGTCGTTAAGATCGATATGGGAGCTCTGACATATGATACGCTTCCATCGTTGGACTTCTGGATCTCACGTTGTCTATGAAATCCTCCTTGTCCAATGACACTAAGACTGCGTAATTGTCTAGTGCAACCTTGAGGTACATTGCATCTATAGTGTAGATATCGTACTCTGTGCAGAGAGTGTACGACGATACGCAGAAGGCTCTGTCACAACTAACTAGAAGCCTTGGGTGGATCATGAAGTCGAGTTGTTTTCTTGCCTCGTTCGCCACGCCAGCACCAACCTTCCTCGCTAGAGTTCCGCATACTTCTTGGTAGACAATGCTGGGTTCAGCCAAGATGAAGCTGTGAGGCACCTTTCTGAGTATTTCTGAGCCTTCTCGCTATAGGTCTCGTCTGTCTTCAAAGCCGCAACCAGGATACCGCAGAACTCCGACAAGCCTCTAAGCCACCATCTTCAGGGATCAGGTTGGAACGAGACGCTTGTGAAGGCGGCTGTCACCGCCGGCAGCTTCGGGATGAGAAGGTTCAAGGAGGTCACTCCTGATGGTGAGGTTCACTTCCAGGGGCTCAACCGTGAAGGCTACGTTCAGGTCGCGCCCGATGGCACGGAGTATGAGTGTCCTCCCTGCGATACGATTGTGCAGGAGTTTCAGCGTGAGATAGAAGCTGCAGGGGAGTCCTCCCTTGTCTTCTTCGGGGGGAAGTATTCACATGCAGTGATCAAGAAGCCGAGGAGGGGTGACTTTAGGGCTCATCTGATGTGTGGGGGGGCATCTATGTTGAAGTATGATCCTCCAATGGATGAGAGGCGTGTTGCTGAAGATGCTTTGGGCGTGATGGGGGAGCCTACTGAGTATGCTAGGATCGACATCTTGAGGGCTAGAAATACACCTTTGATCATAGAAGTGGAGTTGATTGAGCCGATGCTCTTCTTTGATTTCTTCCCGGAGACCGTTGAAGTGTTTGCGGATCACATTGAGAAGGCTCTCAGAAAGCAATCGATAGACACACCATGGTCCTATTCACAATTCCACCTGAACGCGCGTGAATGGCTGATGTCATGAAGCCTATCGTCTCGGGGAACTTTCTTGAGTCTTTCGCTCATCCTCAGGACAAGCCCGCAGCCTTCAGATGTGGGATAGCTCACAGGAGCACGGAGGACTAGCCACAACAATCTTATCTAGGAGCGAAAATCTTAACATCAATGTCTTGGCTCTCTAGAGTGGGACGGCGGTCTGAGGGTATCTGATTGGCGGACTTAAGAAGCGAGCTAAGCGATCTACGAAATGGGTTTATTCTAGCGTTGATTGTAAGCGCTACTAAGTACGTTCAAACAAACATCGATGTCTTGAGGATGCTGGTCAATAATAGGGGGTTCTCTGGGATATATGTGACTGTGAACAGACCCTACGAAAGCATTTTGAGATCGCTAAGAGCCAACGAGATTGACACAGAGAAGCTCTTCTTCATAGATGTCATATCGAAATACGCTTCGGAGAAATCTGATAGAACAGAGAATTGTCTATTCATAAACTCGCCTGAACGCTTAACAGAGCTATGTATCGCACTGGCTCAGATCATCCAGACGATGCCAGAGAATGACAAGTTCGTGTTCCTAGATAATGTATCAGCCTTAGTAATTCACAATGGAGCTGAAACCATCGCTAGATTCATTCACATACTATGCACCAAAATCAGGAACTGGGAGACTGTTGGAGTCGTTGTCTCGTTGGAAAAGGAGACAGACGAAAAACTTTTCTCTCAGTTGAACCAATTTAGCGATAAAACAGTAGTTGTAGATGGAGGCAAATGAAATGCATGCATTATCCCACCTAATCCTTGAAACCATAAGTATCATTTCAATCGTTTTCGCGGCAGTCTTTTCGATTTTCGCCTTAAGAAGGTTTCTGAGCGGAGAGTTCTACAATATAGCTAAGTGGATAACTTATTCTTTCGTATTGCTAGCAATCCACAAGATCACCGAAGAGACTGGCAACTTGACTGAGGGTATCTATCAAGAAGTATTCATGTATGTCGACCACCTCTCCTTCTTGGCAGGAGTCTTGTGTGCCATTCGTGCGGCTTATCTGTTGTACGGCTTTTCAAAGGTCTATGGTTTCCGAGAAAAACCGAGAAAATGAACTGCCACCTGAGGTTTTTCAGATCTGTTAGCAGGTATTCAGGCACGTTTTCTATGAGGATGGTGACCGGATCGATCTCTAAGACTACTCTGAGCAGAGAGATCTACTGGGTAATGCCTCCACTCAATGTGCGAATACCGTTTCATGGGGGTAGACGACGATCCCGTTGGGCGTGAAGCCGTACGGACAGATCCTTTCCATTATCTTCACTCCCCTCATCTTCCTGATCTCTATAGCCCTCACCAACGTGTCTCTTATGCGGTAGGTGCGGAGGTAGATGACTCCTTGGGCTAGAAAATCCACGAATCCGAACTTCTGCATCTGCTCGCTCTCCTCTTGACTCTCGCCTAGGAGCAACGATGTCAGCCTCATCTCTGTCAAGCCTTTGACAAGCCTCAAAACCTGCTGCCTGGCTTCAAACTCATCCCGGTACTGCAGGACTAGGGCGGATAGGCTGTCGATGACACATCGCTTTGCATCGATCCTGCGTCTAGCGTCGTTTACAGCGCCTAATAGCCCATCAACACTGAATTCTTCAGTTGCCAAGCCGGCCTTGACTACGTATCTCTTGGGGTGTTCAACGTCTCTGATGGGAGAAGCATCCAAAAGCGCAAGAGCTCCGCGGCTCTCTAGGTCGTACATGTTCCACCCGTAGCGTTGAGCGGTATTCGCGATAGAGTAAGGGGGCTCCTCCAAGGTCACGTAGATGCTCTTCTCGCCGTAAAGCATGGCGCCGCGGCAGAGGAACTGGACTCCGAAGGTCGTCTTCCCAGAGCCTGGTCCTCCTACCACGGCGTAACAGAAACCCTTGGGAAATCCTCCCTCTATGAGGTTGTCAAGGCCATCTATGCCCGACCGAACCCTGTCAGCAGACATGGTGAACCAGCCGCATTGATAGAATGAGAGGTAGGTGCTATATTAATCTACATCGGGCCAAATAAGTCAAACCTAACTTTGCATCTCGCTTCGTCGTTGACGGCTAATGGCACTGGGCGACTCAAGTCTTCCATCCCTCTACATCGCTTTTACCGAGAATAGTCACCCTGATTAGACCTACGAGAACTATTAGGAACCAGAGGGGAGAGTAGAGGAAAAAGTACGCGGCGAACTCTGGCAACTGGAACCTCAACCTAAGCTTTTTGGCAAGGATGTAGAAGAGCACGGCAGCAACAGCAAAGTTCAGCAGCACCAAGACAAGGTTTCTAGCCAGCATCAAGCCGATCGATGTGAATGTTACCACGGGTAAGAGCAAGCCGAACTTCGTTGAGACCAGCATTAAGAGGGCTACGAGAGTCTTCTCCAGCATTGGGTCTGGAACCATTAGACTGAGGAGGAGCAGGGCAACGGAAGGAAACATGAAGAATAGCATCGGGAGAACGACTTGAGGAGACTTAGCGGCTATGGCAAGAAGCTCTCTAGAGTGGTCTCTTAGACATAGTGCGGCGCCAATAGCCCATCGCTTCCTCTGCATGAACCAATCAGCAAGGGATGAGGGCGTTTGAACTTGGACCTCCACATCTCCAGCATAGTAGAAGGATTTGCCCTTGAGTAGGGCCCTAATTCCTAGGTCGAAGTCCTCTTGAATCACCTTATGGAAGCCACCTATCTCGTGGAAGGCTTCCCTTGTAATTGCGAAGCTGGGTCCACTGACGCCTGGACATTTCCCTAGGAGCCTGGAGAAGGCGGCGTATGTGAAGTTGAACCCTATGTCGTCGTATCGGGCTATTCTGGTCAGAACCCCTTTCCCAGTCATAACCTGCTTAGGTTGCACCAGGTCCTTTGACTTGGCGGCGTCGACGATGGGTCTCAGGAAGCTCCTAGGATTCCCGAATATCTTGATATCCGCATCCATAAACAGGTAGATGTCCCCCTCAGCCAAGCTCACCGCCCGGTTCAGCGTATTGACTTTCCCTGACCTTTGCTCGTTCAGGACGAAGTTGGCGCTACCTTCAAATCGTTTAGCGACAGCGAGGCTCCTTTCAGTGGGTTCGTCGACGACGACGAATATCTCCCTATTACTATACGAGTCCTTCAGAAGTTCTACCAGCAGATCCTCCAGCTGCGGGGACTCTCTATGAACAGGAACAAACACGCTCACTCTCTGACTCTCAACAGACTCCGACTTCTCCATCCCCTAGCACTCTGCCAAACTCCACCCAGTGAATCCCGCGACGCCGATCTCCAGAGCCAAGTGGGTCTCTGAGACTTGGCTCTATGTTGAACTCCTTTATGCCGTTTAGACTCATATCTCTTTCGCTAGTCCGCCCCACTTTCGGCTCAAGAAGCTGTTGAAATGGGAGACAAACCACGTGGATATGAACTACTAGCCTCTGCAGAACGTAAGTCCCTGCCATGTGAGATACCTGATTAGGAGGGGCTGAGGGCTAATTGGGAGAAAGACCGGAGCCCTGTCCCGATGGTAAACACATCTAGGTATTTCGCCTCGCGACGATCTGTTCGATGCATCTGCACTCGGAGACCCGATGTCTGTAGTAGTTTAGGGTTCTAGAAGGTGAGTGTTCCGTAGTAGACTTCTTGGAAGTACGACTTTCCATTGTCGTCAAAGCCTTCTAGACGCAGGTAGACCCAGTATGTGCCTGAGGGGATGTTAGACGCGTGGCCAGGCGCTTCCTGTGGCGTCTCGAACTCCACGACGAAGACGTTGCCAGGGTATACAGCACGCGAAGCCTTGTCCCAGCTAATTACCCCGCTAGAAACCATGTCCCATCTCGTCCCGGTCCAAGTGAAGATTTCCCATTTATCTAATCTAGACGCGTAGGCCTTTCCTGTCACGGTGTTTTTGAAGACGATTCTGGTTTGGAAAGTTAGGAAGAAAGTTATGCTTCCCGTGTTCTTCAGGGATAACCACACCTTCCCACCATCGTAGGGGTCACCCTTGTCATTTCTACTGATCTGAGGTACAGGTGTCTCACTGGAACTAGTGGAGACAGCCATTACACCGTCACTAACCCAAGGTGGATACGAGGTTACAGATACTGTCCGTCCTGTGACTGCGGTGAAGGGAGTAGGCTCCAAGATGTTTCCTCGGGAAGTTACCACTTTGATGGTATATTCATTGTTTTCAGTCATTGCCTGCCATCCAGAGATGCTCGTGGAAGTGATGACTTCGGTCGTCCATGGGTGGACATCGGTATCTAGCGTATACGCACGGTGGGTATTAGTAGTCTTGTCGATAACCCACAGCCTGCTTACGCTAGCCACGATAGGTCCTCTGTTTGTGAGAGTAATGTTGACGCCTCCCCCTGACAGAATCTGTAACCGAGCATCTACGTTCTCAGTCACCTTCTGAGCGTCGTATTGCTGCATCAGAATCTGGTTCTGCGCCACCTCGTAGAAGAAACTCGTAAGCGTCATGGCTATCGCAAAGAAGAAGACGGCGCCAATGACCGTGGATATTCCACGCTTGTTCCTTCTAAGGCTCGTGGGCTTAGCTTGGCGACACAAAGACCGATTCAAAGCTGTTCCCCCTATCTGTGGTTACTGTAATTGTATAGTCTTGGCCTGTAGCCCAGTCCAAGTAAACATTCATGTATTTTGTCTCTTGAATCTCCACCTCAGGAAACACTCCTGAACCATCTGAGCTGTTCAGAACAGTACATGAGATCCCGTTAATCTGCACATATTTGACCTCTAGGTCGATCCTTCCAATGTTAGTCATCGTTATGTTGACATACTTCGGTGTAGCGGACCGGAACCATGCGTCCTCGATGACGAGGCGTTCCGTGATCGTCTGCATCTGATTGGTCCTCTGGAGACTTATCCACTGATTCGACGTGCCATACATGAGGCTGAACGCAGCCACGGTTATGACGAGCAACATCAAGTCTGCTACTATGGGACTCACACCTCTCCTATCTCCGAGAAGTCTCTTCATCATCCATGTTTCCTCCCAATGATCACTAAGATAATCTCATATCAGCCCACTCATAAATTCTTTCACTAGCGAGACGCAGGAGAAACGACTTACCCTCAACTCGTTCTCCAAGAAGCCCCCGAAACTTCCCCAAAGGCTTTCTCAGCCAGTAATCTCCATCTCGATCGATCAGCTTCATTCCACGAACGGCTTGGGTAGTCAAGGTCTTGCTTGTTGGAGGGAGGCTTTCCTAGTACTTCAATGACATTATCCTCTCTTGCGGATGATCTCATCTGTAATGTAGAAGGCTATGCCCATTATGGTCAGCATAGAAGCGTTGTAGGCGATGAATAGGAGCGGGTCTTTTGCGAGGAAGCTGTACAGGGGGTCGTAGACTAGGAGGGGTATAACTATTAAGACTGTGCCAGCTATGATCTCTAGACTTCTCTTCCTGCTCTTCAAACCGCTCAAACCCAAGATGGATCCTTGAAGGGAGAGGGCGAAGACGATGATAAGGAACTTCATCGTGGGCAGAATCTGTAGCAGGAATGGTAGTCCCTTGAAGACGCTGAGGACGATGATGGCTGTCAGATTATTGAGTAGGATTACCAGGGAGTAGGCTATTAACCCAAGGACCACGATCTCGCTTGCCTGACGGAACCACTTGATGTTGCTGTATCTGCTTGTTGTCGTGATAATCATAGCGGAGAAAGGAACGAAGAAGGCCATCTTCCCTATGAAGAGCCCAGCGATGCCGTATTTCACATACAACATTGCACCAAACGGGTTACCCTCATTCGAGATCCCTCCAGGATCGTTGTGTATGAGCCAAGTCGTTGTAATGATGTCACCTAACACGAAGATGGAGAACAGCAGAAGCAGAATGAAGAAAGTGTTCTTGACCGAGTCATCACCCTTATCTAGCATAGCCGTCCACGTCAACAGGGTGTCTGAGAAGACCAGTCCTTAAAAAGCTTGTTGTCGCTCTCGCGGTCATTCAATACGCTAAACCAAACCATGGATGCCTGTAGGCGCAGGAAGACCTCTTGCGCGAGGGTGAGTAAACCTTTTCAGTTTCCTTCGCACATATACTTCGTCGGTGTTGGTTTGAGCCAGATCCTAAGAAAGTATGTTGGGAGGAAGATCGAGGTCTTCTATGCAGGACCTAAGGGAGAAGTCGAGATCAAAGGAGAACTAATCGGCCTGGATGAGAACTTCTTAGAAGTCCGGGAGGAGAAGGGGATGCTCGGAGGCAAGCCGAAGACGGTCGTGCTGTCAAGACTTGGCATAACCGGTCTCAGAGTCGAAGAAGAAAAGTAGAGGAAGAAGACCACTACTGTCATAACAAGTTACCCTAAGTCTACTGTTACGGAATCCATACCTCCCTTCTTCTCGCCGAGAGGACCACGATGAGAGGATCATTGCTGGGAGAATCTGGAGCAGAAGGGGCGGTCCCTCAAGGCGCTGAATGTGATGATGCGTGTGAGCTCGTTAAGTAGGATCACTGAGCAGTAGACGATCTTGGAGAAAAGCTGTTTAGAAAATGGTTAGAAACGGTCTTAAGGCTCTGTACACTTCTTCCTTCACAAGCGTGCGAGACATAAGGCGTGAAGAGATCATGTTCTCCGTTGTGGAACGTGTTACCAGAAAAGGCAAAGTAGTACAGGGATATGTTAACGGAAGGAGAATGCTCACAGAGCACGTGCAAGTGAAGCTATTCTTGGGCAGCTGATTTCAGTGTGTTTAGTTCCCTAAGTATGCTCTTATTCAGTTTTTCTGGTAGTGAGATCTTCCTTTGGTTAAGTATCTCGTAGAACTCCGCTCTCGAGACACCCATCATCTCGGTCGCCCTCCCAGCGGAGAGTTCGCCCTTAGAGTAGAGGTTGAGGACCTCTTCCAGAAACCTCTCCGAAACGCTGATGGTCACTGCTTTTCACGTAGGCGTCGGTAGGCCTTATGCTATACCTCTTGATCTATGCCCACCCGCTAGAATTTATAGGTTCCAGTCTCATTCAACCTTAGCTCTGCAAAAGCAGATAAGTAGAAACAAGTAATAACATCAAAGAGGAATCCGTATGTCTTCGCCTGTTCCCCTTCGAAAGGATATCCCGTTGGAGAACACATGGGATCCTGAGTCGATCTTCGCAAATGATGCTGCGTGGTCAGAGGAATTCGAAGCTGTAGGCAAGGACCTACCGTCCCTTGCGAGGTTCAAGGGACATTTGGGAGATAGTCCAGCCACTCTGGCTCAATGGCTTGCGGAGAGTGAAGCGATTCGTATTCGGGCGGGTAAGGTAACTCTGTACGCCAGCTTGAGGTACTCAGTGGACACAACTGATCAAGTCGCCGTCGCATTGAATGATCGTGGACGTGGACTTGCGGCGCGTGTCGCCTCAGCGGTCTCGTTCGAGGAACCTGAACTGCTCGCAATCGGTTTCGAGAGACTGCGCTCATGGGTAAGTCAAGAACCGCGTCTGAGGATCTATGCACACTATCTCGATAGGCTTGAAAAGAGAGCGGCACATGTACGCTCGGCTGAGGTAGAGGAACTGCTAAGCATTCTGAATGACCCTTTCCGAACATCATCCGCAACACATGGAATTCTGGCTGACGCTGATCTGAAGTTTGCTCCAGCTAGGAACGAGGCCGGAGAGATCTTTGAGATCACACAGGGCACGATAAATGCTCTACGTACACACCCAGACCGCAGGGTTCGCCAAACCGCATTCGAGAACTATGCTGATGCCTTCCTTGCATTCAAGAACACTATGGCTAACTGTCTCGCAGCTGGTGTTAAGCAAGATGTCTTCCGAGCTCGCGCACTCCGATACTCGTCATCTCTGGAGGCGGCTCTCAAACCCAATTACATTCCACTCGATGTCTTCCACAACCTCATCAAAACATTCCGCGCAAATCTGCCGACTTGGCACCGTTATTGGGATATACGGAAACACGCGCTGGGCTATGACAAGCTCTATGTATACGACGAGAAAGCGCCTCTGACTAATGCCAAGCCACGGGTCGAGTATAGACAGGCAGTCGACTGGATCTGCGAGGGGCTTAAGCCGCTGGGCAACGAGTACGTTGAGGTCGCCCGGCGTGGGATGGAAGGACACCGCTGGGTCGACAAATACCCTAACAAAGGCAAGAGGTCAGGCGCGTTCACCACTGGCGCCTACGGGACACATCCATTCATCTGCATGAGTTTCAACAACGACTTGTTCTCAATGAGCACACTCGCCCACGAACTAGGCCACGCCATGCACAACCATTTCACACAGAAGACACAGCCCTATGTCTACCGCGGCTATGGAACATTCCTCGCCGAGACAGCCTCAAACTTCAATCAAGCAATGGTGCGAGCCTGGCTTCTCAAAAACCCACCCCCATCAAAGACGGAGAAAGAGAGCATAGAATTCCAGATATCCGTAATAGAAGAAGCGATGTCAAACTTCCACCGGTACTTCTTCATCATGCCCACACTTGCTCGCTTCGAACTTGAGATACACGAGCGTGTCGAACGAGGGCAAGCACTCACAGCTAAGAACATGACCGACCTACTGGCCGATCTATTCAGCGAAGGATATGGAAGCGGCGTCGTCGTCGATCACGACCGTGTCGGCATCACTTGGGCACAGTTCCCGACGCACCTGTACTCTAACTTCTATGTATTCCAGTACGCTACAGGTATCTCCGGTGCGCACGCTCTCGCACAGAACATCCTGGATGGCAAACCGAATGCGGTTGATAGATACATCAACTTCCTCAGCGCAGGAGGATCAGAGTTCCCACTCAAAGCCTTGAAACACGCAGGAGTCGACCTAACAACTCCGACACCCGTTGAGACCACCTTCAGGATACTTGCAGGATATGTCGACCAACTCGGTGAGTTGACTTCAGATGCGCGGTGAGTTGCCTAGGGCCCCGGTTAATGGTGAATCAGAACCTCCGTTGATATGATGGTCAGGTGTTCTCTTCAACAGAGAAACGTAAGCACCTCTGGCTTCCTACTTTTTTCCCATTCTCGCGCGATGGTGAGTTCTCAGTATCCTAAACTTTATATTTTAGTCTTTTCTTAATCTTAGACCGTCTCGTGATCTCTCAATGAGCCGAGCTAAACTCTACGACTGTGTCAGATTCACGTGGTGGCGTAACCACGATCCTGTGAAGCTAGTTGAGACACTGAAGAGGGAGTTCACCGTCACTCCACCGCGACTTGAGACGAAAAGCGATCTAGACCTCTACGACTGGAGCCTGTATAAAGGCCATAGATGGGAGATCCTGGTTAAAGCTGATACTCTTTCAGCCTTCCTCTGCTTCGACAGAGCTGTCCTATTCCAGGCCGTCAGGGTACCCTTCACTAAGAGGGACATGGAGCTGAGAAGAACCGTTTTTTGTTTATATCCGCGGAACCGACCAACCCCCTTTCCTTTTGGATTCAGTCTTGAACCTCCTTTCGAGATTGAAAGGGGATAAGGGCTAGCCGTATTCTCCTTTGATCGGTTCAAAATCCCTTGATATCGAAAAAAATGGGGTTGAGGTTTACTTTGTCCCCATGGTATACCGCAACTTGGCAATAACTATGCATCTACGTTGAGCGATTCTTTTGAGTTGCTTGGTTTAAGCCTATTTCTTAGCCTGACCAGTTCCCGTGAACACAATGTTAAACCTGTCTATGATGATGCGGAGAATCTTTTTTTAGCGCGTACTCGCTCACGTATGAATGTAGCCAAAACCCTTAATTATTCGGTTGAGGAGCCTCGGCTAAGGGTGTATAGTCACTGAGGAGAAGGGTGCTCCCCACAGCAGATAGGAACCTGAGAATATGACAGGTGCGAGGAATCCGAGCTACCTTAGGTTGCTGGAGAGCGGGGAACTAGGTGACAGAATAGACAAGCTCTACAAGATACTTGAATCCTGTGAGCTCTGTGGTCGAAGATGCGGGGTGAATAGATTGCGGGGCGAGAAGGGTGTCTGCGGGTCTGGTGGAGATCTGATAGTCTCCAGCTATGGTCCACATTTCGGAGAGGAGGATCCCTTGGTCGGCGTCGGCGGCTCTGGAACCATATTCCTGACAAACTGCAATCTGCTCTGTATCTACTGTCAGAACTATGAGATAAGCCATCTTGGAATAGGAGAAGTGAGAAGCGAGGCCGACGTGGCTAACTACATGACCAAGTTGCAGGAGAGAGGCTGCCACAACATAAACTTCGTCACTCCCACACATTTCGCTCCACAGCTTATCAAGGCTACTAGGCTTGCAGCAGAGAAAGGCCTGAGACTGCCACTGGTTTGGAATTGTGGAGGTTATGAGAGCGCCAAGGTCGTAAAACTGCTGGACGGCA
>Ga0315314_1001152_pt1 | contig 24575 bp, 19 predicted proteins | sample TDP9_MG_FD_203631 | JGI IMG/M metagenome (GOLD analysis project Ga0315314, IMG submission 203631) | Freshwater sediment microbial communities from Lake Towuti, South Sulawesi, Indonesia - TDP9 | ecosystem: Environmental > Aquatic > Freshwater > Lake > Sediment | place: Indonesia: South Sulawesi... | reverse complement strand
TTTATTATATCTGGCCTAATAGGGGTTTTAAAGATGGCTGGGAGACGAACCTTGCCCACTTTTTCACCTTTAAGGTCAAAAATCTTCGCCGAAAACTTGCCCATCCATCATCCCCCCGTTATCCTTGAGGCGATTCCAGCGATATATAGGTGATTTTCGGCGGAGCTTCGGGAACTCTTTTAGGGGGACGGGCGGGATACCGCAGTCGTATGAGGCGTTTGTTAGGTCCCAGCAGGCTCCCGTCCAGCAAAATATAGGTTCCGCGAACAGGGCCATATCGTATAAATCCGCCCTTAGGGGAAACCTCGCTTCCGTCGGTGCCAATTTTGAGAATGCGCTTGTTGTGCTCGGTTCTTTGGAAGTACCCCATTTGACCAGCTCTCGGAACGCTGTACAATACTCTGGGAGGCTTCCATGGCCCTAGGGTGGCGATGCCACGCTTGGTCTTCCGAGCCTTGTGAGACAGAATTTTCACTCCCCAGCGCTTCACGGGACCTTGAAAGCCCTTTCCCTTGGTAACGGAAATCACGTCCACCATCTGTCCTTCCTTAAACACCTCACTAACAGAGATGGTTTTCCCCAGTAGCCCCTTCACGTATTCAAACTGCTCGCTTATGGGGCCTCCATCGATCTTGATTTCCATGATCTCCGGCTTTTTCTTGGGAACGCCGGCTGGTCTAGGCTGTGTAGCCGTTAGAAGACGAAACTCCGCAATTTTGTTAAGATTCTCCTCCATCTTCTTCAAGCCTTGATTAGGGTCGGAGTTCTCAGGTAATGTAAGCACGCGGTCAAGATCCTTGGCAGGATCTTTCATCCACGCCTCGGTAGACGTTTGCAGTCCGTACTCGTTTCTCAAGTACGCGCGGATGGCACACACTAGAATGGGGGGGACATCCACTACGGTGGCCGGGTGAATGGTTTCTTTACCAAAGTCTGGAGAGCCCGGTTTATCCTCCACTAAGAAAACATGGGTCATACCCGCCTTGTATCCCAAAAACCCTAGGACGGTTGGGCCTTCCTCCACCTTGGGCCAAAAGCGTATCCTACCCACCTCACGGGTAGCGCGTCCTCTGGGCAAATAGGCCAGCGAACCTCGTTTGGGCGCATGTTTCCTCCTGTGACCCATGTTCTATCCTTCTCTTGCCCTCTACCCTGTCTCGCCTTTTCAGTAAGAATGTTAGGTTATAAACCTTTCTTTCAATAAAACCTAAAAGCTCGTAATCACGTTGGTTTGGGAGAATGATGTGAATTGATTGTTAGTAGGGAGTTCTTCAATTTGGTAACGTATGGTGTATTCCAAGCGTTAGCAGAGTTATATGGGAAAGAGGGATGGAAGGTTCCGCCGGCATTTGGCGAAATTGCTTTCAGAGAACTGAAGAAGCGTATAAAGTTTGACGGCCTTAAACCCATTAAAGCGTTAAACAAGTTAGCTAGGTACTTTGAGAAGGTCGGGTACATCGAGAAGATAGGCTTCAAGCAAATAGGCGAAAAAGAGCTCATCTACAGTATGAAAGGCGTGTCCATTGACTGGGCGGTTTCTAAACTCAAGGAAGAAGGCGGAGTGCTGCCTCACTACTCAACCTACATTTACACAGCTGCCCTCAAAGAATTATTCGGCATTGAGGCTGAAATGATCGACCTTAAATTTAGTGTAGTGGAAGGAAAGTTCTGTGCAACGGAAAAGTGGATACTTAAGAAAAAGGGATAGAAACTTCTGTTAAGTTCAATAACAATTTTTCTTCAAAACCAATTCTGTCATCACAAAACTTACATTGGAGGGTTATGCTTCACTAACGAGCAAACCTAAACAAGCTAACGTGGCGTACAGAGCCTCCTCGGTTCGAACGGTTTCGGTTCCTTGATCTGGAATGGTATTAATCGTGAAGTGCGCAACCTCGTCTAGTTTAAGGTGCTCGTGCGCCACTATCTCATACAACCCCTCAGCTGGGGTGATTCCGTGTTGTTCGAGTTCCACATTGACGAGATGATACAGAACGGAATGAATGTTATGTTCAGAAAAGAAACATTGAGGGCACTCACGAAATGTGGCTTCCATCTTTTCGACAACTGTTTTTTCATAATACTCCACTGGCTTTCGGGGTCCATGATTTATTGCTCCACAACACAAGGGGATTTGGAACGCATATTTCATACAAATTGACAAGCATATGAAAATATAGCTATCTCTACATGCGCGCGTAAGGTCTGGGACGGTAGTGTGAGGGCCCACTCATCTGGACTGAACTAGAGGCTGAATTTGGGAGAGAAAGGCTGAGACCCTTTCCGATGCGTCGACTGATACATCTTCTTCCTTGAAGCGGGAAACCGCCTGCGCGGCGTAGCTGTTTGGTGATGCGAATCCCCTTCTGATCCTGTCAAGAGCCCTAGCTGTAACCGCGGGCGTGGCTCCGGCACCAAGCGTTTCAATAAGCTTCTTAAAACGGGATGCGGCTTCACGGGGGTTTCCGCCATGGAAACCGGCCACGGTGTATATGTCGTAGCTATCTTTCTCTAACTTTCGTGGACGCCCTAGAGCAAGGCCCTTCATTGTTAGAGTTCCTACAATGTCGGAGGTTCTAATGTCCGCGCTGCCTTTTCCGCCGGAAGGCAGGGTACCTTTCAAAATTTCCGTATAGTTGAAGGTGAATACGATACTGCAGCCGGGAATAAAGACGGCTTGCAAATCTTCCTGGATCTCTAACAGCTCTTCCACGTGTCTTTTGGCATCTGGTTCCGTTAGGAGGTCGAGGTGCATCGTAAAGGGTGTTCCATCGAGGGCTTTAAGCTCTCGCTCGAAGCGGAATGGGTTCTTTGTTGGTTCATATCCCAGACTTGTGATTAACTCGCGAATGGACTCATACCGTACCACGATGGAAGGACGAAGCACTAGGTCGACATCGACAGAGCCGCAGTGTTCTGTGTAGCCTTGAGTTAAGAAATAGGGGGCCCATCCTCCAGCCAAAACAAATTCGTCTCTGTAGAGTTCCAACGCTAGAGCCAGTTCGGCAAGAGCACCTTTGGAGACCTCAGTTTGATTCTTGTCATACAATCCCGCTCACCAACAAGTCTTGGGGGGTTGAATTTATTTACCCCTTAAAAGCTATTTTAGCGTTTAAGTTTTTTCGCAATTAGCGAAACTTTATAAATGAGAGCGAAACATTTTTTCTTCTATGAGGAAAGCCCAAAACATTTTTTCACGTAAGGCGTCCCGTATAATACGTGTTCTCCTAATTCATTCCCAGGAAGGCTGGACGATCGAGGATCTGTCAAAAGAGGCTGAGGTCTCCCTAGGTTTCACACACGCAGTAGTAATGTCCTTAATTGATCAAGGGCACGTCTACAGGGATACTTCATATAGGTTGAGGGTAAGCGATCCGGTGAAGCTTATTCAACGATGGGCCGCTTATCACAACTACATAGCTATGAACACATTCCTACGCTATCACACCTTTGAGAAGGATATTGAAGCTTTCCTCTCAAAGATGAAGGAGGCAAATGGCTTGGAGTATGCTCTCACCGTTCTCGCAGGCGCCCACGTTGTAGCTCCCTATGTAAGACCCACAACGGTCCACTTCTATATCAAACAGGAGAAAAAAGCCAGGACCTGGGTCGAACTATTAGACCTACGACCCGTGGAAACGGGAGGAAACATATCTATGGTTCTGCCGTACGATGAAGGGGTCTTCTATGGAGTAAGTCAGGTTGGTGGAGTGAACGTCGTGAGCAAGGTGCAGTTGTACGTAGATCTTTTTAATTACCCGGCCCGAGGAGAGGAAGCCGCTGAAATAGTGCTCAGGGCTCTCGAGAAACAGTGGGCTCCCCAGAAAGGCTGAGGATGCATCGAAAATCTTTCGCTTCGCTTTAAATAGTTTCGCTATTAACGAAATAACTGCTATATGAAACGCGCACCATTATATACAATAGATAAATTCTCTTTAGGTTAGGCCTATCAAGCCGTCACGGAAGTGACTGGAAGCTTAGGGAAATTCCTCAGTCCTCTTCGTCTGCAATTGCATCGTAGTCCTCGAATCCTCCTACTTCGTCTAGGATAGTCAAGCGACCACACCCTAGACAGAACTCATCTCCTACAGTAATCGTAGCTCCACAGCGAAAGCATCCGTAGGTTCTCGGTTTTCCTTTCTTCTTTTCCTTTCTACTCATCTTGATCTCCTCCTTTCTTTTTAAGTCCCTCGCGCGCGCCAATTCTTCTGTCATTGTCCATCATATGATTCGTACTCTTCTTTAGAAATCTCCTTTCCATTCACACCGAGCAGTAGAATTTTTCTTCATTCATTCTCCTTTCCTTCATGCAGACGCGCAAACTCCCCTTTCTTACTTTTATTGGAAGTATTCCGAAATAGAAGTATTCCTTAAGTTGATCTTGTAGTTTGTTACACTAGACGTTGTCCGGCAATATCTTGCACATATTCCTTGGTACTTTTTGTAATTCTCCAGTTGTTCATAGCTATCTCCCCTAGCACCCTGAGGTTGAGGTGTAACTGTAAAAGGGAAACCGAGTTTCTGCAAATTAGAACCGAGGATACTTTCTACCATTTTTCCAATCACTATGATGTGCTTTGGTTTTGATTCTGAAATTGTGTTTGCCAAATGATTGTGCCAACAACTTTCGATTATCCTCTTTTTGATCTTGCGATCCTTTACGCCACTTCTATAAAGACCTACTATGCTGGCATCCAATAACCACATGCCTTTCTCTTGCATATTCCGCAAAATGTTGACTTTATTGCGAAGTCTCTGCAGAAAGGATGAAGTCCCTCTTCTGAGGACTCTCTGAAAACCTAGATCACGTTTATTCCCTGCAACACATGAACTGAATATCTTCCAGTATTGCCATGTTCCCCTATTGTTTTTTATTGACCTATCCAGCAACTCGTTTTCTCCGTATCCTAGACAATACACAAACCTTACGAAACGAAGAGGGTAGTTTGGAATGATTTTGTTCATAATGAGTCTATTGCACTTTATTTCGTAGTCTTGTTTGTCAGTGTAAACATGGGATTCGGCCAACAACACAACCTTAGTTTCCTCGGGTTTCCAGAAGTGCCGATATTGCTCTACCTGCTTGACAATCTCCAAGGTATCTATTACTGTATTGTGCGGAACGCACTTCTTAATTGATTCATATGTCTTCTCAATGTTAGCCTCGACTTTTCTCTTCATTTTTCAACTTCCTCCCGTGTTAGGAGGTGTATGTTTGATGTCTCAGTGAAAATGCTCTTTGTAGTTTTGCGTTTGTATCGTATCCGATGGTTTTGTTCTCAAAATATCTGAGTATAGCGTCCTTGTCTTCGTTCGGTAGGCTGCTGTTTAGAATGTATTCGTAGATCTCTTCCCAAGTGATTCTTAGAAATTTTCTGTGGCGATTTTCCTTGATGAGTCGTTCAAAAGCACTCTCTATATTTCTCTCCTTTTTTGACAACACCAGGCTGACGAGATAAAAATGCAGGTTAAGAAGTTCGGCCATCCAAGAGCCCATTAGCCAAAAACGAAGTAGTTCATATTTCTTCTCAGCGATCGCAACGGTTTCAAAATCAAGTTTAAACACCTTTTTATACCATCCACCGCCGCCTGTTTCATATTTTTTCTGAACTTTTGGATTCTCCGATTGAAAAACAGTGTTGTTGCTAGCCGTAAACTTAGCTTCGACAAAGAATAGAGCATCATCACTGTGGACGATGATATCTGGTTCAGAGCCTCTTCTCGTTCTTGTTTCAAACTCTTTCCTAGCTTGTTGTAAAGGACTCCAAAAACCCTGTCCCAGCTGAGAATAAGACCAATAGATTATTTCGGGATTCTTCAGTGTGGATTTGCTTACTCTTTCTAAGAATCTGGATAATAGCCTATTTTTTTCCAAAAATCGGAAAACATTCCACGTAACAGCGTCTTCACTGTTGTCGCGGGAAATTCGGCTTTCTCGCTTCACACTTTTTACTTGGTTAAATAGTTCTAAGTCGGCTTTATCCCTCCAAAGAATATTATCCAACTCATTTTGGTATTCGAAAGTTGATGGTGAAATGTAGATGTTGTGTTTCGGACATTTGAATGTCTCCTGTCGCTTGAAAAATTCTCTCTGTCTCGCAACTTTTTCTCTGCAATCTTCAACCGGACATTCGACAGTAGTTTCTGTGATCTTAAGGATGCTCTTCAACTCTTTTAAACCAAGCATTCTCAATCTACCTAAACGCTCATGCGCGCCCATTAATGCATATGATTTTAAACTTCCTTTCTCTGTTATGTATAGACAATTCAGGTGATTTTATGTCTTCGTCTTTTTTGAGTCGTCGGATCAAGAGGACGAGTGAGCTGCTTAGGGTGGGTGCCTCAGACCAGGTTTCGGAGTATGAGGGGCGGTTTCGGTCCTTGAGAGGTTTGTACGACCGTTTGCTTTCAGACTTTATGGTCTCGGATTTTAGTTGTCAAGAAGCTTTTGAGACAGCGCAGAAGTTTTTCGGGTCCACGAGGGTTCAGTTTGCTGGTGTGGATGGGACCATGTATTCGAGGCCTCTCTTTGACTTGATGATCTTTTTTGGCGGGGCCTATGCCGCAACCGGGACCATCGAGTTTAGGAAAGACGCGAAGCCTGTGGTGGAGTATGACTCGACGTTTCTGCGGGAGGGCGCAGCCCATAGTGAAAGATTGGCCGAAATCCAAGAAAACTCTGGCGTCGCCATCTTCCAACAAAACCTTGTTTCCACCGATCTCATCTACTCCACCATAAAACGTTAAACTCATCATTTCAAACAAGCCACCCTAAATTCTCGCTTGACTATGCTTCTAGACAATTCGAACATTCGTTTAACAATTCTGGACCTCAAATCTTAATTTGGAAATAATCAACCTAAAATACGAAATAAATGGAAACAAATATGGAAAGGTGATGTTAAAGATGGTCAGGAGAGAGCACAAATTAGTTGTCAAAGCTCTAAGAGAATTAGCTAAGGCATATGGTGATTACGGTAGAGTTAAGATGTCTAAACCAGTAGAGATGCAATATAGTAAAGTTAAGATTTTTAAACCAGATCTTTGGGCTAAAACGAAACGTGGAGAGATTGATGTGTATGAAGTGTGGTATGGAGAATCCGTCGATGCAGCCGTAGCGGACATATTTTGGTCTGCACTTGTCCCAAACATTAGGTACTTAAGCATTGTATGCGTTAACAAATTCTATTCCGACCCTTGGACGAAAGAATATGCAAGAGAACTTTTCAGTACCGTCTCGAGGCATGTCTACAAAGACAATAAAAGTGCCTATAATTACATGCCTACTTACATTGCTGAGGTTACACAAGAGGAGCTAAAAGATTATTCAAGACTGAAGAAACATCTAGAGAAGGAACTTGAATTCGAGTAAACATAAAGTCAGGGATAAACAATGGTTAAACATGTTTCAATACGGTTTTCGTGGCATGATGACGAATGGGATGGTGGAATTTGCAAGGATCCTGAACGCAATATTTACTGTACCGGGAACTATTCACTACTTTCGCCGAGAATTCAAAGAAGGATTAAACTCGATACTGAAGATCATTATAAAAATCAAAAAATCTCAAAGCTTTCGAAAGAGCAGAAATATGTGCCACCATGCTATTGGTGTTTAAACGCGCTTGGGACTGAAGGATATCTGGTAGAAGATAGGCATCCTTTCGCAGATACTGGTGAAGAGTTTAAGGAAGTACCTCCTCTAAAATATAATTTGAAAGGTTTTTCTGTTTGTTCTTGGAATTTTAAGTTGGGTTATTCTGAGAAAGGCTCGTTTGAAAGGTATATCCCGCCGAAGGAATTGGAAAAAAGAACTGAAGAATATCTGGACGATATTACAAAAGGAAGATCCATTGCATTCTTTTATGCCAATTATAGCAACCCTCTGACTGGTGAAGACCGCGATCGTAAATACTTACTATTAGGTGCAGGATTGGTAAGAGATGTCAAGAAACCTCAAGAATATGGCATTTCAGATGAGCTTATTGAGAGGGTTCGGTCTCGACCACACATGAAAAACACCCCTAAACTTGCCTGGCAGTTTCAAGTAACGTTAGAGCCGAGCAGTGTCTTCGTACTTCCCTACCAAGACTACCTTGATTTGATAGATCAGCAAGATGAGGATGAAGCGATTACAACGTGGAAAAAACTTGACGAAGTCACCACACGTATAGAAGATAGGACCATAATTCCGCATTTCAAATACGTTTCAATGCATTTGCCGCACGATAAGGCTATCTATCTTTTATATTTGTTCAGACAGTCAATCAGAAAAATGAAAGAACACAAGCTAGCGGAATATTCTGTGATAGAAGAGGCAGAAAAGAAAATAGACAGATTAATAGCGATTGCTTGGAAACAACGAGGCAAATACCCTGGGTTCAGAAACGTTTTGTTTGTGATGCTGAGAAACGATTTCGATAGAGAGTATTTGAAAGAACTAATTCCGCGAATTGAAAAACACATAAGACAAAATTTTGGTAGCATTGAAAGTTTCTTCGAAAAGACTAAAGGCGAGAGAAAGAAAGCAAAAGTGTCAAGCGACATTCTGAGAGCCCTACGAATTGTTAATGGGAAAAAAGATTCTTTGAAATTTCTCTCGCTGTTTGACTTTTCAATCAAACAGTTTGAAAATGTTGAAGAGATAGTAAACAAGTTTGGACTGGAAACTGTAAAGAATAATCCCTACATTCTTCTAGAAAATTACAATTACGACGTACAGGATAGTTGGAATATTGACGAAAGTGATTATGGAATAGGTCTCTACCAAATCGATATAGCTCTAATCCCAGACCCAAAATATGTCGATTGGGAAGCTCCCTATGATGTACATGCTCGTTCACCAGAAAGACTTAGGGCTCTAGTTAGCAAAATATTGTATGATGTTGCCATCAATCAAGGCAATTCATGTGTAACCAGAGAAGAGATAGTTGAGCTCATCCAAAAATATCCTCTCTATTACATAAATGAGAGACTAAGAGTCGACAACAAAGTTTTGTCGGAGTATGAGAAACAAGTTATATTCAAAGAGAAATTTTTAACAAAAGAGGACATCCAAAAAAATCAAGTGATTTACCAGCTTAAAGTTATCAGAGACGTTGAAAATATTATTGAGCAATTCGTACAGAAGATGTTAAGAAAATTACATGCTGTAGACATCAAAGAAGTGGAGGAGATCGTAAAAAAGGAAGTTGAGCAATTTAAAGAGAAGCTCGATGTTGATGAAAGAACAAGTCTATACTCGAACTCTTTGAAGAACGGATTGTTCGTCCTCACTGGAAAGGCTGGCAGCGGAAAGACCCATGCTGTCGTGAACCTAATAGCAAAGTTTATGGAGAATAGGAAGCTGCCAGTTTTTGTCTTCACTCCAACGGGAAAGGCGAACCTAGTGATCAGAAACAGGCTGAAAAAACTAAAACTACATAAAGAAACCAGATTCCTCCGCGTCTCAACGATTCACAGATTCTTATACCGTGCACTATTCGATTTCTACCTGGGATATACCTTTAGAAAGAGAGACGTTTTCAAACTTAGAGAACTGGTATCGAAACTTCTTTCTGGAAAATTGGAATTTCTTAGCGATTTCAGATCATCGGTCAAAGGCTGGGAATTCAATCCTAAAGTAGTGATTGTAGACGAAGCATCAATGGTTGACGAGGTCCTGCTAGCTGTACTGTTTAGTTTCATAAACCCAAATGTCTTGGAGCACCTGATATTAGTCGGCGATGAGAAACAACTACCCCCTATAGGAATTGGGAGACCATTTGCAGATTTGATCTTCTATCTGAAGCGAAAAGGACTAGAAATCAACTTCATCCATCTTGAATCAAACTTGAGATTTGATCCTTCCAAAAGTTTAGGAATGTTTTCAGAGCTTTTCAGTGGCCAAGAGCAGCCATCTCCAATAGAAATAGAAGGAGTTCTTGAGTCACATGACGTTTCTTTAGAAGCTAACTACTTCTCCAACACTACAGAGCTAAAGACTGTGATGGAGCAGATATTGAGTCAAATAGGTTGCAAGGACATCGACAAATCTCTTTTTGAAATGTTCACAGATGTATTTGAAAGCGAAGAGCCTCCAAACCTTGACAAAGTCCAGATTATAACCCCTAGGAGGGTTGGAGATTTTGGATCTGTGGCAATAAACAGAAACGTTGTCTTAGATAGGGTGTTTGATTATGCACCTAAAACCAAATTGATATGCGAAGAAAACATATATTTCAATACAAGAGGAGGAAGAGCCTTAGGCTTAGCTAACGGATCAATAGGCTACATAAAAAATTACGGGTACGTGTATTTCGAGGATATATCCGAGTTATTTGAAGATTACTCACGCGATGACGTCATGGGTCTCGTAAGAAAAGTAGGAGCAGATGTATATCGGCCGGGTGAAACTGAAAGAAAGATAGACTTCGGCTACGCCATCACTGTTCATAAAGCCCAAGGGAGCGACTTTGAACATGTCATACTTGTGCTTTCGCAAATGAGCCCATTTATTACAAGAGAATTGGTGTATACCGCTCTGACAAGACCGAGAGAGAAATTGCATCTTGTGGTGCATAGCGAGCTGAAAGATGAGTTGCCCCTTGTTCTAGCCAAGGTCTACTCGAATTCTTCAGTAGAACAACGCAGAACGTTGTTATTTGGTCACAAAACCTCTCCGTTCAAACCTTATGAGGTAACTCTAAAAGACAAGAGAACGATAGAGGTAGACTCTAAGATTGAGCGGATAATAGCGCAAGTTTTGGATAAGTTAGACATTGAGTTTGAACATGGACCGAAGGAATTTCTTGCAGAATATCATGTTGTACCCGACTTCAAGCTTCGCATTAACGATAAGGACTATTATCTTGAACATTTGGGAAGGATGGATAATCTCGGATACAGAGAGAGATGGCTAAGGAAATTTGAAACTTATAAAAAGCTTGGGATAGCAGATGTTATGATTACGACCACCGAAAGTGAAGAGAAATCTGACGTTGAAAAAAATATCAAAAGGATCATTGATGATATAAAGTCTAACAAATTGAGACAGACCGAGGGATACTCCTACCACCATTATGAGATTTGATGGCGGGTAAAACTTATTTGAGTTCTTCAAGTTCTATTTAGCTCTAAGCAGGTAGAAACTCTTCTTCGGCAAGGGAGAAAATATGGGCTGGGAGCTTGTGTTGCCACCCAGAGAATCGCATACCTAAACACCAACGCGTTACAGCAGCTTCATGATTGACCAAGGTATCCTAGAAAAGACGCTAGAATTTGCACCGGGCGAATGGCCCCTATCCAGCTACATAGCCACTGGAATAGAAAACGTCCCCATCTTCATCCGAGCAGACAACGCCGAAAACGAACTAGAAAGATTTTTAAGTAAAGCTGTTCGCAGCTAGGGCATTCGGGGTGGATTGCTTTCCCTCAGGTCCATTCTGTTTTTGAAGGTTTCTGTTAGTGGATTAGCTAGATATCTTTCCCTTAAATAGGCGCGTGCAGTTCTATCTTCTACACATATTAAGGGGTCCAAAACCAGTATTTGGTTTTCACGTCTTTCAGGTTGTATACATAATTGAGTGCACTAAACAGTTTGGGTCTTTTTTCTAGGAAGGCTCTTTTATAGAAGAGAAGGGCAACTATGAATGCTTCGTGGAATGGGACATCTTCTTGAGGCGCTATATAGTATCGGCATTTTGGTTTTCCTGCTTTAAAGAAGGCGTCTGCCATGTCCTCACGTGAAACTTGGCATGCATTGAGAAATACGACTTTGGCTTTTATTTTCAATTTTTCTATGTCTTCAGCGGTCACTTTGCCGCCTTGCGTTATGTCGAGCACCGTGTGACCTCTTTGAAATTTTCCGTGCGATGAGATGTGCAAGAAGTCTGTGTTACGTTGTAGCCATTGTAAAAAATCTTCTTTATCCTTGGCCCTATGAGCAGTTATTCCCAGATTTCTTACTTTTCTCTGGTCGTATCCCCTTTTCATTATTCGAAGAACGGTTGCCAATGCTTTTGCTTCGTTGATGTCTTCATATTTTGGCAATCCCTCAACAAGAGTTAGTCTGAGCATAATTGCCACGCGTAATCTTTTACGTTGATTTTGTTTTCTTTTCCAGATGCATTTCTCTTAGAGCTGCTTTTTTGGCTATTTGGAGGTATCCTGCCTTTCGGAGTTCTTTCATGGATGGTTTGATATCCGTTTTAGGGTGGTCTTTCATGTAGAGTTGTATTGCTTTTTCTTTCATGCGTTGCCGAACGACGGGCCAGAATGTGCCTCTTTCTGGTTCGGGGATTTTTTGTGTGGTTTTTATGGGAGACGGCGTAGCGTTGATTTGTATGCTGCCGCTTAGAACGGCTAGTGCTTCTAGTGCCTTTGTGTTTATTTCATCGTCAAGGAGTTTGCTGGTCCAGAACCATATTTCTTCTGGCGTGGCGTTTAGTATGTATTTTGTGCCTTTTTCGATTTCTTGAGGTGTTTGTGCTTTGTTTATTAGGGCTACTGCTAGGCCTATTCTATAGGCTGTTTCATATGCTGTTTTGCTATTTTCGTCGAGAAGTATATATAGAGTGTTGCCACGTTTTTTGGTTGGGTTTTTCTGAGATGCCTTTTCTAGTATGTGGCGTATTGCTAGGAGTCCGCCGTCTTCTGCTTTGCCGATTATGAAGGCTGGTTTTCGTTTTTCTTGTTCTGTTTGTGGGTATCTGTGGTAGGCTTCGACGCTTACTTTTTCTGGGTGTGTACGTCGCCATTTGATTTTGTATTTGAATGGCATTATTTCACCCGTTTGGGTTTTAGTTCTAGGCTGAGTTTTGTGTTCGGGTCTTCGGTTTTGAGGGTGTTTTTGAGTAGTTCTCGTAGTTCGTTAAGGGGTATTTTGTCGGCTTTTAGTGTGAGTGTTCCTTCGAACTCAGGGAGTGCCCATCTGCCGATGTCGTCTAGGATTTTTGCTGCCGGTGTTTCTAGTCCTTCGTCGTCTGCTCTGAAGGCGGCGTCCAGTGTGAGGTTTGTTTGAAACGTTCTCGCTTTGATTTCCACGGTTGTGGATATTTTTTTGCCTGCTTTTGCGAGGCGTATTAGGTTTCTGAATTGTGTTGCTACGTCTGTTGAACCGGATACTCTTATTTTTGCTTCTGTCACTGTGTCGATTCCTTCGCGGCGTCTCCATCTTTCTAGGTCTTCGAGTTGGACTTTTGGGGGTGCTGGTTCGAATGGTTCCCATTCTTTTGGTATGGTTTCTGTTGTCCATGTGGTTAGGGTTGGTTCTTCTGGTTTCTTTCCGCATTGGCATGGCCATTTGATGCATTTTGGGCATAGGTGTCCTCTTGGGTCTGTTATTCCGCGTGTTCCTGCTTCTTCGGGTAGTAGTAGTTGTGAGTCTGAGCTTATTATGACGCGGGTTGGTGAGTTTTCCGGTGCGTATACTTTGTCTTGTTGAATGAGCACCCATGTTCCTCGTCGGATGCCTTCGAGTATTGTGTGTTCAAATAGGGATTGGTTTTCTGGGAGGACTATTCCGGTTTTTTTGTGTATGTTTTCGTAGAAGGCTCTTGTTGTGGTTTCTGTGGCTTGGGCTGGCCATGCTTCTGCTTTTGCGTAGTCTGGGTCTAGTGGTTCTTCTGCTACTCTGTGGAGCACGTTTGATAGAACATGCCAAAGTATTTCTTGTCCTGGTTGGGCTGTTCCGTAGCCGCTTGGTCTGAATGATTTGGCTTCTATTTTGCCGCCTCTTGTGGCGTAGACTAGGTATGTGAAGACTGCTCTTATGGCTTCGTTTACTGTTGCTTCGTATTGGGCTACTTTTTGTTGTAGTTTTTTCTTTTTGTCGTGGGGGATGCCGTATTTTTCTGGGTCTTCGGCTAGGGCTCTTGTTACTTCTAGTCTTGCTGCGGCGTCGCGGAGGGTTTCCCATGCTCCTTCTCTGGCTGCTAGTAGGAAGGTGTTGTTTCTGTATGCGCGTAGGTTTCCTCTCGGGTCTCGGTTTAGGATGAATTGGGCCACTCGTTCTGGTACGTGTTCTTCTGATGGTATTGTGTGGCCTAGAAGGGGATTTAGTATGGCTATTTTTAGGGTCATGTCATCTATTACGGCGGATGGGTCGTTTGGGAATATCTCGATGTAGAAGTGACCTTTTCCTTTTGTTGTTGTGAAGAGGGTCTGGATTACGTCGTAGACGAGTTTTGTGATTTTTGGGGTTGGGACGTTTTGGGATTCTTCGTCTATTATGCGGGTTTCGGTTGGTTCTTTTTTGAAGACGAATCTGTTGCCGATTGGTTCGATATACCAGAAGTTTTCGCCTATTGCTGGTAGAACTTGGTCGCGGTAGTATTGGACGTGTTCTTCTTTTGTTGGCGTTGCTAGTACTGTGACGAGGGTATCTGTGTCTATGCCTTTTGCTTCTTCTTTTGCGCCTGTTAGGCTGTAGAGGTATATGGCGTTGCAGGCTCTTCGGAATAGGGGGGCTTGGAAGTGGCTTTTGTAGTCTTCGTCTTTTTGTTGGGCTTTTGCTTTTTTTCCTCCTGGGGTGTAAACGTCTGAGGCTATGGCGTTGGCGTATTTTTCTTCGTCTAGGCGTGTTGTGAGTTCTTGGACTATTTCTGGGAGTGAGAGGTCTACGTGGTGGGGGTGGATGAGGAATGTGTCGTTTTCTTTGTCTTGCCATGTTTTGCATATTACGTGGGCTAGTAGGCGTAGTGCCCCGCGGGTTCGTTGGAATTTTGGTAGTGTTGATAGGCGCTCGTATAGGACGTCGATGAGTTCTGGGTGGAATGGGTAGGTTTCTGTTATGCGTTTTTGGTATTCGGCTCTGCGGAAGCGGTCCGGGGCGTTTATCTGTTCGTAGAGTTGTGTGTAGGCTTTGGCTGTTGTTTCTGCAGTTTTGGGGTTTATGAAGTCGAAGAGGCGTTTTTTGAGGATGTGGGGTACGTCTTCGCTTTTGACGGGTTCTATGGATTGCATTTTGCGGTTGAGGATGTTCATGGCTTCTGTTAGTTCCCTTCGTACGGCGTCTGCGGCGTCTATGTAGGCGTCGCCTGCCACGCTTACGATGAGGATGCTGTTTTCTGCTTGGCATACGGCTAATGTGAGGGTGTGGATGAAGTGTTTTACTTTGTTTAGTAGTTCTGGTTGGTTTTTGACGAGGTCTAGGTATTTTGGTAGTTCGTCGATGAGGATGAGGGTTGGTTGTTTTTGGAGGAGTTTTGTTATGGTTTGGCGCTCTGGTAGACCTTCTGGGGTGTCAGAGTCTAGGGCTATTTGGGTTTCGCCTAGTTGGTAGAGGAAGTCTGCCCAGAGGGTTTTGAATTGGTATTGGTCTCTTTTTATGCCTTTTCCGCCGTAGGCGCTTCCGTCTATGACTGTGGTTCTGCAGTTTTGTGGTGTGGGCGTGCCGCTTAGTTGTTTTTCGATTATTTTTGGCTTTTTTGTAGCGTAGTAGATGGCTGCCATGGCGTGGGTTTTGCCTCCGCCGAAGCCTGCGTCGAAGAGGAGGACTGGGTTTATGGTTTTTGTTCCTGTTAGGTGGCTTAAGGTGTCGGTTAGGAGTTGTTTTAGTGTGGTTGTTGGGTGTGTGGCTTGGAAGAAGGTTTCTGGTGTGTTGTATGGAGGTTTGGCTGTTCCGTTTGCGATTGTGTGGAGGTCTAGGGCGAGTTCTGCTTGGAGGTATTTGCCTTCTATTATGTCTTGTTTGGGTGCGCAGGCTTGGGGGTTCCAGATGGGGGTGAGGGAAGGTTTGGACATAAGCGTTCACTTGGGTGTTAGGTTACTATTTTAAATGATGTGGGTAGATTAATATAATGTGTTTGGTTGTGGTTTGGTGCGGGGTTGTTTGTTGTATGATTCAGGTGGAAGTGTATGGCGTTGATAAGAGTGATTTGCTGATATTTCAATACTACATAAATTGCCTATTGAGAAATTATCCAATTTTTCATGTGGGCAGCTTTCGCTCCAAGCCCATTTCCTTTGGAATAAGTTAATTTTGGAAAGGGCAAGTTCTCAATTCCTTCTAATAGCTTCATATACTGCTGGCCTACGTTAACATAAGCTTCTGTATAACGTTTTGCTATTTTCTCGAGTCTCTCTATATTCTCTTTTCTTAATCTTTCTATGGACTTCTCGTCCAAACTTAAAGCTCCAATTATCCCATGAGGTTTATAGTATGGCATTTTTTTGCCAGCCCATATCAAGCCGTCTCTTTCGGATAGGATAAGGATGTCAACATTTCGAAGTTTGCCTTCCCTCTTGTACTTTCTAAGCAATCGAAAATATACTCCGTCGTATCTTTCAATCGCAGGAATGGGCAACTCCTCATCATTGACCCTGTATGATGTTGTAACTATTATGAGCTTTCGTTTTCTCAAGTTGAAGTCCTTCTGTACCCTGACCTTTAACTTGTAGTTACCGCTAATATTATTTATAAATTGCTACATTAACGCTCGAGTGTTTCTTTTCTGAAATGCGTACGCCCCGCTAGCCTAATCGGATGCTGTAGGAACCACCATATTCTTTTGGTGAGCTAGGAGGTAATTATTTAAGAATTATGAAACACAATACATTTGATTACCGCTTGAGGCTTTGCTTATGCAAGAAAATACAAAGCCATTAGATCGGCAAATTTGCCCAATAGTAAGTATCTGGTTCCCTATAGAGGAAGTGAGTGTTGAAAGTGTTCGAGAACGTAGCGCAAGTAGTGCCTTGCCACCTTTGTACTTCTTACATGTGTGGTTCGCCAGACGACCTTTGGCAACGTCTAGGGCGGCAATTCTCGGAACCCTTTTACCTAGTGCTGTGAAGCGAAAGGATTTTCTTAAACTTTTAGGTATCCCTGCTGATGTTAATCTAAGGAAAGCTCAGGATGAGCTTGCTCGTGTGAAAAGCTTAGGAAAGCGTCTAGCAGTCAATCCTTATACGTGGGAGAGATCCTATAAGAACATACCAACCACTAGAGAAGTTGACAATCTTCACCAGATACTCGAAGAAAGTTGGGGACTACAGCATCCTCTAGTTGTTGATCCAATGGCTGGTGGTGGAAGTATTCCTTTTGAGGCGATGAGGCTTAAGTTGCCTGTTGTTGCGGGCGATTTGAACCCTGTCGCTTTTTTGTGTCTTAAGGGGACTTTGGAATATCCTGCCAAATTTGGCGAAAGATTGATTTTGGCAGTTGAAGATTTTTGCAAGAGTATTCATGAGACCGCAAAAGCTGAACTAGAGGAGTTCTTTCCAAAATATCCTGGTGAGAGAGTATATGCATATCTTTGGGCTCGAACTGTTAAGTGTTCTTCGTGTGGTTTGGTTATTCCACTTTCTCCTAACTGGTGGATAGTTCGCACTAATAAAGATGAAAACAATGTTGCAGTTGAGGTAATAGTACCTAAAGTCGGCGACAAATGTAGGTTTGAGATTGTAAGAAGCCCTGTGTCACATGGGATAGACCCTTATGTTGGTACGGTTAAGGGAGGTCGAGCAGAATGCCCGAGATGTCACGTAGTTATAGCTGGAGAAGAGGTGAAGCGTGAAGCACAAAATGGTCGTATGGGGCACCAGCTCTATGCTGTTTGTGTAAAAAATAGAGGACTAGGAAAGAAACGAGCGAAATGGGACTTCAGACCGCCGACGAAAGAAGAAGAGGAAGCGATAGAGAAAGCCGAAGTTAGACTAAAGGATAGGTTACCACGATGGGAAGCCTCAGGGTCAGTTCCTAGCGAAATTTTGCCCGAAGGCTTGAAAACAAGGGAACCTTTGAATTTTGGAATGCTTAGATGGTGTGATTTGTTCAATCCTCGTCAGTTGCTTACTCATCTTACCTATCTTGAGAAGTTTCAGCAATCTAAGGAAAGCCTGTTGGACGGTAAACAGCGGGATAGCAAGGAATGGGATTTTGCAGCGGGAGTAGCAACCTATGGAGCAATTGTATTCGATACTTGTGTTGACTACAATTGCTTAATATCACTATGGGATTCTACGAGGAACAAAGTAGCACACATGATGAGTCTCCAAGCTTTTCCTTTTAAGTGGAGCTATGGAGAATGGAACCAGCTAGTTCCTAAAGGTGGTTATGATTGGGCGTTATCCAAAGTTCTCAGCTCTCTAAGAGACATAATCGAGCTTCTTCCGAAAAACCCAGGCTCTCCTACCGTCTATTGCGGCACAGCTACAAAAATCCCACTTAAAACTAAAAGTGTTCCATGTATTGTTGTTGACCCTCCTTATGCTGCAAATGTGATGTACGCTGAAATTAGCGACTTCTTCTACGTATGGTTAAAACGTCTCATAGGTGACATTTTTCCTGAAGCCTTCAAAACAACCTTAACAGAGAAAGAGGAGGAAGCAGTCGCAAACCCGGCCAGATTCAAAGGTATGGGTCGAAGCGCCAAAAACTTGGCACAAGAAGATTATAAAACCAAAATGGAAGCATGCTTCAGAGAGATGCACCGCATCCTCCAAGATAGTGGCGTCATGACAGTAATGTTCACGCACCGAACAGCAGAAGCGTGGAGCAGCTTGGCAACAGCCCTGATGAACGCAAACTTTACATTCATCTCAAGTTGGCCGGTCCACACTGAACCACCCGACAAATACGCCAAACATGGAAAAGGTGTCTTAAAAGTCACAGTTTTACTCACATGCAGAAAAAGAAAAGCGAACCACCCGGGGATATGGGAGCACATTGTTGACGAACTACGCGACGTAGCCAAACAAAAAATTGAAGAGTTCAGCAGGCTCGGCATCGAAGAAAACGACTTGAAAGTAAGCGTTTACGGTCCAGTCTTAGGCAGATTTGCAGATTACTACCCAGTTAAAACCGCCACTGGAAAAGAAATAGACCCGCTCGAAGCTCTAGACCTAGTGACAGACGTCCTAAACGAAAAATTCCTACAAGAAGCAGGCATACAAACCGCCGACAAGGAAACAGCAGCCTACATAAACCTACTCGCAACCTTCCCAACCACAGAAACAGAATACGAAGAAGCCCGCCTCGCAACAGTCTTCGGCGGCCTAGTCACCCTCGACACACTAGACGTAAAGGGAACATACGGCCTCATAGAAAAGGAGGGCAAAAAAATAAAAATACTATCCGCAAGAGAACGCCTAGCCAACGGCACACTAGACCCCCACGACCCAAAAAACCTCAAAACAATGATAGACCACGTCCAAGCAGCCATAACCCTCTACGAACGAGGTGGCCTGATCGCAGTCAAACCATTCCTCCGCGAAAAAAACCTCGACCTAGCTGGCTCACCCTTCCCAACGGTCCTCCAAGCCTACGCCCGCTACGCCGCCGCCACCTACAACGAAAACTTCAGAAAAGACGCCGCCATGGCAAAAGCCCTCCTCGCAGCACTAGGACAAACAATCGAATTTGCACCAAGAAAAGAAGAACGCTTAGACCACTACTTCCGAGAATCATGAAAATCCATAACAGGCTCAACTCTGGGCACGTCAGCACCACGAGCAAAACTCTTCCAAACAGGCAAACGCCTCTCCAAAACCTCCAACTGATCCAACATTCTCTCAGCAGCATCCAGACTCCTATCCAAATAACCACCAAAAGTCTCCTTCAAACGCTCACGATTACGAATACGCTTAGGCAAAACATCACCAGGATCCACGTAAGCAGCCTGCTCAACCACAACACTCCAATACCTACCCACAAACTCCTGCAACCTCGGCCTACCACCAACAACACGCTTCACAGCCTCAACAGCAGCCTCACCACTAACATCCCGAGAACCACTTAAATCCAAACTAACCCTAAAAACACCAGCCCTCAACAACTGCCTAGCAACCAACTGAACAGCCCCCAAACGCATAGCCTCAGCAAAACCCTCCAACCTACGAGGCAAATCCCGCTCCAACAACCTCCCAGCCCTAACACGACGCTCCTCAACCAAACCCCGAAAACGCTCAACACACCCACAAACCATCGCTACCCACCCTTCTCAGCCAAACCCAAAACCTGCCCAAACAACTCAACAACCCTCCCAGCATCCACAACACGAACAGGCCTACCACCAGGCTCCATCACATAAACATCCAACAAACCATCCTCAGTCCCAACACCATAAACACTAAGCGGCACCTCTTTAGGCAACTCAGCAAACAACTCAACCTCAGAAGCCAACCACTGCACAAACGGATGCCCCGGCACTAAAGCATTAGCTCTACCAGGCTTCAAACACAATCCATCCTCGACAAAACCTCTAACACCCTCAGGCAACCGCTCCAAAGGCTCAACAAACAAGAAATCATCTCTATCAACTAACCGCATTCCCAAAGCCTCACACCCCAAGCTTACAAAACGCTCCAAAACACGACCGACCTCCACCTCAACAAAAGTGGGCTCAAGAGGAATATCCTCGGGCAGAATTCTAGTCAACCGAATAGCGTCATCCTTCGACCGCTCAACCTGATCCACAGTCTCCATAACACGCCGCTGCAAACTCGCTCCACTTGCACCAGCCTCAAAAGCCTCCACCAACCTTTGAGCAATAATCCCGCTCGCAGGACCAATAATAATCCACCAAATATGTTGACGCTCAAACAAAACACGATACATCCTAGCCTCATAAGTGTCAGGATACCAAACATTAACAACCCTCACAACATCAGCCATCTGCCCAATACGGTCAGCACGGCCAATACGCTGCTCAACCTTCGCTGGATTCCAAGGCATATCAGCATTTACAACGGCACTCGCAGCCTGCAAGTTCAATCCCTCACTGGCAGCATCGCTACAAACCAAAACATCCACCTGCTTCTCCAAAGCCCGACTCACAACCTCCTTCTCACAAACACGCCAATTTCTAAGCCCAGAATCCCAAATCTCACCACCACGACCAGTATAAGTGCCAACCCTATCCTCGCCAAGCCACCGAGAAAGAAAATCCCTAATCACATCAACAGTATCCGTAAACTTCGAAAAGACCAAAACCTTCCGGCCTTCACCCCGAAGCTCTTGGACAACACGGCGAATCTCACGCAACTTCGGATCATCAGCAGCCGTCACAGCCCTACTATAAACCACAAGACTGCTTTCTAAACTCCTAAGCTTCTCAAGCTCCCTCTCAATCAAACCACGAGCCCGTTCAACAGCAACTCTCATCATCTCAACGAGTTCTTCCTCATCAACATCCTCCCCAACATCCTCAACCATCTCAGCCGCCAACTTAAGAAGCCGCTCCTCATCTCCCCTCAACAAAGCCTCTAAGGCTTCCCTTCTCCGCCTTACAGTGTGATAAGCAGCCGCAAAACTACTAACAAACCTCTGATGATAAATAGCTCTAATCAAGCCAAAACCACGCCGTTCATCACCCTTAAGAAAACTCAAATACTCATCATAATAATTCGCCAAATAATCGTTAAGCTCAGCCAACAAAGTAGCATGCTTCTCATCTAAACCCACATCAATGTTCGAAATTTCACGCTTTGGAAACCTATAGCCAGCCTTCTTAAGGCGATCTCTAGTGCTACGAATCATAAACCAAGAGGTAGGCATCAAACCCCTCAAAACCCTATCCAAAATATCGCGCTTTCCAGCATCAAGACGCGTCAAGAAATTTCGAAAAGCACTCTCATCCCCAGAAGCGAAAATATCCAAGAGCTCCTTTGCCTCAACACCACTGAAAAACGCGTTAACAACAACCTCCCTATGACTATCTTCCAGATAAGTACGAGCAAACCAAGAAATGAGCACAAAAAGATGAAGCCAATCGTCATAACTTCTTTCTGTTGGACTCTTATTCAACGCCTTGTAATACCTTGTAAATGCCCCCTCATGAACCCAAGGGCCGCCCAAACCCAAAATGCGAAGTAAATCTAACATCTCCAACTCGTTGAGCTGCAAAGGCGTAGCAGTCAAAAGAAAAACATGCGGCGTCAAAGAGGACAAAGCCACAGCCAACTCATAAAGCCGCGTAGGTCTAGGCGAAGCAAACTGCGATCTCGTAATACGCGCAGCATGAGCCTCATCAATCAAAATCAAATCAAAAGGCTTGGCCTCAAAAATCTCAGGCTCATACCCCTTCCGACCTCTAACATAATGCCAAGAAGCCACAACAAGATCCACAGCATCAAAGGGATTCACATAAACCGGAAACTCCTTTTCATCAGGGGCCACAAAAACATGCGGCTTACCAGGCTTAAGCAAATAAGCAGGAAGACTGAACTTCCCACGAAGCTCATCCCACCACTGCCTAGTCACATTCTTAGGAGCCAACACCAAAACACGACGAACATAACCAGTCGTCCACAACAACTTAATGCAGGCACCAGCTTCGATGGTTTTTCCCAAACCAACTTCATCCGCAAACAAGATGCGGAACGGATAACGTTCCCTAGCCAGATTAACGGCACGAACCTGATGAGGATATAGACGAACAGGACCCAAACCCATATGCGCCAAACAACGAACTCGAGGCAAAATCCTCACATAGCGGCAGGCGGACAAAAGACCACGAGCAGCAGGTTTCACCTTAATCTCCTGAATCGGATCAGCCCTAGGAGCTGACTTCGGCGCAAACTTAACAATAGCTCTGTAGACAGCCTCTGGAAGACTAAAAACTTCAAAATCAGGATGCTCAGCATTCCAAATACGCTCAAAAGACTGCACCAAATCCTCAACGCGCTCTCTATCACCTTCCCTCCAAGAATAAAAAACGACAATACGCTCCCCATTCACGGTATAAGCAGGCTCAGTCTCGTTGGCGCTACCTTCAGCAGCAATAATATTCCCTTCCTTGTCCTTAAAAACAAGGACTTTATAATGGAAAATTCCAGTTTGCCCAAGATAGAAGTGACGAGGCAAAACAACTTTAACTTCCAAAATCCTCTGATTAAACATCCAAGCAAGAGCTTCCAACCGCCTCTTCAACAACATATCCTCAATTTTCTCCAAACCCTCAGCAATCCGACGCGCAATCTCCTCAATCACCTCTTTTCCAGAACGCAACCCCATCTTGTAAGCTTCCCAAAGCTCTTTGGGGACATCATGCGCGCCAAGAATTAGACGCATACGACCTTCATTACCAATCAAGCCCGCAACTCCACTCGCAGCATGAACCAAAGAATCCACAGAAAAGAAGCCAGTCGCACGATCATACTCCACAGACTCCTTCAAAACAGGAATATAAAATCCTCTAGCTATTCTTTCACCGCGTCCCTCATAACTCAGCCCCGTTACTCCTGCCTTTCTTAACGACAACCTAACCCCTCACTTACAAAGTCCAATTGCAATATGTATAATCTGGTTTTTGTCTTTTTTGTTTCTAAATCGTATGCACAGTGGTCAGAACGAGGTCTTAGGGTTCAGATTCGTTAAAAAATGTGTTTAATCTCGTTTATCTCATTCATTCTATCTTACTAGGGTGAGGTCACATACTCCCGATTATTTTGTTTGTATATCATTTCTGTCATGAGGCTTATGGATTTTGCGTATTCCATGAAGGCTTAACGCAAAACTTCGCTATTCCCTTCTTCTCCCTCATTAACCCTAGCCAAGACCTTACATAGGCACCATTCTCCATTTCAACTTTAAGAGTGCACGCTCTAAAATCCAACTGACTCCTGCTGTTATCCCTGTGATATGATGAACCGTTTGATGGTTGCTGTGATGTTTCCTTGTCCTTATTTTTTATATCGTGTTTCCCATCCGCCGTTATACGTGCTATTTCCGTAAACTTTGTGGACTTAATGTCACCAAGCCGGTACCAGTCGTGACGGGGCCTCTCGGCCTATGGTGGCTGCCCAGCATCCAAGTGATAGCGCCCACAGCATGTCATCGTGGCTTCCTGTAGGATGACTGAAAGTTAGGTGTCCGCTCTTGCTGTACTCGTATTGCTGCTCGTTGATTTGTTCGCAGAGTCGTCGGTGATACGGCATCTTCAACCGCTTCTGCTCCATAGCCAGCTTTAGGCAGGTGAGAAGCTCCTCTTTCGTTTTCACCGTGAAAGTCAGGCCTTCCACACTTTGGATGCCTTGCGCCTTCAACTCCTCAAGCACCGGCTCCCCGACACCCGTTTGGTCCACAAACACCTTCCTGAACTGAAACCCATGACTCGATCGAACAAGATGACCGATCACGCTGCTGTACGGGGTGCCCAACGAAAACTCATAAAGACAAACGAGCTTAAGCAGATCGCCTTCCCGTCTCAAAATCGCGATAACGCTGTAATCTTCAAGCTTGCCGAAATCCACGCCCACGTAGTACTCGCCACCCGGAACCTCAAGGCTGGAAATAAATTCCAGATCGGGATCTACGCAGCCGCGGATAAGGTCTTGTGAGAAGAAGCAGCTGGCGGCCTCCACAAATTCCGCCAAATACTCCATACGAAAAGCCTCATCGGACATGTTGCGCCTCTGCTCCTCCAGAAACTCAGGCTTGATGAGAGGACACTCGGTCGACTTCACGTGATGCACACTATAGTTCGGATCCATAAAGGCTCGATAAAAGAAGTGGTCGCGGCCCCAAGGAGTACTGAGGAAGATGGCCGAGCCGTCGGTGGTGCTCAGCATGGGGAAAACAATCTGAACAATCACCTCTTCGGGCATGAAGGCCGCTTCGTCGCAGATGACGAGTTGCGCCGTATAGCCCCTAA
>Ga0315314_1001151_pt1 | contig 24585 bp, 30 predicted proteins | sample TDP9_MG_FD_203631 | JGI IMG/M metagenome (GOLD analysis project Ga0315314, IMG submission 203631) | Freshwater sediment microbial communities from Lake Towuti, South Sulawesi, Indonesia - TDP9 | ecosystem: Environmental > Aquatic > Freshwater > Lake > Sediment | place: Indonesia: South Sulawesi... | reverse complement strand
ACATCAATTTGACTTCTTCAATTGCAGCTGCTTTCTCAATTATGGTTCCAGGCGTATGACTAGCTATTCCAACAATCACATCTTTTATGCCTTGCAGTGTTCTCCTCAGTTTCTCCGGATTCTTATTAAGGATTCTGTCAGTATAGGAGCCGTGTGTCACTATCGACTGCGCTTTCAACTGCTTCATGCTCTCTATCTCGTTTGAGATCTCTCCGAGGCCTGTGCTCCCCATTATGAATATCTGAGTATCTGTAGCTCTCACAGCCTCCTGAATAGCAGTTAGAATAGGCGGACAGCAGATTACTTGAACAGCGTTGCAGCCCAGCTTGACGCACTCGATGATTATCTTCACTATGTTCTTCGGGTTCTCATAGAACTGCCTGTAATAGACGTAGGATTTCGCTCCGAATTGTCCTGCACCTATGAAGGGCGAGGTTCCGAGAAGAATTTTAGGGAATTTCTTCCCACCTATATCAAGCGTTCCAAATGTATATGCGTCAGCGAAGCCTTTCATCCTCTCACTGATTCAGTTTCGAAAGCTACATCTATAATGTAAGGGTATCCCTATTTGAGTGGCATCAGATTTATGGCAGTTGAATATAGACCGTATAGATCCAAGGGAATCCTGAATGTACATAAGCATGTTGACGGAGGATGGTTCTGGGACAAGTATTCAGCTCATCCTTACATTGGTTGCGAGCAGGGATGCGAGTTCTGCTACTCACGGTCCAGAAAATATCTTCAAACTGACAGCCCTGAAGATTTCTCCAAGATAATCAAGGTCAAGACAAATGCTCCGGAACAGCTCAGGAAGGAGCTGTCGAGAGTTCCCCGCGACATACTAGTCACTGGAGACTATCAGCCTGCTGAAGGCAGATTCAAACTGTCTAGAAAGATGCTTGAGGTGATCAGAGACCTCAATTTCCCAGTTCACATAGTCGAGAGATCTCCTCTAGTTCTAAGAGATCTAGATACCCTGCAAGAGATCAAGAAGCGATCTTGGGCTTGCGTCTCAATCAGCATAACCACACTAGACGAGAAGCTGACGAGACTCTTCGAGCCGAAAGCCTCCGCTCCAAAAAGTAGACTGAGAGCTATGAAGAAGATCAGTGAAGCCGGAATCCTAACTGGAACAGCGTTGATGCCTGTTCTTCCATACTTGACGGATAGTGACACCACTTTCGAAGAGATCGTTAGATCCACCGCAGAACATGGTGGACGCTACGTTCTTGCAGGCGGAGGACTAACTCTGGACGACGACGTCAAGACCAGATACATGAAGCTGATCCAAGACCACTATCCCAGCCTAGTGAAGAAGTACGATGAACTTTATTCCAGCGACGATGCGTTGAGACGGTACGCTGCTGCTGTCGGCAAAAAGATTGCCACTCTATGCAAGAAATACGGCATCGCAGACAGGATTCACAGATATATTCCTGATTCACCACTCAAAAGAAACAAGGAGGTTGCAGCCGCCCTCTTCGACAGAGTATACAGACTTGAACTGGAGCTTGAAAGCCCACACAAGATTTGGGCCTACCGCAAAGCTGCTTGGGCGATTGAAGAACTCGAAGAGAACATCGAGGAACTCTATCGATTGAGGAAACTCGAAGAGATTCCCGGAGTAGGTAAGACTCTAGCTACAGAGATCGGAAAGATGCTGGAACGGGTCTAATTGAAAGGCATCTATACATTGATCATTCAACTCAAAGCTTCGGTTAACATAAAGATCGGTGCATTTGGACGAATCAGGCTACTGAAAGGTACTTATCTCTACACGGGTTCGGCGCGTGGAAGCGGAGCGTCATCCATTGAAGGTAGAATAAGTAGACATTTGCGGAAAACGAAGAGAAACTTCTGGCATATCGACTACATTCTCAAGCATGAACTATCTCGAATACTCGCAGTTGTCTACTCCGAGACCCGGAGAAGCATAGAATGCGAAGTAAATGAATCCATAGGTAGAGAATTGAAGGCATCTTCTCCAGCTGTGCGGTTCGGTTCAAGTGACTGCGGGTGCCGGACTCATCTCCTTCAGGTAGCCGACGATGAAGCGGTTGAAAAATTAATACAGAGCGTAAGGCTTTCGTACAGACGATTACGTTTAGATTCGAATTTTCTCTGCTATTTCTATCCGCGCTTGCGCGGACGACGACTACGTAGTGTTGAATGAGTGAGGAGTGAGAAGTTGAGTTATGAGGAACTTATCAAGGCAGCTATGGGGAGAGTTCCATTCGATCTTTTGATTGAGAACACGCAGTTACTCAACGTCTACACAGGTGAGATCTATCTAGCGGCTATTGGGATGCTTGGAGATAGGATTGCGTATGTTGATGAGGATTCAAAACGTTTGAAGTCGAAGCGAAGATTCAATGCACGTGAAGAGTACGCGATTCCAGGCCTTATCGACTCCCATCTTCACATAGAAAGCAGCATGGTCACCCCACCTCGTTTTGCTGAAGCAGTTCTACCTCACGGTACTACAACTGTTGCGATAGATCCGCATGAAATCGCCAATGTTCTCGGGATGAAAGGCGTGGAAATGATGCTTGATTCAGGTAGGGACCTACCGCTCAAAGTTCACATTCTTGTGCCCACATGCGTCCCTTCAAACCCCGAAGTCGAGACTGCGGGAGCAGAATTCAAAGCTGACCATATAGCTGAGATGTTAAGTTGGGATCGTGTAATCGGGCTAGCTGAAGTTATGGACTATAAGGGCGTAATAGACCTCAAAGATAGAATAACGAGGATAGTCAAGACTGGAAGGAAATCTGGCAAGATCCTAGATGGCCATGCATGTCTCATCTCAGGAAGAGAGTTGAACGCCTACATAGCTGCTGGGATGGATTCAGACCACGAGAACTTCAGTTTCCCCAGTGTTCTTGAGAAGCTTAGATTGGGGATGGCTGTCAAGCTCAGGAAGATGCTGCTGAGCCGAGATTTTATCACGAGCTTGAAGAAGGTTCCGAACCTGCGGAATGTTATGTTCTGTACTGATGATGTTATGCCTGACGATTTGATCGAGAACGGCCATCTTGACGATGTTGTGAGAACAGCTATTGAGTGCGGCCTCGACCCTGTTGAAGCGGTTAAGTCAAGCACATTGAAGCCAGCTATGAGCCTAAGGCTCTACGATAGGGGCGCTATCGGGCCTGGTAAGATTGCGGATCTGATTCTAATGAAGAATCTTGAACACTTCGTTCCAGACGTCGTATTCGCTAATGGGGAGATAGTTGCTAAAGGTGGAAAGCTGCTCACTAAGTTGAGGATTCAGAAATTTCCAAGGATGGCAGAGAGAACCGTCAAGATCTCTGGAATAAGCGTCGAAGATTTCTCTATCAAGCCTCCAATACAAAAGGGCAAAGTGAAGGTTCGGGTTATAGCTCTTGAGGGCCTTGTTTCAAAGTTCCTGATTGAGGAACGTGATGTTCAGAACGGCGTGTTGATGGCAGACGGTCTTGCAATTGTAGCTGTGTTGGAGAGGCATGGGAGATCTGGCAATAGAGCCGTTGGTTACGTTAAGAATTCTGGTTTGAGAAGAGGTGCAGTCGGCTCCACAGTCGCCCATGACTCGCATAATCTCGTTGTGCTTGGTATGAGACGGGAGGATATGCTCTTTGCGGCTAGAGTTCTGATTTATATGCAAGGTGGCTTGGTTGCTGTTCAGAATGGTCGGGTGCTGGCCGCGGTTCATCTGCCTGTCGCCGGTTTGATGTCGAAGAAGCCGATTGAAATCGTCAGCTCTGAGTTGCGTTCCTTTAGGAGAGCTGAGAATCAACTTGGAGTTAGAGAAACTGAGAAGACCTTAATGATCACATTTCTTTCTCTGCCGGTTATCCCAAGCGCTAGAATAACAGATAGAGGCCTATTCGATGTTAATGAGCAGAAGTTTGTGTCATTGTTCTTGTAAGGTGGGCGTTATCTACAGAGACAGCCTAGTGCAAGGATATTTAAGTAATCTGCAGCATCTATCTGTCTAAACCTTAGAAACAATTGTGGGATAGAGTTCATGTCAACAAGCTACCGCGATAAGTTCAAGAATGTTGATTTAGCTGTCACTTTTCGCGATGTTGTCTTGCTGCCGGGTTTTACCGAGGTTGAGCCTCGCGAGGTTGATATTAGGTCGAGAGCCAGTAAGAATTGCCCGTTAAATATTCCTTACGTCTCTTCGCCTATGGATACTGTTACTGAAAGCGAATTGGCGATTGCTTTAGCTCGCCAAGGAGGCGTAGGGGTTCTTCATAGGAACTGCAGCTTAGAAGAAGAGGTTGAGATGGCTAGGCATGTGAAAAGGGCGGAGTCCCTTATTATCCGTGATGTTATCACTATCGAGCCGGGCAGAACAATCGCTTACGCGGTTGAGCTGATGCAGAAACACAATATCTCTGGACTACCCGTCGTGAAGGAGGGAAAGCTCATCGGTATTCTCACTGGCAGGGATGTTCGTTTCGCTGACCCGAACCTGAAGGTTGAAGACTTGATGACAAGGGAGGTTGTTACAGCGCCTGAGGGGATCGATATCGAAGATGCGAAGGAGACTATGCATAGCCATCGAATAGAGAAACTACCCATCATTGACGACCGGAAACGTTTGAAAGGCCTGATCACGATCAAGGATATCTTGCTTCGAGGGAGATTTCCGAATGCTGCTCGCGATGAGAAGGGTCAACTTCTCTGTGGAGCTGCAACCTCTCCTTTCGATTTGGAGAGAGCGAAGCAGTTGGATAAGCATGTTGATATGATCGTTATAGATGTGGCGCATTTTCACAACGCCAATGTTTTCGAAGCGACCAAGAAGATTCTTGACGCAGTCGAGGCGGATGTCGTCGTAGGCAACATTGGAACGTACAAGGCTGCTGAAGATGCGATAACGAAGCTTGAAGGGATCGCCGGTTTCAGAGTAGGCATAGGGTCCGGCTCCATCTGTACGACTATGGAGACAACTAAAGCTGGTGCACCTACACTTTACGCAACCGCGCAAGTATCTGACGCTGTGAGAGATTATGGCGCTGACTTGCCGATCATAGCAGATGGTGGAATTCGAAGCCCAGGAGACGTAGCTGTAGCGCTTGCAGCAGGCGCTTCATGCGTTATGGCTGGAAACTTGTTCGCTAGATGTAGAGAAGCGCCTGGGAACCTGATCGCGATCGGTGGACGTTACTACAAGCAGTATCGCGGTATGGGCAGCCCTTCTGCTATGGCCAAACGATTTTCGCTAGATAGGTACAGCCAACCTGCGAAAGGGCTCCCTGAAGGCGTCGAAGGCTGGGTTCCTTACAAAGGCGAGGTTAGCATTGTGGTTCAAGAGCAGGTTTCAGGTTTGAAAGCTTCTATGGGGTACGCGGGAGCCAAGAATATTCATGAGCTTTGGGAGAAAGCTCGCCTCGCGACATTGACACCTTCAGGAATCGAGGAAGCAAGACCTCACGACATATTGTTGCCCAGCGAAGCTCCAGAGAGAACCTAGAGCGTTAAGGAGTTTTGAGATACTCACGTCTCAATTTTCCTCACGAACTAGGCCTTTGTCGTTAGTTCTATGAGTTGCTTGGTAAATTACTTATACTCGACAGTTTTCTTTAGAGGGATATCTTGAGGCGGTTGGAGTGGCCATTAAACTTTATTCCAGTCCCACCTGCCCTTATTGCATTATACTGAGAGAATTTCTGAAGCGTAGCAATATCGAATTTGAAGAGATCGATGTCGCATCGAATAGAGATGCTGCAGTGGAGATGATTGCGAAGTCAGGTCAGATGGGCGTTCCCGTCATAGATATAGATGGAACAATAATTATTGGATACAACGAAGCAGCTATTAGAGAGCGGTTAAATTCAATCCAAAAGTAAAAGATGCTGTCACGTCTTCGTTGAAGGCTTCCTCGCGACCAATACCTCATCTACACTATGAATTACTGCTCCGAATTCCTCGATGCACTTCTTTACTGTCTCTATGCTGATGTCGGTTCCGTCTATTGCTACTTTGATGCTTTCCGTACTCTGATCAATTTCAGCCGAAGTCACGTGAACATTGTCTATTCCATGACATGAAGCCAGCTTCGACGCAAGATCGTATATCGGCGGCTCATGAGGTTTCAGAACATCCAACACTAGACGTTTTACAGCAGGATCGCCAGGCATTTCCATTCCCCATAGTTCACAATATACGTATCGGTCTGAAATAAGCTATCACTCTACATATGTTTTCGAAGTCTCGACTCTATATAGTCTCTCGGAACTGCCCCAACTATTTGATCGACGAGCTTCCCTTTCTTGATTATGAGTAATGTAGGCACGCTCATGATTCCGAAATTCATAGCTGTCCGAGGGTTCTCATCCACGTCCAGTTTTCCGAAGACGACCCTCCCAACATAGTCTCTAGCGAGCTCATCTATCACCGGCGCAAGCGTGCGGCAGGGTCCGCACCAAGCGGCCCAGCAATCAACGACAATAAAAGGATACTTCTGGATCAAACCTTCGAAATCGCTATCAGTCACTTGTATCGGCGAATCCGGCATGTTCTTTCCTGTCGCCTGGTTCTGTCTGCTCATCAGTTCTTGCATCTTCCTTGCACGAATTCTCTCAAGCTCATCCATTCTCAGCCACTTCTCTTGAGGCCGTTTCATTTCTCGCCAAACTTGATTGCTACGCTTAACTCAAATGCTTTACTAGTTCTATTGTTCTACTTCAACTTTGACATCTACGCCTTCGCGTACGCTTTGTGTCACAACACAGTACCGCTCGAATATCTTTAGGCACTTCCTAAAGCCTGAAGCGTTTTCCGGATTGACCTTCGGCGTTATTTTCACGTCCATGTGGCTGACTCTCCAGTAGCCTTCCCTGTTCCTTGCGAGGAATGTCCTCACTACCGTTTTGAGCTGGTTCACTTCGACTTTCGCCTTCCTCGTACAGAATAGTAGGCTGGCGCTAAGACAGTTGCCTACCGCCGCAGATAGAACACGTGACGCATTTGGACCTGCGCTTCTCCCCAACGGCGGCAGCTCGTCAACTATCAGCTCGCTCACATTCTCGATGTCGAACTTTACTCTAAATTCATAATCCTTCAAGAGTTCTACTGTCGTTACGATTTCCTTTGCTTCCATACATTTCAGTCCTCTTAACGGTGTCAATGAATTTTCTCCTCTTTCCTGATAAGCCCGACGATCGATCTTCGTTCTCAAATCTAGCTTTCTGTCAATGTAGTGTTTCACGGAACCCTTTGAAGACATCCGCAATCGACTGGATCCAAGGATGCTCAATTCTCTTGGGCAGTCTTTCCAGTCTAGCTATCCTGAAGTAAAGTGGAGGGTGGGGGTCCCATCCGAGCCATTCTTGCAGTCTCACGGAAGGAGCCTGCTCATAGTATAGTCTCCTGAAACCTATCTTCCTCAAACCTGATGCTAGACTCATCGGATTCTTTGTGATTAGCGCTGATTCTGTGTCAGCTCTCGTCTCAAGGAATTTTCCGATGAAGAAGATTATTGTGAACATGATGAAGAGGTAGAGGAATCCTAGAGAGAAGAGGTACTGCCAGAGGAAGTAAACTCTGAGCAGGTATTCGCCTGATGTGAGAGTGAAGAGAATTAAAGGATCGTGGCTTCGAACGTGGCTTAATTCATGGCCTAATACTCCTTTTATCTCTTTTTCCTCTAGCCTAAGGAGAAGCCCAGATGTAACTAACACAGTAGATCTGCTTGAGATAATCCCTGTTGCTGCGGCATTGGGAGCCCAAGTATTGACGATCGAGATCTTCGGAACCTTTAAGCCGAAATCTCTCGCGACTTCAGCGGCTGTCTTGTAGACGTTCACGTCTCGAACTGACATCCTTTCAGGAACGCATTTGATTCCGTACTGCTCGAATATGTATCTAGCGGTTTCGCAGTCGACCTCTTTGCCTTGAGCTAGGGTCGCTTGATAGAGCTTCTCTTTCATCTCTTTGAATCTGGCGCCATGCTTCGCAACGATTTGGGTGTATTCCTCACGACTTGTCTGATATGATAGTAGAACGACATCCGGGTTTTCCGGCGTTAAGATCCAGTCGCCGAGCCTCATCATTATTCGATCTGACGAGGCGACCAGCATGAATTGTATTGCTACGAGAGCAATCGGTGTGTAGGGTCCGAGGAAGATGTAGAGTATGAAGAAGCCGATGAAGAGGAAGATCATGTAGAAGTTCATCATACTGTCTGTGAAGATGCGTCCCAGCATTCTAGCGAGCATAGATTGCTTTCGAACAGGAACTATCTTCGGGTGCCTGAGGAAAGTGAAGTATAAGGTTGTGCGGCGTAGCTCCTCCTTGTAGGCTTCGAGGTGAAAACGTACGTCGTTAGCGACGACTCGACATATAGTTTGGAACAGCTTTGGATCGCAAGGTGTGAAGATTACTGTGAGAGGATCGTCTCCGACAATCGTAACCTCAACCCAGAGCTTCCGGTCTGCGTCATACTCTCTGAAGGAAATGATCGGCTTTCCATCAATGACCGCTTTGCGAATACTGGTAACGTAAGGGGCTCTTGCGAGGAGATAGTACTTCTCAAGATAGTTTAGAAAGTTCTTTGTCTGATCTTGCGTGAGCTCAGTCCTCATCTCTTGGCTTTGAGATTCGAAGCTGGACATGTTCTTATCTCTCTTGCTGATACTTCCTTTTCGCAGCGGCTACGAGCCCAATCGGCCCAGTCATCATCATGTCTCCAGCAGGGGTCGCGAAGTGAGCTTCAATTCCAGCCTTTTCGATTAGATGTCGATTCGGGCCTGTTGCAGCGATCAAATCTATCTTTGAGAACCCAGGCGGCTTTCCAGCGTAAGCCACGCCGTGTCCGCCTTCATTGAAGACATCTTCATCAGTCAATTCTCCATCAGCAAACTCTCTCAGCAGTCGCTTAAGTCTAGTGTGAGTTAGGAGTTGCGTATGATGTTCAGCGATCCCGCAGATCTCTCCCTTCAAGACTATCGCTGTCATAGTGTGGCAGTTACCTAGGTTTACCGCAAGGACTGATTTCTCCTCTGCGACCAGAGGGTCTTGGAGGCAGCCAGCTATCGCGGCGAGCGATGTATCCATCACTATGACCTTTGAGTTTGGAAACTGACTCTTCGACGCTCTCACCGCTGAGTTCATCCTGATGAAATATCTTGGAACTTCATCTTCTTTGAAAGCGAAGTCTTCGGGTCTCCTCCTTCTCGACAGTTCTTCCCTCATCTTTTCCATTCTGAATCTTCTATTGCTTATCCCTTTAGGAGAGGCGCCGTGGTCCTGTATCGCTATTGCTACAACATCAATATCTGAGAGGCTATCATTCCTTTTTGAAAGAAAAATGTCCAGTTCATTGAGATCTATCTCGCTGATATTCAGGACTTCCCCTCTGAAACCTTTCGGAGGTTCCTCGCCTCTCCAAACTTCTATCCCCGTTCGTTTAACTTCATCAAGATTGTTTCTTATCGAGTATGCAGCGCTTTCTGTCATTATGACTCGGAGACCCTTCTTCAAATGCCTCGTTACTGAGCTTGCGAATTCTCCTCCGCCGATCGTGTAGCCCCTTACGAAGATTTCTTTTTCAAGCATTGTAGCATTATTGACCGATGCGGCGTGGACGACCGATGGCGTCGGTAGAATCATCTTTACACAGTTCTCTAACTTCTTTGCTTCATCGTAAAGCAAGATGTCTTCCGTTCCAGCTCCGATATCGATTGCCAGTATCTTACGGATCCGTCCTTTTCGTCTTTGCAAACCTAGAGGTCCTCCTCTTCCAAGTCACTAGCGCTGCGACTGGTATGCATACGGCCAAGACCGCGACTATATAGAGCCAACTCGGTATGTATGTGAAGCGTATCTCATGTTCGGTTACTGATGAGATGTAGCCTTCAGCGACTGTGATCTTCATGAAGCCCTTGTCTATGAGAGTGTTCCCCTGCCGCTCGAATTGCAGGAGATTGTACCTTATTCTGGTCTCTGATTCCCACCACCATAGGAACGAGAAGTTCGCGTAGTATGTGAATGGGCTCGGGTTCACTATGAGCCCGTAGATGTCGAAGTCATATTGTATTAGTAGTTTCCGATCTTTTTCCAGAAATTGGTAGTTGAAGTTTCTGATCGATCCATTGAACAGAGCGTAAAGAACTTGCAGGTTTGATTCTGTCAGCTTCGCATGGTCATGCAGCTGTTCTTTCGAGGAGGATTCGAATCCACCCTCATATAGCCTTTCATGCATCTTCGTTGTGTATATTGTGTATTCTATCTTGAATTCCGGCTCTTGGGCTTCCTCACATTGAGCCGTATTTGCTAGAACCGCTGATAGAAGCAAGAGCAAAATGAATATTGACGGTGTTTGTGAACGCATCTTCCCAGCGGCCTGCGCGGATTAAGCGAATAGGTTGAGTTCCTCTATTTATCTTGGCGCTCTCTTGAGCAACCTCTTCCTTGGGAGCTTCGGCTTCTTTACTCTCTCAGCTTCTCCTATAGCCAACATTTCACTTCCAGTAGACTTTGGAAAACAGCTTTCTCAAACGCTTGGAAGAGCTAATGTTTGGAGCTTCGACTAGTAGATATCTGGCTTGAATGGATTCTTTCGGTAGAACCCCACAGGCCTAGGGACTGTTAAAAACTTGTTACACTTTGAGCAAACGTAGTGTTCACTGGATATATTGCTTGAAAAGAACGCCATATCTTTCCCGCATTTGGGGCATCTCGGATCAACATCCTCCATAAGCTTCACTCCCTGACCTAGTAATCGCCTTCTACTAGAAGATTTCCTTTTCGGAGCGCTTTCCCAAAGTCAAACTGGACAAGTCATACGTCAAGATCTTTGGCCGTGTCCCGATTTTGGTTAGGATTCGTTTCTCCATTGTTGGCTGTCTCTGTGTTGTTGTGCTGCGGTTACAGCATAAGGGTTTTCACACAAGCACCATGTTTGGTCAAAGTACTCTTGAAATATCATTGATGAAGCTCTTCGCTTTCAAGATCCAATCCCTCACGTCTCCACATTCGCCGTGGTAGAAACATTCGGCGTGAAGGTGTTCAAAGATCTCGCTATATCGGCTAGGCAGATTGTAGTTCTTGTAGATCTCATCGAGTACCTTCAATCTTTCTCTCTCCTCTTCGTGGTTGCTTGGGAGCGGTAGCCCGTGTTTGCGGAAGAGAGCGTAAAGGCCTTCAATGCATCCTCTACATCCGCTTTCAGCAGCCAATTGGATATCCGCAATATCTTTCGCCTCTTCCAGATCTTTCTCAGCGTGCTTCAAGAAGCCGTATGCTCTCTCCAAGCCGCATGCATTCTCCAGAGATTTCCTTCCCTCCAACTTCAACAAAGCATTGATAAATATGTCTTTGCTACCGCGAACAACTACTCCATCGCGTATGATGCTGTAATAGAAGAGGGGGCTTCCTCTCCCTATTGTGCTCCTCCTCAGTACCGTCAGCTCGGGGTAGAGACCATACTTCTGCTTAACGAGCAGCCCGACATTGTCAAAACTTCGATGCAATTTATTAATATCTTTCGCATCGTCATCTATGACGATCAGTACGTCGAGGTCTCTAGGCTTCTTAGAACGTCTGACGGCTGAGCCGAAGACTATAACGGATACCAGCCCAACATTAGACTGGTCCAACCAGTCCGCGATCTCCCTGCCCTCCTCGAGAAAACTCTTAGGAACGACCATTCATAACACCATTATGCAACGACTTTTCGGCAGGCCCGCCGTATTAAGATTTAGGAGCTCCTCTCCAGCAAAGGGCAACCGCTATCTGTCATACATGAATCTGATCTTGGATGAAGCTTGAAGCGCTCTTCTAGAATTATCCAGGCATAAGAGCATTAAGAAGTAGAAGTAAAGAATACACAGCCTCTAAGACCCCTATCCCCCCCTTTTTACATAAAATCTTAATACGGGTGTAATACTTGCGTCGACTCCATTTCATGATTCCTGAATCCGAATTGATTCAGTCTACTCTTACGTTTCTAACGCTGAGGAGAAGATTGGTGCGCGCGACTTTTCAAGAAGAGGGCGAATGGCTCATGGGTTGATGGACTTTCAAATCCAGCTGCGTTTTGTTTCCTTTATATTGTCAAAGTGTGGATCGTCGGAAAGTATTTTTGCTTGATTGATTATGGCTGTCGAGGCGATGATGCAGTCGCCCATCGGTATGTTTCTGTATTGGCATTTCAGAAGTCCTGCTTGTTTGGCGATTTTTGGGTTTAGGTCTTGGATTTGCAGTCCACTTGCGATGAGGGATAGGTAGCAGGTTTCCGCTTCTCGTCTTCCTATACTTTCACAGACTGTTTGAACTGTTTCGCTGATGACTATGGTTGGGAGTAAACCTTCGTTGTGTTGGATGAGTTCTCTTAGTTTTTTCGATGTCTTTTGTTTTGTCTCTGTTCTTGTCGAGTAATAGTGTTCAACGAGGAATCGACTGTCTACCACTTCCTTCAAGCTAGTATTCCTCTCTGAGCTTGTCGATTTTTTGTTTGATTTCCTCCACTGCGCCGAACTTCGAGTATACGCCGGCTGATTCTTCGAGTTTTGGAACCACCTTAAAGAGTAATCCTTCTTCAGCGGCCTCCACCATTAGTTCGTCTCCTTCCTTTATTCCAAATTTTTCCCTGAATTCTGCTGGGATCGTGGTTTGTCCTCTTCTTGTCACTTTCACTATGCTTCGCATCCGTTCTGCCTCAGATATCAAACTGTATGTACTACCATAAAACCCTTTTCCTATTCGTTCCACCGAATAGGATTATTTTCTTGCTTAGGATCGGGGCGACAAGATTTGCAGGATACGCCAACATAGGAGAACTGCTGAGAGATAGAGCCCTAAGCAGGATACGACCGAGTCATAAGCTAGCGCTGAAATATTAAGCGTGCAAGGAGAGACATAGATACAGCTAAGACGCTAGTTGCACACGAGAAATTTGACTGGTCTCTAGCTGCCTCATATAACTCTATGCTGCTGGCCGGAAGGGCACTAATGTTTCACCAGGGCTATCGACCATCCAGCACCAAAGGTCATGTAGCAGTAGTGAAGTTCCTACATGCAACGCTCAGAACTGGAATCAGCAATAGGATGATAATGGTAATGAACGGCATGCGAAAGAAGAGGCATAGAATAGTCTATGAAGAGATGGATATAGTTTCCAAGGACGAAGCGAAACAAGCAGTTAGATGGGCTGAAGAATTTGTAAACACGGCAGACAGATTGATTCACCAAAAAAGTTCGAATAGAAGAAGAATGAATGAATAACTAGATTTCTGAGCTCGCTTCTTATTTCGGCATGAACTGGCTTCTATATTCTATCTGCGATCTGCTAAGTCTCCGCGAATAAGGTTGGAGTACGGCAACTTCCTCTGAAAATCATTCTTGCTCAATAGAAAAGAGGGGATTTGCGGGAGACATCGCCGCCTATCATTGGGTTAAAGCCATATTTTGCGTCTAATCGCATGCAAAAGCAATCACTTGCTCAAGTATTCTTTGACCCAGCTGAAGAATCGCTCTGCATCTCGTACGGCTTCTCTTGCGTCATTCTCACTCATTAGCCTCTCTTCATATTCAGCCGCGTTCTTTATTCCAAGCAGTCTGCTCAACTGTCTACTCTTGGCCGTCAGAACATCCTTTGGCAAACTAACGGTTTGAAAAAGGCTTATAGCATCTTCATGCCTTTCTCCAGCATGCCTAACACCCAACATAAAAACAGTCAACGCATCACAAGCACTTATTCCACAATGAACAGCATTTATTACCGCGGTGTTCCAACGACCTGTTCTCAAGGATTCCAATGCTGTATCCAAACATTCTTCAGATCTTCTTAAGTAGTTTTTAAAAAGAGACTTGTCGATGTGTCTAAGTCTCACCGACATGACTCTCACTCCAGGGGTTTACCGCAAATCAACATGTGATTCTGTAAAGCCTGTTTGATCGGCGGTTCTTTCCGTTTCCTTCGCAGATCTTCTTCACTGACGTAGTATGCCGAAATTGAATTTCCAAATCTCTCAGAAACATCATTCTGAAGCTCAGCAACGATTTCTTCAACCTTCTCTCTCTGGTCGGTTATGATGAGGAGGTCAATGTCGCTTCGCGACGTCTCTTTTCCTTCCACAACGCTTCCGTATAACGCAGCAGATGTAACGAAACGAGACTTCAACTTTTCCCTTATCACATCTCTAAGCTCTGAAAGAACTCCACTTTCCATTTCAAACGTTCTTCCAACAATGTTTGCTGCGTAACTGTTCATATTCAATCTGAAAGCGCATGACCTGCCAACAGTTCTCAGCCTCAAGACATTAGTTTTTTCAAGTTCATCGACAACCTTCTTAATACCGGTATGTGATACGCCCAAAAATTTGGCAAGTTCTCTTATTGTAAATTCCTTCTCTCGATACCTCCAAAGTGTTCTAAGAACCTTAACTTTCACTCTGGAACCCAACAGCATTTCAACGAGATCACGAAACTGCATTTGAATCACTGTAAACTAAAGTTTCCATATGGAAACAAAAGTTAAAAAACCTTCCCATCAATCTAGCAAAGAAAGAAAAGACAACAAGAAAGGGGAAGATGCGGAAGACATCGCCACTTATCGCGGTTCAAATCTCCCCCGCGTTATCAGATGAGCCTCGTCCTGTTCAGGGAATGGACCAGAAGACGTGTTGTTCCATGATATCTTCTGAGAAGATGCCGATCATGATCAAGGAGAAGGCCGCTAGGAATCCGACCATCTGGGTGACGATCAATGAGATCTTCCTCTACACTTACTTAGCTGGAAGAGCGTCTTGTAGCCGATTCTAAATTGTTGACGCTTTCTGAAAGAAAGATTTTGAAAAGAACCCCTTAAAGACCTAGACTCCGCAAAGCTGATGAAGGGGCTTTGGATTCTGCAAGAAGCTCCAATCCCTTGGACGGGGAGTGTTACCCGCTGAGTTGAAACCTCCGCTATCTCCAATGAGAATGGAATGGGGAAGCGTTGAAGCAGGAAGCCACTCGTTTTGATGAATGGAGGGCCTCACCCTAACCACAATGTCTCTACATTACTGGCATTCGGCCGCTCTTCATTTCATCTTTCTTGTTCCTAAAGACTCTCAAACCTTTTGGTCGTCAAGAGAAAGTTGAGGCGTTTATTACAGTCATGTTCACTATGTGCCCATCTTGATCCAGTCCCAGTACGATCTCTCCATGTTCATCGACGATTTCGCTGTCAACGGCTTTTGATGGATATTCGAAGTGCAAGTAGAGAGTGTCTGCGCCATCATCATAGTGCATCATAACTATCTTTGACGGCAAATCTAGATCGTGGTCTTCAACTATCCTGTTCACTGTCTTCACCGGATCTATGGCTAGGGATACAATCTTCGCCAAGTCGCGTACCTCCTCTCCTTTCTCCTATCACTAACAGGGAATGCGGTTATTATAAACCCTTCATCCGGGCTTGACTTTCTATAGACTACGACAAGGTTTCCACTCAAACCAGATTCGATGAGTTGATCGAACCGCTTGATCGCGTGCACTTGAGGCTTCACACGTGGTGGCGGACTATATACTTCATCCGGCTTTTCTACTGCTTGCATTATCTGCCTTTGGAAGCGTTCGAATAAAGGCCTTGCAGCTATTATGTGCTTCCACTGCTTCTCCGTCAGCCCTATCCGTACGCCATTTATGGACATCACGTTCAGCAAAATCTTCGATTGGCTTGAATTCCTCTGTTGGTAACTATTGCTTTTCATCGACGATCTCGCCTCATGGTATGAGGCAACATTCATTGAAATAAGGAAAAATCAGACTTATGAAGGTGATAGCTCAACTCATATGGCTGTACGATCGAGATCAAGAAGCTTAGAGAATAGATGGATGAAATCGAAGAGTCTTTGATAACGAAATAATGGATTCCTTAAACAATCCATTATTTTTTCCAGAAGATACCTTTTTCCACATCACTTCATCGTTAGGAGGACAGAGAGCTGGAACTCCAATAGAGGCGCATGATCGAAGCCAAACGAAAAGGTACCCATTAGAATCGATTTAAAGGGTACCAATTTGGGGGCATCGATCCAAGATCAGGCTTTGCCTAGAAGATCTATGCAAGCTAGAAATCTCTCAGCAAGGCCGTTGAACGTAAGATGCTCAACGCATACGTCAGAAATGTTGAAAAGATTGCTCAACCGTCTTTACCAATAGACTAGACTTGACCCATTATGAAAGAGTAGGGAAGGAACAGAGACGGAAACGGGATGCCGCGGAACCTAAACGCACCATCCCAGCCAGAGAACCTAAGAAGGTGAAAGAGAGGCTGAATAGATCTGTAAAGGAATACGGAACTTTGCTTGATGCCATACCTGACCCCGCTGCTATAGTTGATGCAAAGGGCAAAGTCTTGGCTGTTAACGATGGAGTGGAAGATCTTACTGGCCTCAAGAGGGAGGAGTTGCTTGGAAAGAATTTCCGAAGCATAGGCATCTTGGCAGCGAAAACCGCAGCCATTCTGGAGGAGAAATGGGCTAAAAGAGTTAAGGGAATGCATGTAGCACCGTATGAAATTGAAGCGATTACAAAAGACGGGAAGAAATTTACATTACAGGTAAATGTAGCAAAGATCGAATACCAGCGAGAGCCAGCTGGCCTAGTTCTACTCAGCGACATAACCGAACGCAAGCGGATGGAGGAGGCCCTGCGCCGTCAAGCGGACTTGCTGCAGAAGACCTTCGACAGTATGACCGACGCGGTTTTCATCCTCGATGCCAAGGGGGTTCGTCCTCTCGCTGCTCCTGCGATAGTGGAATGCAATGAGGCTGCATCCGTCATCTTCGGCTATGAAAAAGAGGAGATGCTTGGCAAGACCACAGCCTTTCTCCATGTAAGCGACGAAACCCTCAGAAAGTTCCAGTTACTCCTTTACTCCGCCGTGGAAAAGGGCTTTCTCCCCTTCCACCTTCCCGAGTACGGTATGAAGCGTAAGGATGGCTCTATCTTCCCTTCGGAGCACATGGTAGCTCAAATGTTGAATGATGAGGGAGAGCGAATAGGTTGGGTGAGCATCGTTAGAGATATTACCGATCGCAAGCGGCCTGAGGAGGAGACTCGGAGGCTTTCGCAGTTTCTCAGTCTCGTTGTCGATAGTGCGGATGTCTGGCTTGATGTGTTGGACGCGAAAGGTAACGTGTTGATCTGGAATAAGGCTGCGGAAGCGGTAAGCGGCTACTCCCGCGAGGAGGTTGTAGGCCACAAAAAGATATGGGAGTGGCTATATCCGGAGGAGAAGTATCGGAAAGAGATGACCGACAAAGCGGCCTCGATTATACAGGGACTAGCGACCGATGTAGAGGATGAGACCACCATTCGAACGAAGAGCGGAGAGTATAAGATCATCTCATGGCATTCCAGAAACATTGTGGACGAGAAAGGTGTGCCGATCGGCTCCGTTGCGCTTGGCCACGATATCACCGAGCGCAAGAAGATGCAGGAACAAATTGAAAGTCTAGCTAGGTTTCCCTCAGAGAATCCGAACCCTGTGTTACGATTGAGTCAAGACGGCATCCTTCTTGATGCGAATGAAGCAACTGATCCGTTATTGCAGGATTGGGGCTGCAAGGTTGGCAGCGTAGCTCCGAAGTTCTGGCGCGACCTAGCTCGTGAAGCGGTTGCGAGCCAGTCAGATAGAAGTGTGGATCTCGAGGTTGGTGAGCGAGTCTACTCGTTCTTCGTTAAGCCAGTTAAGGACGCGGGCTATGTCAATCTTTACGGAACAGACATCACCGAACGAAAGCGAATGGAAGAGATTTTGAGAAGAAGCGAACAGGAGAAGACAGCTATTCTGGAGAATATGTCGGAGCTTGTAACGTATCTTGATACGGAAAACAGGATTTTATGGGGAAACAGGGCTGTAACCGAATCGTTGGGGTTAGATCTTCAGCAAGTGATAGGACGCCGCTGCTATGAGACATGGCATCAACGTAAGATACCATGCACAGACTGCCCAGTCAACAAAGCCTGCAAAACCGGTCAACATCAGGAAGGGGAAATCACTACTCCAGATGGTAGGGTGTGGCTTACACGAGCTGACCCAGTTCGAGACGCAAACGGCGAGGTCGTAGGCATCATCGAGGTCTCGGAGGAAATCACCGAGCGTAGAAAGATGGAGGAGGAGCTCAAGGAAAGAAATGCGCAACAGACTGTAGTCTCCGCGATTCTTGAAGAATTCACTCGTTCGATCGATCTGAAAGAAATCTTGGAAGAATCCGTGAAGAAGATAAAGGATTACACTCAATGCAGCAGCGTCGGCATCCGACTCTTGGACGATGATGGAAACATACCGTACGAGGCATATGTTGGCTTCTCAACTGAATTCTACGGAAGCGAAAGCCCCCTCTCCATCAAATCAGACAAGTGCATGTGCATCAACGTCATCAAAGGCAACTGCGACCCTTCCAAACCATTCTTCACAGCGAACGGATCCTTCTACGCGAATGGAACGAGCAAGCTTCTGGCAACAGTTTCAGAGGAGGAGAAAGGAGAGACAAGAAACGTCTGCAATGAGTTCGGTTACGAGTCCGTGTCTCTGTCTCCAATTAGAGTCGGTGATCGAATCGTCGGGCTGATTCACGTTGCCGACGAGAAGGAGAACATGGTACCGCTGAAAAAAGTGGAGTTCTTGGAAAAAATAGCTGCAGAGATATCGCTCGGGGTAGAAAAAGCAAGAATCACTTCCAAACTGAGGGAATCACAGGAGAGACTGAGGAAACATTCAGAGCAGTTGGAGGAACTAGTTAAGGAGCGGACGAAGGAGCTGCAAATGCAGCAAGAAGCTCTTCTCCGATCTGAGCGATTGGCGGCTATCGGTGAAGCGGCGGCGATGGTTGGCCACGACCTACGCAACCCATTGCAGGCCATGGTCAACATGCTCTATTTAGGGAGGAAGAGGCTGGAATCGATACCGCCTCAGCTTCGAGAACTTGCAGAGAAATATGGCATCCCAGAGTTGATGGAAGGCGCAGGCGACCAAATTGAGTACATGAATAAGATTGTCTCTGACTTGCAGGATTATGCGAAAGAGGTTGAGCCCAAGCTTGTTGAAACGAGCATATCGGGGCTTATCGATGAGACGCTATCCATGACAAGTATTCCAGAGAACGTTAAGATATCCGTGGTGGTTGAGAAAGGCCTTCCGAAGTTGATAGTCGATCCGGCTTTGATGAAGCGTGTATTCACCAACCTTGTCATTAACGCTCTGGAAGCTATGCCAGATGGCGGTCGGCTGAAGATTGAAGCCTCCGTGAAAGGAGAAGAAGCACTTATCGATTTCCATGATACGGGCGTCGGAATCGCTGAAGAGAATCTGGACAAGATGTTCCAGCCGCTCTTCACTACCAGAGCGAAGGGGATGGGGCTCGGTCTTGTTGTCGCTAAGCGGCTGGTCGAGGCCCACAGCGGAGAGATCACTATTCGCAGCAAGGTTGGCGAAGGCTCCGCCTTTACGGTTAAGCTACCATTGAGAAAGGAATGAAGGAGGCGGTGATATGACTTTGGAGAAGAAGCGGGTTCTGGTTGTGGATGACGACAAGGTTCTCCTGAAGAGCTTCAAGGAAGTTCTTGAATTGGAAGGATATCTCGTCGACACAGCTATGACTGGTCGAGAAGCGATAGAGAAGTCTGAAGCAAATTTCTACAACCTTACATTGATCGATATTCGACTTGCTGACATGGAGGGAACAGAACTGCTGACGAGGATAAGGGAGACGACGCCTAAAATGGTCAAGATAATGATTACAGGATATCCCTCACTAGAGAGTGCGAAAGACTCCGTCAACAAAGGTGCAGACGGCTACCTAATCAAGCCCGTAGACATGACGGAGTTACTGAACATGATTAGGGACCGATTGAGCAAACAGGAAGAAGCTAGGAAATACAGCGAAGAAAAGGTTAAGGAATACATCGAGACGCGAGCTAGAGAACAAGACTCTAAAGGTTGATACTCGTCTTACCCAGTCATACTGATGTAAGTATTAATTTTCCAGCGTTTTGCCTTCAGACCCGTACGCACAGCGCAATACATGGACGATTCGAGCAAAACGCATAGGCGGCTACTCCGCCAGCTTTTCCTTTATGATAGCTAGAAGAGCAGACGGTTTGAATGGTTTAATAATATAGCCGTCGGCACCCTCGTTAACCGCCTGCACCGCATTTTGAAGTGAAGGATACCCTGTGACTACTATCTCCTTGATTTCAGGGTTGTCTCTCTTCAACATCTTGAGAAGCTTAATGCCATCAATGTCGGGTAGGCGTATGTCCACCAAAGCGACGTCATAGCGTTCTCGGTGAGATTTCTCTAGAGCTTCACCGCCATCTTTGGCTACTTGTATATCGAAGCCCTCTGCTTGGAGGATCTCTGTCATGGTTCTTCGGATAATTTTATTATCGTCTATAACTAAGACTGAACGTTTAGCCTTCCTAGCTTCTATCTGCGAGTTTAGCCATTCGACCAGCTTCTGCTGATTCTCTCTTAGGCGTTCAATTTTCTTCTCTTGCTCTATGAGCAAGATGTTGAGAGCTTCCTCTGGAGGAGCCGCTGAATATAGCAATGGCCGACCTTTATGCTCGCTGACAAGGCCTTTCTTCTTGAGTTCCCTCAGAACCCTGTACACTTCAGCTCGGTGGACACCTTGCTCCTTAGCAATCTTGGTAGCCGAGGCCCCACCAAGAGTTAGAAGGGAATAATAGGTCTTTGCCTGAGCTTCTGTCAGACAGTAGTCGGAGAGTTCGACTAACCCTTCTTCCAACAGCCGGCGTCCCCTTTGCTTGCTTAGTTCAGGCCGTTGATTAAGTTACGGGGAGGACGCTTATTTACTATATGTTACTTTGGGACTTACGGAGTAACATTTATACCCGCGCGCTACTGTTAAATCAAACAGGACATATTCGGCGGGGTCTATCTATGTTAAAGCAAGTGGGAAAGCTTGCTCTCGTCGACCTGACTCAGCGAGAAGGCTTTGGATGGAAAGTCAATTGGCTGGACGGAGCGTAGGGGGACCCAACGTGTCTGAGAGTTTTGATTCAGCGGTGCTGGAAGCTGTTGATTATGGCTTATCAGTTCTCGGCGAAACCGGTAGACAAACTGTCTACTCTTTTATTAAGATGAAATATCAGGTCAAGCGTGAGGAGATCCCTGAGAGGCTTGATGTCTTCTGTAGAGCTTCAGATGGCTTATTCGGTGCAGGAGCCACGGTTGTCAACAAGATGATCGCCAAGAGGCTCTACAGTAAGCTCAACCTAAGCTTTATAGAGCATGAAGACTGGACTTTGGTTGAGTATATTGAAGATGCGAAGAAGCATATGGGAGCGAGTTGAAGAATGGAGAAGAGCGAGATCCTAGAGTTTGTTAAGCAGATGAAGGCTAAGGATCACGCGATCATGTTCTACTCGAAGCCTGAGGATAAGCGTCGGGTCCTGTTCACCTATTTGAAGGCTGGATTGGACGCGGGTGAAGCAGCAGCCTACATTGCTAGCGATGAAACTCCTGAACAGATCAGGAAGGCTATGAAAAGGTTTAGTATCGATGTGGACAAGCTTGAGAAGGCTGGAGCGTTACATGTGATCGACTATAAGGATTGGTACATTATAGGAGGTAAGTTCAGCATACCGAAAACCATGGGCACATGGAAGATCCTTTACGAGGAATCTATAGCCAAAGGCTTCAAGGGCTTAAGGGTTGTAGGGGAGGTGGGATGCTTCTTCAAGCACGGTATGGTCAAGGAACTGGTCAAGTATGAAAAGTCTTTGCATAAGGTGCTTGATGTACCTATGGCCGCTATCTGCGCCTACGACACCGATGTTGTAGCAAAAGAAGGCAGAGGACAACTCTACCTAGACCTAATCAAGGCGCATAGCACCGTTATCTTCCTAGGCCCAGAAGCTGGTGTGGTGAAAAGTCGATGAGAACCCAAGGGAATCCGGAAATGGGCAGAGATCGAGTGCCAACTGGAATCGAAGGGTTTGACAGTCTCAACTACGATCAGAGGGGCACGCACCGAGAGAACATAGTCTTGGAAAGCGGGATGCGATTAGATATCTAAGCAAGTTGAAGAGCGATTCCTTCGAAGATGCCGTGTCCATGCGCTTCGACGAGCGATACGAGTTGGTCAGGCTCAAGTCTAGAAGCCTTATACTGGCACAGTGCACAAAACATTTGAGGAATCCTACGCCCAAGCTTTCTCTCATAAACTAGAAGTTCATCTGTCTTTGCGCTGTCGAAGAACGCATCCATCTCGGCTGCTACCTGAAGCCCTCTGTACCCCTCCTTCATCTTCTCTCTAACAAGGTCCAGCCAATTACCTATTATCACATCTCCAGATGCTTTTCCTCGACGTAGATACCATTCCTCAGCGCTCATAATGGTGAAAGCACCTTTCTCCTCCAGTTCTTCGATATGCATATCGCTTTCTCTCAACTCCTTAGCTTCTCGATCCATCCTATGTTCAGAAGCCAAGTAGATCACCGCTAGGTCCCTCAGCAAACCTGTCCTCAAGAATGGAAGAGAAACAGCCCGTTTAACATCTTCATCTTCATAAAAGAGGGTCGCATGGTCGCTGAGTCTCAGTCTCTCAACATACCTGATAGGGTTGAACTTCTTCGTAACCTCAAGGTCTAACGCACGTTTCTTAAAGTCTGAACGTGCTTGGATGAACCATTCGTGAATCAATCGCCCTTCATCTGTTAGTCGATAAACCTTCCTGTCAGGATCGTGCTCCACAATATTCTTCATCCTTCTCAAGTGATAGCCGAGCTTACCGTGATCCGTTGCGCAAATAGCGCTCAGCTCAACGAACGGGCGCTCTTTCTCCCAAAGAAACTCCAAGACCTTTCTTCGTACGGTATGCCTCAAGATGGAGAGGGACTTCTCGAAGCGAGCCATGAACACCATTAGGGTATTTTCGTCCTTCCTTCCTAGAAATCGTTTTGGTGAAGCAATATTCACTAAGCGACTGGTCACACGACGCTCCATACGAAGGCATGTTCCTCTACCGACGACTAGGCAAAGAGCCCAAATTCTTGTAGCAGTAGGATGAATTGCTTATCCGGGTCTAGGATAAACCAGCATCAAAAATCTAATTGATATCATTTGGCAATGAACTTCTTGATCTCGCGGTAAACTTCCCTCTCCTTGTATTCGAGGCTGAACTCCCCCTTCCACCAAGGGTTGACTTCCACCAGAGCGTCTCGGACTCTTGTCATATATACTTAACCTAAACTAGATTTTGTGTTAAGTGTAATTCGCATAAACCTTATGGGCCTCTGAGACCGTGAACGGTCAACCCTTTCGTCAACTTCTAGGGTCTTGCGAAACATAGCTTCATCAAGCACGATTAGGGATGCATGAGTACTTCCATTGACGGAAACCTTCTTAGGTAACCTTTCCGGAATACCTTTTTGGGTGATCTGAGTGAGCGACCATGTTAAAGTCCTCCAGAAGGGGAAGATAACGATCCCTATTGACGTGCGAGAAAGGCTCGGCATTAAGCAGGGGGATTCAATGACGCTCAAAGTGGTCGGGTCAAAGCTCGTATTGATCCCCGAAGGCATCCTGCTAGATCCTACCAAGTCGCTTTATGGACTTGCGAAAGGCGCGGCCATCAAAGAGCCGATAGATGTAGAATTGAGGAAAGCCGCTGCAGCCAGAATCGCGAAGAAGCTTTCGAGGGCTAAGAAATGAGGTTTGTCGACTCGAACATCTTCATCTATGTGCTCGCGCAGTCACCAAAGGGTTTGTCTGAGATTTGCAAGAGCATACTGAAGAGGATAGAAGACGGAGAAGAAGCTGTGACCAGCACAGCCGTAGTCCAAGAGGTCGTTGACTGGCTCGAATACAACAACCGAAAGTCAGAAGTGAAAACCTTCATCCGAGCAGCGAACTCTTACCTCACGCTTTGGAAAGTCAGCAATGAATGGAAAGACTTTCTAGAAGCCACCCAGGACGCGGACAAGTATGATATAGACTTCGTAGACGCCCTCGCCCTCCAAATAATGAAGAGGGAGAAGACTAGTGAAATATACTCAAATGATCTCGATTTCGATAGAGTCGAAGGAATAAGAAGAATCCTAGAGTAACTCCCGCTTTTGGCCTTAGGAGCTGCAATCACTCCTTTCCTGTCTAGGCCACCAAGTCTCTGGTACGGAAGCAGCCAAAGCTTCTATTCTTTACCAAAACATTTCAGAATCTTTCTCAATTTTTCTTTCAGGCTAGGCAAATCTTCCTTAACTACAACTCAAACTCGTTCGAGCACAACACCGAGGTACGCGTGAATCAGAATGTCTCTCATTCCAGCGATATGTTTCCACGGTATTTCCGGATGCTCTTTCCTAACGTTTCGAGGCACATTTTTTGCAGCCTCTCCAATAATTTCAAGTCTCCTTATCACAGCATCCTACAACTGAGTTGTCTCGAAGAATCTGTTCTTACTCACATCCTTCATGTATTCTTCAATCTTCTGAATGCTTTCGATTATATCCCTCAGAAATGGTTCAGCATCTTTCTTCATACTATCTTGACCTGCTCCTTCAAAATCCTATCTTTCAATAGTGGATGAATAGCCGAATACTCGGCAAGATCAACATCTCTTCTTAACTTCT
>Ga0315314_1001150_pt1 | contig 24596 bp, 20 predicted proteins | sample TDP9_MG_FD_203631 | JGI IMG/M metagenome (GOLD analysis project Ga0315314, IMG submission 203631) | Freshwater sediment microbial communities from Lake Towuti, South Sulawesi, Indonesia - TDP9 | ecosystem: Environmental > Aquatic > Freshwater > Lake > Sediment | place: Indonesia: South Sulawesi... | reverse complement strand
TAAGTGATCAGGCTTGACCCCTATAGGCCGTGTAGCTGGTGTATGGCGGCTGAATGTCATGTTGCCAGTAGATACATAGTAGCTCTCCACGGTGGTGGATCTCCTCTTCAACCACATGCATTAGAATGTCTTCAATCTTATGCCGGTTCATCTTTCCATCTCTTCCTTTGAACTCGAACACTATGTCAAGCTTCTCATCTGTCAGTGTCTCTAGATATTCGTCTGTCTCAGCCTCTACTTTGTCAGCGTATTCTTGAATGGCATTGACATCTGCAAATTTGGTGAACGGGGTGCCGTAGATTCCTTCTGTGCTTTTTCCGCCCAAGCGTCTGATCCAGAATTGCTCAGCCTGGAGACTGTGCACAAATATGTCTCGGATGGAGTCAAAGCTGGCTCCACAGCTCTCAACTACTTTTTCCCAGGGAATTTCAGCCATGCTCTTTAGGAATTTTCGACGGGAATACCAGTTATAGCCAAACAGCTCCTTAATATCCAATAAACATCTCCAAAGAGTATGATGTGTTGCTTTCTAATAAGATTTGTTAGACCAATTATGTTATAATGTTCGGAGTTTGGCATATTCCTGACAGAGATCAACCTGAGGTATTCAGCTAGCTAGCTCGAAGAGCTGTTTAGGCATTCGTTGGCCTGCGGTTACTGGATAGATAAAAGGAAAGTCCTTCCACAGAACTCTGTCAGAAATGAACTAGTCTGAAATGTCAACAAGAAAATATCCTATCGCTTCTATCTTTTGCAATCAGTCTATCAAAGAGGGAGGACCTACGCTCCGATCCTCATATTCCTGCAACCAAAAAAGGATGGTTTCAGGGGTATCAGGTGACATCTCCGTGGCATTGGCGGTTCATCTTCTCCCTCCGGACAAGCGCTAATCTCGCCTAGTCACCCAATCTTTCACATATACATGCAGAACTCTTGTTTGGAGTCTAGAGAAACGATGCCCAAAGCGGATTTCCGATGCGGAGAATTGGGGAAGGCCTCCTAATGGAAGTCGTCGATTCTATGCCTATCGAGTTCGATGCGAGGCGAACTACTGCGAATTCTGAGGATTGGAATGTCAGATGGGAAGGAGATAACTCTACCCATAGATGAATGCCGCCGATTGATCGAACCTTAAGCCGCGTACGCGTTCGTAAGGGTGATGAGCATCGAGAATAATGATGTCTTCCTAGAGAACGAACACACCCTGAAGAGTATAATCCATACTTTCATTGTCTCAGAAAAGTTTGTTACGGTCGAGAAAGCGGGTTTGAAAGCTAGAGGCGGTAAAAAAGGCGATAGAAAACCGCGAAGTGACAAATTGGAGAAATATTCTGTAAACCACATTGATAACTTGCCCGATTGTTTCATCGAAAAATTTCTAAAAGACGGTGAAGTAAGCTATGAAGAGTGGATGCAGGCACAATTCCTAAGAAGATTCAATAGAGAATACATCGAGGAAAAGGGCGAAGAGTGGATAAACAATCCGGATCTGGATGGAGACGGATTCACCAATGAGTTTGAGATGAAATTTTCGTTCACCGATCCCTACGTTTGTAATGAAAGATACGCCATATTAGTATATAGTAAAGACTTAACTCTTGCTTGGAAAGACCGAATTAAGTTGGAAAGAATTTTCTTGTATCAAATTCCAATTATTCCGACCAAAACCTTTGGGCTTTAAAAGGAAAAAATATGGAGGATTCAAAGAGGAGAATGTATACAAACTTTACGATGAAAACATGACCTTTCAGAATTTTAAGCAAGTGATAGGTGATCTTGTTGATAGATCGGATGGGGATGACAGTCTTCCTTATGTTCGCTGGGCATGGGAAAAAAAACCAAATCTTTTTTTTCAGAGGGGAATATCAGCTACGTGGCAATCGGGGAAGAACTGGCAAGAGTGAAAGCGAAAGTCCAGATCTGCATTGTGGACGCGTGTTACTCAGGATGGGCGATTACATATCTCGAAGCAGAAAATAGAATAGTTATGACCTCGCGTGGAGAGAACGAAAAAATGTATGGAGGAACACTTTTCCATTCTTTTTTGGTGCTATGCAAAACAAAAGTTATGACTGGAATAACAATGGATATTGCTCCATTCTTGAATCTTTATACGGAGCAGAGACTTTAATCAAAAATAGATTCGGGGCTCATCCACAATTGTCAACTGAAACTCTGTCGGAAACTTACCTAATAGAACTTTACTTAGGCGAATAGAAATCTTGAGTCGTTAGTGGAATGATATATGAATAGAAATTTGGCGATTATTGGCTTTGTCTGCGGCGTAATCGTACTTGTGGGGTTCTTTTCGCCCTGGCTAGAGTTAAATAGTAGGCCGTACAGATTAGAAGGAGCGAGACTTAAGGATCAATTGAAGATTACAGGTTGGAATTTGGGCCAAGGGAAAATTCAAGTGACTCAGATGGTGGAATCCTTAGAACGCTTGTGTTGGGAGAAGTATAAGATAATAGAGATTCAGGTAGAGGGTAAATCCTATCCCTATTTGAGTTTAGCTGGCGGAATCCTGCTTGTGTTGGGAGGAATAGCTGCACTGAGGTTCAAGGGAAAAGCACCATATCTGATCGTTATCTTAGGCGGAATATTAGCGCTTGTAGGTGGATTCTTAGGTTTTTGGGACAATAGGTGGATTAGGCACGTACTCATCACCATTGAGGATTACGCAGTCTCAGGCTACTATAGGTACGGTCTTCTCTTGTGTATAATTGGAAGCGTCGTGAGCATCGTAGGATGCATTTTGGAATGGGGTATCTACCAGATCGAGAAGACCTAAACAATTTCCTAAATCCGTCGTATTTATTAAAAAAATAAGAATATTGTCAGGATTCTCTGACTCTAGGCATTGATTGCTTTGCTGTATAAGGCAACAGCTTATACATCGTTCGTTCCATACCTTAACTAGTGCCTAACAGCAACATATTCCCATTCATAAAGGCATGTAAAAATCTGGATTTTATCCCGCAAGTCTATAAGCCGGTGATATCTACCCTATTCAAAGCTATAGATCCTGTCAAGTTTTTGTTTTGATCAGTGTGTTGTGGAGGGTTATGAATGCTTCTAGGAATGTTTTTGCGCTTTTTAGGGTTGAGTTGTTTGAGAAGTTGTTGCTGAACCGTTTTGTTCTGGCTTTTAGAATGCCGAACCATCGTTCTATCCGGTTTCGCATTCCAAAGGTTACATGTTTCCATCTGAGACCCAGGCTTCTCAGTGCTTCAGGATACCACGGGCCTTTGTCGACTAGGATTAGAGGTTTGTTGGTGCAGGTTTCCAAGACCTTTCTGAGGAAGGCTTCAGCCTGCATAATACTCCTTGTCCACGAGACGCGGCAGGCTAAAACCTCCTTGCTTTTCACGTCTATCGCAGCCCAGACATAGAACTGTTCTCCGCAGATCTTCAGCTTCGTCTCGTCTACGGCTACGCTTCTTCTATGCCTTTGTTCAGGCTTTGGAAACGCATCCTTCAACCTCCTGAACCAGAGGCGAACGGATTCATGGGCAAACCTGGCTGAATCCCTCAAGACCTTTGCGACAACCCTATATGAGAGGCCGGAGTGATATAGCACGGTGGATAGGACCTTGACCTTGAGGGGCTTCCTGTTCCAACGGAATACTCCAGACCTCTCAACCCTATCCACCAAAACGGAAAAGGGTTTCAACACAACGCACCTAACAACTAACCACACGAACCCCCAGAAAAACTTGACAGCATCAGCTATAATGCCATAAATCTTTTTAAGAGAAAACTTCTAGTCGATACGGAAGAGGTATTCCGATGAAGATGAATTCTCGAGTGCGAGTGTTGACTGCCTTCGAACACGAAGAGCCTGATCGTGTACCTGTGTGGTGTGGTTCTTCGCCTGAATTCTGGGAAAAGGCAAAACGCATGTTGGGCTTGGACGATGAGGGCTTGCGTCGAAGATTCGGAGACGACTTCCGGCGCGTATATGCGCAGTATGTTGGTCCGGAGTTCCCGTTGTCTCCCGGGATTAAATCCCGCACTGTCTTTGGAATTGAGCGAAGTGGAATAGGCTATGGACAACCCATTAATCATCCTCTTGCCAACGCATCCATGACTGAGGTGCACAAATATCCCTGGCCCGATCCCGCATGGATGGACGTTTCAGGCATCCACGCCGATGCAGAAAAGTATGGCGGTCAATACGCGATTCTCGGCGGCGAATGGTCGCCATTCTGGCACGATGTCATCGAGCTTTTAGGCATGAGGAACATGTATGTTAAGATGTATCGTGAGCCGGAATTAGCCGATGCGATATTCGAGCATGCAGTTGACTACTATGTGGCCGTTAGCCAGAACATCTTCGAAGCCGCAGCTGATGTAATCGACATATTTTTTATCGGCAACGATTTTGGAAGCCGGAACGGACCGTTGCTCAGTGAAAAACTCTTCAGGCGATTTGTCTTGCCGCATCTCAAGCGGTTGATCGATCTTGGCCATGCGTACGGTTTGAAGGTTATGCTTCACTGTTGTGGCGGCTTCTTTGAGCTGATCCCATCTATGATCGAGGCTGGATTGGATGGGTTACATGCGGTGCAGCCGTCTTGCCGCGGTATGGATCTAGCAAGGCTTAAAGCCGATTTCGGTGACAAGATTCTTTTTAATGGCGCTATCGATTCCAGTTGGCTTATTTTTGGTACGCCTAGTTTCGTTCGGTCTACGGCCCGTGAAGTGCTACAGATTATGATGCCGGGTGGTGGATATATTGCTGGTGCCAGTCATGATTACGTTCTCGAAGAGACCCCTGTAGAAAATATGCTGGCGATGTTTGATACCGTACGTGAGTATGGACGCTATGGTTGACAAACATTGATGACACAACAACTCCATTTTACACCTCGACCGCTGAGCCATGCTAGCGACTTTACAGAGAAATCTCGAGAAATCTTGAAACCTCAGATTCATCTTCCAGAAGTCTATCGGTTAATACTTTAGATTTATGTTCAAATCTCACCCAGGCTACAAACGCTCTAACGTGAATTTATAAAGTCTGCGAGTTCTTTCTTAATGATGATTTTCCTGAATGACGTAAAAGGGATTTTAAAAGAATGCCTCAACAATTGCGCTATGAACTGCAGGAGGTTTAGATAAGCTTCGTTAGAACTGAGGATTATTGAGGAGGCATTCTAGCGTGCTGAATATTTTTGAATGCTCTCTATATCGATTTTTGTTCCAAGCCCTGGATTCTTGGGGATGTCCACGAATCCTTCTTTCTGTCTTATCGGTTTGGTTACGACTCGACTTCTAAATGGGTGAGGTGTGGTGTCAAACTCGAGCATTGGTGGAATAGGATTGAGTGAGGGTGGACAATCTGGAAGTGAAGCTATAAACTGCAACGCAGCAGCTAATCCTATTTCTGTTCCCCAGACATGAGGAATGCACTGAACGTGCCATGCGTTTGCAATTTCCGCGATCTTTTTACATTCTGTGAACCCTCCAGCCATAGATATATCTGGCTGAACTATGTCAACTGCTCCTTTCACAAGCAGATTTCTAAAACCGAAACGCGTGAATTCGCATTCTCCGCCAGCTATGGCCATATTTAGGGCTTCCCTAACTTTTGCGTAGCCGTTGATATCTTCCGGCGAAACTGGTTCTTCAAACCAGTAGATATCATACTTTTCAAGCTTCTTTCCCAACTTTATGGCGGTATGTGCATTATAAGCGTAGTTTGCATCCACCATCAACAGAATATCCTCTCCTAAAGCTTCTCTGATCGACCTTACATTTTCCAAATCTTTTTTGGGGCTGAGACCTATCTTCATCTTTACGGCTCTGAATCCTTCATTTTTGTATTTCAGAGCCTCTTCAACAAGTACTTTGGTTAATTCTTCAGTTTTTTTAAAGTATAGCCCTGTAGCATAGGCTATGACCTTCTCGCGGAAGCAGCCCCCAAATAACTTGTGAATTGGTTTCTTGGCGGCTTTTCCCATAATATCCCATAAAGCAATGTCTACCGCGCTTATGGCTTGAATTACGATGCCTTTTTGCCCATAAGGTTTCGTACTATGGTACATTCGCTCCCAAAGAACTTCTACATCAAAAGGATCTTCACCTATTATCATTGGCTTTAATACATCTTCAATAATCGTGCACACAGGTTTGGATGGCCCGTAAGTTTCTCCCCACCCAATTATTTCTTCATCAGTGAGTATCTGAACGAGCACCCCAGTTCGATCATGATACCAATTTTGAGAGAAACCAAAAGGCTCGTCCAAATGTGCTCGCAATGGATAAGTTTTCACATCTGAAATTCCCATATAAGTCCACCGACGACTAATATTGTTTACGAAATTTTATTTATAAACGCGCATTATTAACCCTTTGTCATACAATCTCGTAACCAAGGACGAACGACTCTTCAACAAGGAGAAAGGCTTTGGAATCGACGTACAAAAGAAACTGCAAAAAAGTACAATTAAATGTGCTTAGACAGATAATTGTACTTTTGGATACATGTAGTTTATTCTTTTTCACTGGAAAATAGCTATCTATAAAAATTTGCAGCTTTAGGCCGACTCCGAGACCAACTATCCTCAGAATAGCCCTCCGAAGATGCTGACGCCTTCTCATTATGCGTATAAGTAAGCTCCTTTTGTCCGACCTAAAGTCTGTTCGAAAATGGTTTCAGAATTTTTTCAGGTTCGACTATTATTTATTTGGGTCTAATTTCACCATAACAAAAATGATATTAATTTTCTCCTTTCCTACAAATGCAAGTATGTATTCATGCTTAGCAACGGGAACAAATAGGAACCACTTTTTCGCTTGGATAACCTTAAGCTTTCATAGATGACTCACCATAGAACCTCCATATGATTAGCAAGATCCCCGAATTGTCTTCTTCGGGGGTTACTTTCTCTCACTTTTCAATGCGACGCTCGACTTGTTCCAACCAAACAAAGGCAAGCTGTCAGAACGGTCAGCAGAGGGGCATCCAGACAGTCATCTCAGAGATACCACGGTTAGCCCAGGCATAATAGGGAATCAAGGTGATCCGCACCACTTCCGCCGAATCATCGTCAATATTACGATAAAGTTTGCCGTCCCATTCATCCTCGCGAATGCGACAGGCCTCACCCTCAAGCACTGTGACTCCGCCAAGGAGATCCTGGGCATACCGTGGAGTTAGGTGAACGTCGCGAGGTATGTGAACTTCGGCAACTCTAATGCCATGAGGTAGATCCACGGACTCTAGACAATAGACGACAGGGCCGCGCATGATGGCCACATGGTTGCGCGCTTCTTCAACCATGGGATGAACTTTTAGCAGTCGCACCTTCATAGGCAGCAATAGTTCAATCGCGTCGCCGGAAGACCATTCGCGTTCTATCGTGGCGTACGTTCCGGCTTTGGCCTTTGCGTCCGCCTTCTCTCCATTGATTTTGATCACTGCTCCATCCGCCCAGGCGGGGATACGCAACATTACAGCAAAATCCTTGTTTGTTGTCTCTTGGATGGTGATCGTTATTTGGCCATCCAAAGGATAACGTGTCTCCAGGGCCAGTTTGAGAGGTGATCCATCAGCCAGTTTAGTTTCCATGGTGTTGCCACCATATAAATTCACCCACACTCCTTCATCTGAAAGGCTATAGACCCATTCGTGCAACATGGCGATGGAGCGAGCTACTTGAGGCGGGCAGCAATAACAATGATAGGTGTACCATCGTGAGAGCGTATCCATACTCAGCAGATGATGTTCGCTCCCATGCCATCGCAGGGGATTAGTATAAAAGAAGTGTTTACCATCAATACTGACGGCAGAAAGCATGCTGTTATACAAAACCAGCTCCATCACGTCCGCGTATTTAGCTTCACCGGTGATTCTGAGCATGCGCCAATTCCACATAGCGTTGCCGATGTTGGCACAGGTTTCGTTGTAGGCAGTGGCAATGGGCAATTGGTATTGCAGCCCGAACGCTTCGTGGACCCGGTCGCCGCGAACGGAAGTACCCTGATGTAGCGCACCAATGCCTCCAGTGATATACATCTTGCGGGTGGTCACATCGTTCCAGATTCGCTTGAGAGATTCTAGGAGCGCTCGTTCACCCGTTTCGGCGTAAACATCGGCTGTACCGCAGTAAAGATAAGCAGCAGTAACTGCATGACCAACTGCCTCCGTTTCTAGGCGCAGGGGTATGTGATCTTGGTTTAGGTCGCTGCCCCCAGGGGCAGAACCCCGCATGTCAACAAAGATACCGGCCAACTCTAGATATCGGGGGTCTCCTGTGGCGCGATGGAGATCCACTAGACCCATAATGTTGGACGGGTTAAATCCGAAATGGGCCAGATCCACTGGACGCGGCTTAAATACTGTGTAAAGGTAGTCACCGACTTTTTTCGCAATATTCAGAAAATTGCCCTTGCCGGTAACACGATGATGCACGCAGGCGGCTGTCAGCAGGTGTCCCATGTTGTATAGTTCGTGGTGAAAATGTGATTGCCAGCGTTTTCTGTCCGTCAGTTGGATCTGGGTCGAGATGTATCCATCCTCATCTTGAGCTTTGCCGATTACTTCGATCAACTCATCCATCGTGCGATCAAGTTTTTTGTCACCGGTGACGCTGTATACGTGAGCCACAGCCTCCAACCACTTGTAGCAGTCGCCATCGCTCCAGTCTGTGCCCATGTGAGTCCCTTTTTCCAGACCGGCGGCAATAAAGAAGTTCTTGAATACTGCTCCGTTTTCAGGAATATCCACTGCACGTCGCATGCTAGGAATGATGGTATTCTGGCAAAGATCAAACTTTTCGGCCCAAAAGCCCATGGTCCAACGCACTGAACTTGGATCGACGTTTTTCAGTTTGCAGTAAGGACTATCGGCTTTCCTTGTCGCACCGCGATCAGTAGCAAATTCATTTGGCCCCATTTCTTGACTCCTTTCTTGATGATATTCCTCAGGAGGCTAAAATCTCCATTTTTCGTGGAGCTTCGGCACGCTTGCAACCAGCTCCTTTGCATAGGCTGATTCAGGTTCGAATAGGACCCTCTCAGCTGGACCTATTTCGACAATCCTTCCTTTTTCCATTATTGCCACCCTGTCAGAAATATAATATGCCTGTCCTATATCATGGGTTATGAAAAGCATTGCCATTCCTTCCTCTTTTGCCAGCCGGGAGAGCTCATTTAAGACCGTTACGCGAGTTGACGCGTCGATCATGCTAGTTACTTCATCAGCCACCAACAATTCTGGGCCCAAGAGTAGGCATCTTGCTATAAGTATCCTCTGCATCTGTCCTCCGCTGAGTTCATGGTGATGCCTTCCTAAGACTTGGTCGGGGGTTAGCCCAATCTTTTCCAAAGAAGAGCACACAACCTCCATAGCATCTTCTATCTCAGTTTTCGATTTATTCTTAGAGCCTTTCTCTGCGAATTTTAAAGCATCCAACAAAACCTTGTCAGTGGTGTAACGAGGATTGAACGAGGTGTATGGGTCTTGAAATATAGCCTGTACCCTTCTATAGTAATCTTTTTTTTCGTATGAGCAAATGTCCTTTCCCCGAAGATAGATCTTTCCGCTGGTTGGCCTGATTGTCCTTAAGATCATTCTGCTTACAGTGGTCTTACCGCTGCCGCTTTCGCCAACGAGAGATAACACCTCTCCCTTCCCTATACTAAGAGAGACATTTTCTGCACCCATCACCTTCTTCGTAAAGATGTAGCCTGAAATGTAGTACTTAGTTAGGTTTTCAACTCTCAAGATTTCTTGTTTGCTCATATCTAGCTCTCCCGGCAATGACGCCAGCATGAGACAAGTCTATTTCCCTTTTCAATAAGGGGAGGCTCTTTAGGCATACAAATATCTGTGCAATTTGGGCATCTGGGGTGAAATCTACAACCAGAGGGGGGAGATCTTAGATCTGGTGGCCTGCCAGCTATGCCCGTTATTTTTTCAGTTTTTGTCCAGCGTTCTAAGGGCAATAGAGAATTTATGAGCATTTCTGTGTAAGTGTGATAGGGATTTTCTATGACATCCTCTGCATTGCCGACTTCCACAATCTTTCCAGCATACATAATTGCAATCCGATTACATAACTGTCTTAATATGGTCACGTCATGAGTCGAGACGATCATTGTCTTTATGATTTCTTCGCGATGTAACGCCTCTAACATCTCGATTAATCGTTTCTGTGAGGTCACATCTAGGGCAGAGGTAGGTTCGTCCAATAGCAAAATGGATGGTCTGCCATATGTTGACATAGCTATGAGGGCTCTCTGCTTCATCCCCCCGCTGAGTTCATGGGGATAAAGGTCGAGAACGCGCTTGTCTAATCCTAACTTACTGAAGTGGTCAGCCAACATCCCACGAACTTCATCTGCTGGGTACTTTTGACCAGTACGGTCCCTCAACATATCCGCAATAAATTCTCTTATTCTTAAGGTAGGATTCAAAGAATCAAAGGTTGACTGGGGTACATATAATATATGCCTACCCGAAACATTCTTCCTCAATTCTTCAGGATTCATATTATAAATTTTGTTGCCCTCTACTTCAACCTCGCCACCCTGATGATGCAGGGGGGGTTCCACGATTCCTGTCAAAAGTTTTAGAAAGGTACTTTTACCACAACCCGACTCCCCAGCAAGACCTAGTGTCTCGCCCCTTTCAACTATAAGTGAAACCTCTTCTACAGCACGGATTACACCGAATGGACCTTTATAATATCCACTCAGATCTTGTGCTTTTAAAGCTATATTATTCTTCATGCCACAGAAGTTTGGCAAGTTGCATTTTAATAAACCTTACGGTTAAGTCAGAGATGTTAAGTTTTTCTTTACGGCATGCAGGAACAAGCCCTCATAGTAGTTGATAAGGTGCTTCGGTACGATGAAGCCCTAATGGGCCCAGGCCTAAAATGGCGAGACACAACATTTGGCACGCGCAACCGGATAGAAAGGTAGTTCTGTACCCTCAAAGCAGAACTGATCAAAACAAAAATTTGACAGCATCAAGTCAGAGGCATAGGAAATAACGATCGGATAAAATATCTACTGCCAATTAGGCGAGAAGAACCTTGGCTATTTAACCTAATCCATGACCGAGCTCATCGTGTACAAGGATGCTGTAAGCAGTACTAATACTAATCCTGGAGGAACAAACCACCACCATATTCCTTGCAGCACACTTTGAGTCATAATAGCCCAATGAAGCATCATTCCCAGCGTTACAACTTGAGTAGGCCCTAGGCCTATCAAGCTTATGCCCGCCTCCGCCAGCATAGATGAAGCAAAGGCGCTACAGAAGAGTAGAAAGATATAAGCCACCATATTTGAAAAGATTTCTCCGAATATTATTTGTCCACTACTTTTTCCGGTTATATGAGCTAACTGCACAAACTCTTTCTCTCTTAAACTCATAACTTGTGCTCTTATTGCTCTTGATGATCCAGCCCATCCAGTGATGAGTCCGATGAACAGCGCAACCAAAAAGAGGCTTCTTTGTTTGAGAACTGCAGACAGTATTATTAGAAGAGGAACGGTGGGGATAACTAGGAATATATTTGCAATCACGTTTATTATTTCACCTATTAATCCCCCTTTATAACCACTTAATCCTCCCAGTGTTACTGAGATTAATAGGCCTATTGCCCCTGCGATTGCACCGACCTCCATAGAATGACGAAGACCTAATACTAGTTGAGCTAAAATGTCTCTACCAAAAACATCAGTACCTAGCATATGCTTCGAAGAGGGACGGTCATACATAGATGGTGTATACTCATACGGGTCCACTGTAAAGAACGGCCCTATAACTCCGATTAGAACGAATAATAGAACTATGCCTCCACTAACAAGGAACGCCCGGTTCTTTAATAGTTCCTTGACCGCACGACTTTGACTAAGCGCGGTCATTCACTACCCTCACTGACATAACGGGACCCAATAGTAGGATCTAAAACTCCATAAGCTATATCGCACAGGAAATTCCCGGTCAACACGATCAGCATGAGAATTACGAAACAGGCCTCAAGCATGGGGTAATCCAAAGCGAACGCAGATTGATACATCAATAGGCCAATTCCTGGATATCCAAAAACGATTTCCACTAAAAGAGTCTGACCGATAAGGGAGCTAAATGCTATGGGAAGCCATGTAAAGTTGGGTAGAATAGCGTTTCTCTGTATGTACTTTCTTATTCTCTTGGAGGAAAGGCCTAATTGCTTTGAGTATTCTACATATGTTGCCCTTATTTGAGATAGTATTGATGCCCTCATGCCAACGGCCCATCCCCCTATCACTACGCCTAGAATGGAGAAGAATGGGAGCACGTAGTGGTACGCTGCATCAATTAACCACTCAATCCTGAATGTTGGATACAGCCATATATCAGAGTATGGACCATAATTGGGAAACAACTTAAACACAACTGCAAAGGCATATACGAGAATTAACGCAAACCAGTAATATGGTATTAGGGACAAATATAACGTCGTGAAGTAAATGATTCTATTGATTTTGCTCTTTTTATACGAGGCTTTGGACCCGATCAAGTTTCCGACAAAAAAACCGATTACTGGCACTGGAACCACGAGAACTAGGGTCCAAGGCAAAGCGTACATCACTACTTCCATAACTTTTTGCGGATATCGAAAATATGAAGGCCCATAGTCCCAAGTAAAAATCCTCTTCCAATAACGAAGAAACTGTATCTCTGTGGGCTGTTCCAATCCAAATTTTTCTGTGTATACCTGCCTTATCACCTCTACAGCGACAGATCCTCCTCGTGTGCCCCAAGTAGAAGGAGACTCTGTGCCCAAAGATGTGCCAGCTCCCGTTCCACCAGCTAACCGTGCCACCATCATTTCCACAGGAGATGAAGGTAACATGCGAGGAATGAAGAATAGCAAAGTCAACGAGAAAAAGAATGTAAACATGAGAAGTAGAACTTTTTTATATAAAAATATGAAGAATGGACCTTTTAACCTTCTTACAATTTGTCGACTCATTACATCCTCTCGGCTTTAGCTTCTGAAGCGGCTTAAAAAGTTTTCTCCTTGGAGAGAGGCGTGGTTCCTAGATCAAAATTGATGGGATAGCTTGGGCTTACGGTACTCGCTTCCTAATCTTCTTTGATTAGAGTGCAACCGAAAGTCTTAAATAGAAATGGCAGAGAAAAGTATTGAGAAAAAGGAGGAAATTGCATGAAAAACGGTTGTACAGCATGGAAAATGAGTCTTCCGTTGATCTTCTTGTTATTATCGATGTTCGCGCTGTCCTGCACCGTTCCTTCTGTGCTAGCCCAAGAGGTAGTTGTTCCAGATGAACAGCAATACAAATATACTAAACCAGAGGAGATATGGGCGCATGGAAATCCGATGATAATGGGGACTAAAGGTTTCATAACCGCAATTTGTTATGAACCCCTCGCGATGAATGATGACGTATCGATGCAATACGGCATAAACTACAAGCCGCTTCTAGCTGAAAGTTGGGGTTGGGTCGCTGACACCACCTTCGAAATTAAGATCCGAAAGATAGCTCATTTCAGTAGTGGTCGCCCAGTTACCGCCGATGATGTTGCTTTCTCGTTAGAAAACGAACTCAGGACGGATATTAGCGGCGCACTTTCCGGGTACGCTCCGCTGATTGAGGGGGTAGAAAAGGTTGATGATTATACTGTGCACGTAAAGGTCAAAGAACAATATGCTCGCAATAAAAGAATCCTTGGCATACTAACCGGTGTCAAGGTCTTACCTAAGCATGTGTGGGCGCCTCTTCTAGAGGAATATAATAACACAGGCATAGTGGACTATAAACATACAGATGACCCTGAAAATTGGGACCCCTCAGGACCATACACTGTCGTAAGCTGGAGCTCTCGGGTAATATATTTCAAGAGGGTCGACAATTACTGGGGGGAGCAGCTTGGCTGGCTGTTCGCTCCAGAGTACGCTGTTTGCTTCGGCGACATGTCATCAGATGTCTTATTTAGAATGTTTGACGCGCATGAACGTGACATAAACAGTCAGTCCCCAGAGATATCGGTGGAATGGCAGAGGGAGAGGTCACATTATCTAGGAGCATGGAATATACGCGGAGGCCCTAGGGAGATACACGGAGTCGCAAGTGACTGTCACGGGCTTACTCTTAACTTTGAAAGGCATCCAATTTTCCGCGAACGCTGGTTTAGGACGGCTTTAGCTTACGCACTCGATTACGACAAAATCCTTGATGTAGGCTTTGCCGCTCAAGCAGTTCGGGGTCACCTTAACCTGATACATCCCGTTACTTTTAAGAGCTATGTTACAATGCTTTCTGACATAATAGAAAAGAACTTCCCAAACACAACTGTTGATGCAGGTATGACAGTTATCCCATACGATCCGCAGACGGCAATTGAAATTCTAAAAGAGCACTGCGATGAAGGCAGCAGCGTTGAAACGGGATGGTACTATAAAGGACAGAAAATCGGCGGATGGACAGTAACCAGTGTGGTTGCTTGGCGTGTTTGGGCAGTAACGGCTGAGGTTGTCGCTAAAAACTTGAGGGATATTGGAATAGACTGTCAACCTAATCTAGTAGAGGTTGGAACATACTTTGATGCTTGGCCCGCGCTAGACTTTGATATTATCACCAACTGGTTTTCCACATGGGGAAGGCCTGAAGGGATCGAACATGACATGGAAAGTAATTTTGCGCAGCCCGGTATGGGTCCATATTGGCAGGGTAAAAGTCCCTGCGGCATGCAAGAATACTGGAACGGGGAGTATCCGCCATTGCCTAATATCGCGGGGCAAGTTAAGGAATTAAGCGATAAATTATGGAATCTTGAGATAGGTACTGCTGAGTTCAATGCAACGCTAAGGAGCCTTTTGGAGATAGTTGTCCCTGAGATACCAATGATCCCCACTGACATCACTGGTGGTATGCACCTTTGGAACTGGGTTGATCGTTGGAACAACTGGCCGACCATAGATGACCCATACGAATTTAGATCGGGCGACAACGGTGACCTTGTAGCTTATCAACCTCTTAAACACGTGTACCCCGCTAAGGTTAGGACCAAAAGTTTCAGCCTTTCAGCAGGAACCGTTGAGTCCGGAACCCCTGTAATTGCCAGCGTAACCCTCGAGAACACCGGAGCACAGGTGCAAAGGTATAAGATAGTCATAAACGAAGGCCCAGCGAGACCCGGATGGGAATTATTCGAAGAGGGTGTCCTCGCTTGGAGGATCGTTAAAGTACCGCCAGGCACAATGAAAGTTGACATCCCGTTAACAATCGAAAAGACAGGCACCTACGTGCTAGTAGTAGATAACTGGAGAATCGGCGAGTTTGATCCTGGTGAACCGCTCGTAGCAGCCTTAACCGTCACAGAGCCGGTAGCCGCAGGCCTTCTTCCAGCTGTTGAAGCTACGAGGAGCGCTGTCTCGAGAGTTGAATCCACCGTTGGCAACTTAAGTAAGACCATGGATACATTAAGCACATCTGTCAGCGAGCTAAGCGCAAAAGTTAGCGAGTTAAGCGGAGTCGTAGCCGGCTCGTCATCGTTATTCTACGCAACCATAGGCCTACAAGTGATCATACTAGCAATCGTCATAATAGTTGCAACCAAAGTTCTCACGAAAAAACCGACCTAAGAATATCTCAAATAGTAAAACAACAATCCCCTATTTTTTATTTAACATTTACAAAAATTGTCGCTGTTATCTCCGTTAGCGTTTTTCCCATCCTAGAACTCTAAATCTGAAGCCTTAATCCTTTATCCTGCCTCACCAAGAATTTGTCAGAGTTACCCCCTGACTTCGCAGCTTTTCAAAGGTTCAAGCAAAACTCCCAACTATTCGTATCCAATTTCTAATTCCACTGCAACCATAGAAATCTAAACTTAATACACAAGTTCAGAGAGCGCCTACTCACAATGCTGCACAAACCATCAGTGGCATAAGGAGAGAAAAGCACTCGTTCTTTGTTGGAAAACTTAAAAGAAAGATGTATAATCCTTCAAGTATAGAAGGAGAAATAACTACATGAACCCAAGGGAACGTGTCTTTTCAGCACTTGACCATGAGGAACCTGATAGGGTTCCACTTTTTGATTTTGTTTATGAAAGTAAGTCATTTGAGAACATCTTGGGTAAGAAGGGGATCACTCCGTCGACTCCAAGAGATTACATTAGAGGCCACTTATCCCTTAGTCTCGACCTACTTGTAGCAATGGGTGGTCCAGCTGAGACCTTTGTGCCTGAGAAGCCATCTCCAGACACTATTATTGGTGAATGGGGCATCAAGAGCAAGCTCACTGAAGAGATGCAAGTTCTTCCATGGCATTTAGGCGGCCCCCTCAAGAAAACTGAGGATTTGGAGAACTATCAGCCTCCAGACCCCCACGCCCATGGAAGAATGAAACCAATCGAATCTATATTAAAGCTCGCCAAAGACCAGATCGCCGTGAGCGCAGCAGTAGGAGCCCCATTCAGCCGCGCTTGGACAGTATGTGACAGTATGTCCCTGTTCCTTCAATGGGTGTACACGTCACCATATATCGTCAAGAAACTATTAGAAATCGCTACGAATTATGACCTGGAGATGGGGAAGCGTTGTATTGATACAGGTGTGGAGATCATATGGATCTGCGATGACTTGGCATATAACAATGGGCTCTTCCTGTCACCATCGCTTATGCGCAAGTACGTTCTACCCTATATCAAAAAGGAGGTGCAAGCATTTAAAAGAAAAGGCGTGAAGGTACTGCTGCACTGTGATGGAGATGTGAGGCTTATATTAAACGACTTACTGGAAACCGGAATAGACGGCTTCCATCCCATGGAGAGGTCAGCTAGAATGGACATAAGACAGATAAAGGAGGCGTACGGCGACAACATTTGCCTGATAGGAAACGTGGAGAATAAGCTTCTACTTCCTTTTGGAACCCTTCAAGAAATCGCTGAACAAACTAGGGAATGCATAAATATTGCAGCCCCTGGCGGTGGGTACATGTTCGCGTCAGATCACTCTATACACCCGGGTGTTCCCTACAAGAAAGCAAAATTCATGTTCGACCTCGCAAAGAAATATGGAGCCTACTCCAAATAACATTATCTAATCTGAATTCTTGACACACGTGAAAGTTATAAGATTTCGAACCATATCTCCGGATAAAGTCTGGAATCTTCTTAGATTCAACCTTATTTCAATAATCTCTCAGGTTTCTACGAATACGGTGTTCGATTGGCAAAAGCTAGCTCGTATCTAGCTGGCTAATGATCTCTAAAGGAAGATCTTTTCATTAATGATGACGTATGGAACAGACTAGTTGGATTGGATGAAGCTTTGAGAAAAGGTATGCAGTGAAAAAATAATAAGTGTTTTTCTCTAATATATTAAGCGTGATTTAAATGAGTGCTGTACAACGTATAAAAATTCCCGGAGCTAGTTCTGATACATGGAACGTTTACGGTGACACGCTTAGAAAGGTACACATAACCTACGCTACGCCTCTAATTTTTGACCAAGTAGGTGAATTCTTTGATGCGTCAAAATGGGTCCATCTATTAAAGGATGCTGATGTCAAAACGGTCATAATTTATATGAAGGATCATCACGGCCGCTGTTATTACAAGACAAATCTTGGAAAGCAGTACCTCGTGGATATCTTAGGCATGTTCTTGCCAGAGGCTCATAAAGGGGGAATAGAAGTGCATCCATATTTCAGCGTCGGCTTTGATCAGTACGCAATCGGCAACCATCCAGACTGGACAACAGTTGATGCAAGTGGAAAAGTTCCCGCGCGTGCGGGAGACATCTTTGAGAGACCTTGCATAATAAGTTCACCCTACAGAGAGTTCGCTTGGAAGCAACTTGAAGATATGGTTTCCAAGTATGATGTTAACGGCGTATGGTACGATATTGGTCAATTCTATGATCCCTGCTATTGCTATTACTGCCGAAAGAAGTACAAAGATAAATTTGGTGAAGAGATTCCTGAAAACCCAAATGATTTACCGGCAGAGGGGCTTGCTTTCTTACAGTCAGAGTATAAAAGCTTCTATGATGAGGCTGAGCGAATCATCAAGAAGTATCGTCCTGACGCTTTAACTGGTGGTACAAGTGGATATGATATGATCTCAATAGAGTGTCATCAACCATTTTATGAGGGGCAAGATATGATTGCACGTCTTGGAAAGGCTCGGAAGATACCGACGGAGATAACAAGTCCAGGTTCCTACTCGGGCTGGGACGGCTTCGATTCTAAGCCGGCGACACTCCTGAAACTTGAGATAGCTGGAGCCCTTGCTCATGGCGCAAATATACTCATTGGGGTAGCTCCTTACGTTACTGGAGCTCCTGAACCCGGCGTTTTCGCCAACATTAAGGAGGTCTTCAGCTACGTCAAGAGCGTTGAACCATACTGTACAAAAGTTGAAAGTGTCAGCGACGTAGCGCTACGTTACGACGAGACAATACAATTATATTCAGATTATCCCTTTAGGATGGCTCCTAGTGAATTTACTGGTTTCCACGAATGTCTGCTTGACGAGCACCTCCAATATGACTTTGTGAAGGGAGATGAAGATCTTAGTAAGTACTCTCTTCTAATTCTTGCTGACCAACGGAATATAAGTGGCGATGTCGTTAAGAATATCGCCGAATATGTCAAAGCAGGTGGTAACCTTCTTGTTACAGCATTAACCTCATTAACCAAAAACGATTTTGCCTTCTCAGAGGTGATGGGGGTTCATTACAAGCGTCGAGGGCACTATGACTTCGCATACATGTATCTAAAAGATGAAATGCTGGCAAAGAATTTGCCCGAGGTGCCGTTAATAATCACAAGCCCTATAGAGATTGAGCTTGATGGCGCGGAGGAGCTGGCCACATTTGCCTATCCGGAGACGGCTTGGAACAGTTATGTTTGTTCGTGGCTCAGTAGACCCAAACCAAAACCTGATTCAAAACATTATTCTCTAATAACCCTTAACAGGTTTGGCCAAGGTAAATGTCTTTACGTAGGCTTTCAAGTTGGAGCAGCTTCTCAATCTGCAATTCGTGTGCGTGGCTTTGAGGAAACAATGCCTAAGCGGATACTATATCACAATGATACATTATATAGAAGATTAGTTAAGAATCTGATTGGAACGCTGTTAAAGAACAGGCTTGTCGAGACGAACGCTCCGCCTGGAGTGAAGACTGTGCTAAACAAAAAGGCTGAGAAATATATACTTCACCTCGTTAATCATCATATAGGATCGGCCAGCAGAGTTTCTGACGGCATAAACAACTTAACCTTAACGGGGCTTGAGGTAAGTATTGATTTGAAGCGGATAAGCGACGTTAGCAAGGTTTACTCAGCACCCGACAAAGTTAATATACCATACAATAAAGAGGATAGTAGGCTGAAGTTGCAAATACCACCATTTGACGTCAATGCTGTAATCGTAATTGAATAAATGTTAAGCGAATGGTCGGCAGCACCTCTATTATGAAGATATATGGAGGAAGTGCGAGTTTTACGCCAGTATTTCGCTTTGTGTCAAGGCCTGTGTTCTATCGTCGTCCAGAACCTCCTTTGCTGAAAAGTTAGTTAGATATTTCAGTTTGATTCTTGCGCACAACTTTAACCTTAAAAATGTTCTTGAGTCCATTTCATATTTAATTAGCGCCAAAGTCAGATATGATTATACCAGCCATATTTTTTTGTTTCATCTATCATGGCCAGATAGTTCTTCAGCTTAACGAAACTGTGAGCGCTATTACTTGAGGCTACTATTAAACCTCCTCCATAGGCGACGGAATCAATCAAATGCCTCACTTCGTTTCTAACATCCGCTTCTGATCCGTAAACAAGAGTATAAGCGCAGTCTATATTTCCAAAGAAGCATGTTCTATGGCCATACCCACGTTTAAGCTCGACAATGTCCATTCCTGCTCTCGGTTCAATCGATATGTATCCGTCTATACCAGAAGCCGATAGGAAATCGTAAGCTATCGAGTTAATATTTCCATCTGTATGCTTTAGGCATGGTACACCTCTTCCATGGCAAGCTTCAGCTTGAGCGTTCATAACTGGAAGAATAAACTCCCTAAAGTGCTTAGGTGACATGTAAGGACCATTGTTATAAGCGAAATCGGCCCCACCACTTATAGCCTCAACACCAGCATCAATCATAGCTTCTATAAATGTTACTGCATGTTTCGTGGAGCAAGCTAGAAGCCGCCTTACCAAGTCTGGTCTAATATACATGGATTTCAGGAAGATGTGTAGCCAAGAACCTCCTACCGGAAAACAGCCGTCAGCATCACCCATTACTAAAATCCTATTGCCAACCCTATCAATTGCATACTCGACGAGTTCCATCTTCTCAGAGTCTACAACGGGTTCTCCTTCGCCCTCAAGAGCATTAACGTAATCCTCGAAGGTCTCTAATCCACCTCTAGCTATGCTGCAGTCCACCTCCGCCACCGAGTCAAATTCTGCATTAAACTTTTGTTTAAACCAGTGTCTTCCAGGGCCATCTATAATCCATTCATAGGGACCAACCTGTTTAGGAATCTTGGGTTTCTTTTCCCAAACTGGTCTAACCATGATTACATCTAACCCAAGATTCTCATAAAGTGAAGCTCTATCAACTTTCATGCGAGCAACGAGTTCATCTCTTTTCCCTTCAGAGAGCATTCTACAACATAAATGCAGAAAACGACCACCATAACCTACCAAAGCCTCTCTGCCGAGTACAGCGGAGGCTATTGGCATGTTGATATCGTACTCAGATACTGGAACCTTATCCGCCTCTTCAAGCCAGATAGCCGATAAGGCCCTATTTCTCGAATCTAAACCAATCACCTTTCTAAACTAAATTTTGAAGGTAACTATTATGGTTTATATTGTTAATCTTGCGACACTTTATTAATATTTCCAAGATAACATTTTTCTCTAAGACGAGTCGAAAAATTAGATTTAATTGAATGCATCAATATACTTCAGAGTAAATCTTCGAGATGAAAATGCTCATGACTAAGATTGAAACATCATTAAATGGCTTTATAAATTAATTCTAAATAGAAGCAGGAGCCGAGTAGATGATTATCGGGCATGGAGAGTTGAGGAGATATGAATCGCCGGGAGATCGTTATCAAGGCTATCGAGTTCGATGGTCCTGAACGTCTGCCGTTAATGTTTCCTACCTTTGACGACACGGATTTTAAATCCCTGCCTTTGGTGATAGCCGATCCAGTTACGGGCTGGGACGGCCATCGGTCAGGCGAAGACGAGTGGGGCTGCTACTGGACGGTCATGAGAGAGACCATGGGGCAGGTAACGGGACACCCCTTAGCTGACTGGCGTAACTACGAGACCTACGGATTTCCCAATCCCTACGATGAGAAGCGGTTTTCAAAGGCCAAAGAGACAAAGAAGAAAAACAAGGAAGAAAGGTACCTCATGGGTAGTGTGAGCTTCACACTCTTTGAGAGGATGCACTTTCTTAGGGGCTTCCAAAACCTGTTGATGGATCTCTACCAAGATAGGGGAAAGGTACTGACCCTAGCAGACAAGGTTCTCAGCATTCAGATGGAAATCGTGAAACAATGGTCCGATTTTGGGGTCGATGGGGTACTTTTCACAGACGACTGGGGCACCCAGGAGGGAACATTTATACACCCTAAGATGTTTCGAGAGATCTTTAAGCCCCTGTACGAAAGGCTGTTTTCCCTCGTACATAAGAAAGAAATGCATGGTATGTTGCACACTGATGGTAAAATTAATGAGATCATCCATGACTTCGTTGAGGCTGGTCTCGACATAATGCACAATCCAACACCCCGTCTATTGGGCATAGAAAACTTGGCAAGAATCCTAAGGGGAAAGATGTGTTATTGCTGCGGCTGTGATAACCAGACCACATTGATCTACGGAACAAAAGAAGAGATCAGACGAGAGGCGAAACAACTGGTTGAGGCCCTGGGTCGCTTTAACGGGGGCTTCATAGCTACGGGTGAATGGAATACAGACCAGCTCGAAATCGACCCTGAACAGCATAAGATAGTGTACGAGGCCTTCAAGGAATTCGGAAGTTTAATCTACGCTTGTACATAAAAGTACTTCCATCATGACGCTACGAAGCTAAAGTTGGGATGAAAATACCTAATCATAAAGGAGTGGAAGTCGAGGAATATTTGGTTGGCATACCCACGAAACTCGTTAAAGAGAAAGGCTAAGAAAGCACGGTTTCATTCTGGGCCGTTTAAACAGCGTATTACTTAATTCCTTTCTTCTTCATGTAAGCCACGTCAATACTGTAGTAATCCATAAGTTTATTTACGGTTTTCACGTGAGGTTCAAGCGTGCAGAAGCCACCGTACCTGTCTCTCTTTAGGCGATCGATGAAACCCTCGATGTTCACGGCGCCATCTGGTATTGGTGTGTAAAAGATATTGTTGGGGTCGTTAGGAGGAGCAAAAGGCGTTCCCTTCGCGTATTCTGGATGTACTCCTAGTATGAATCGGCATCCGTTCTTTACATGGACGTAAGCGATATACTCCCTTAGCACCTCATAAGCGTATGGGAAGGGCTCAAAATTCCCGTGGTAATAATTAGTTGGATCAAAATTTGTTTTAAAATGATCGGAGTCTAATGCCTTTAGAATTCTTAGCATGCCCTCTGGTGTTCCTGTGGCGTCATGAGCTTCGTTCTCGAGTACGACCGTAACACAGTTATCTTCAGCATACTTCACTATGGGCCGCATTACTTCGATGAACCGACCGATATCAGTATTCTGTCCAAGAGCGAAATAATATGCATAACAGTTCACAAAACTTGCGCCAAGTTCTCTAGCAACATTAATCGTTTCCTTCATAGCTTGTATATACAGAGCAGGTTGCTGAGCCATTTCCCTAGAGAAGGCCCCGCCATTTGTGACGCAGGCTACGCCCATTCCATAGTTATCCAGGACTTCTCTTGTCCGCTTTAAATCTTCATCCTTACAGCGATATCCTTGAAATCCTCCTATAATATTAAATGTCCAGAGCTCAATCCATGAGACCGAAATTTTGTTCAGAATGGACAGTATTTCTTCGAGAGATTTCTCTCCTCCAAGTTGCTGACCCGATATAGCCAGTTTAATATCTCCCATCTTTTTTCACTTCACAATCTGATATTACCTGAGCCGAATAATATCAATAAAGTTCCAAATCCTTTAAGGTGTAGCTCATGGAGACCTTTATCTAGACTCCGATGTGCACAACGACTTTAATAGTTTCGTCCGGTTTGTTCTTGCAGAGCATGAGGCCGCGGTGAACATCTTCCAGAGAAACATGGGCGCTTATGAGAGCTTTCATATTCACTACACCATCACGCACCCAATTCAACCCTTGCTGCCATGCTTTGCTTTGATCCTCGATCGAATGATAGATATCATGAAGTTGTCTAGCAATCTTTATCCTTTTCTCGAAAGTTGTCTGAAGATCTATTTGTGGACCATGTTCCTTAGCCTCAACTGAGAGGCCGGTTAGGCGACCTCCATGCCTTAAAACACTCGTTGCTAGATAGCCTGCGTCCCTTTCCGGAGATTTGTCAACGTCAATGCACATGATTGAAAGGTCTATGAGACCTATTTCTTCCTTAATCTTTTCTACGATCTCTTTTGCAGTCATTTTGGAGCGATTATATGTGTAATCGACTCCCAGTTCCGTTGCCTTCTTCAAACGGTTTTCATAAATATCTACTGAAGTGGCTGAAGCGGCTCCCAAGGCCTTAGCGCATTGTGATGTCACCAGACCCATGGGTCCTTGTCCAACAATTAAAACATTCTCCCAAGGCATGATTTGGGCTGGGAAAAGGGTAGTGACGAGGGAACCATGGAACATTTCACAGAGGGGAACCTCCTCGTCGCTTAGCTCATGGGGAACCTTAGCGAAAGGTACCCTGGAAGTGTCTATGGTAACATATTCGCAAAAGCCCCCAAACATCTTACAGCAAACGATTCGTTCACCAATTTTGACGTCCCTCACTTTTGACCCATGGGATACTACTTCCCCATTTACCTCATGCCCAAGAATTTGTGGATAATGGTCTAGGTAACCTGAAGCCTTGCCTTCTAGGATGCGAACATCCGTTGCGTTGCAGATTGAGGCTGTTCTAACCTTCAAAAGGGTGTCATATTCACCCGGTTTCGGTTTCGGAATATCCTTAATCACAAGTTCCCCTGGCTTTTCAACTATAGCTGCTTTCATACCGAATCCCTTAGAAGTACATTTTTGTAAACTGTTATTGGGTCTAATATTTAAGTTAATAAACTTAACGACTCCAGGACATACTATTAAGATAAGGTTGTTTGTTATATTGGACTTTTTAGGGTTTGGCGTGTTCTTAGGTTGTTGTACCAGTATGTGAATGTTTCTAGGAAGAGTTTTACACACTGAATTCCCTACTTTCTTGATGGAGGGTTGATGTAGAAGCATCTCGTCCGTTCTTTGAATGTTCTGAACCATTTTTCGCGCGCGCGACCCATATGCATGCCAGGGAGGGGGATTTATGAGGAATATCTACACTGTGGAGAGGGTTCAAATCGCTACCGGCCACCCAAGAAAATATAGGTTTCCTTGATTACATTTGAAATGATATGA
>Ga0315314_1001149_pt1 | contig 24632 bp, 23 predicted proteins | sample TDP9_MG_FD_203631 | JGI IMG/M metagenome (GOLD analysis project Ga0315314, IMG submission 203631) | Freshwater sediment microbial communities from Lake Towuti, South Sulawesi, Indonesia - TDP9 | ecosystem: Environmental > Aquatic > Freshwater > Lake > Sediment | place: Indonesia: South Sulawesi... | reverse complement strand
GCTCAAAAGAGCCATATAGGCTCCCCGCACCGCCGTGTTACCCAGGAACTTGAACTTCTCCCAAGGGATGTCAGGCAGGAGGCCGATCTGGATGGCTCTCTCCACATTTAGGTATTGGCCGAAGGCGCCAGCGATGAGAAACTCCTCCACCTGGGATATATCCAGGTCAAGGCTCTTGGAGAGGACGGAGTAGCCAGCATGGATGGCCGCCTTGGCTCGGATGAGGTTTTCGATGTCCACTTGGGTGATGGCTATATCTTGGCCGTGAGCCGTCTCATTCCCCCAAGCCACCACGTACTCCCACCCATGCTCTCCCTCCCTCACCCTGGGCGCACGAAGGTCCTTGCGCACCCGACCCCTCTTATCTACTATCCCGGTGATGAACATCTCGGCTAAAAGCGAGATAAGGGCTGAGCCGCAGAGCCCCCGCGGGGCTTCATTCCCTATGACTCGATAGGTGGGCTCCATCGTTTGGCCGTTGATCCATACCTCCTCGATCGCCCCCGCCGTGGCTCGCATCCCATGCTCCACTCCTGCCCCCTCGAAGGCTGGACCCGCCGAACAGGCACAGGAGATGAGCCAGTCGCAGTCGCCAAGAACTATCTCTCCGTTCGTCCCAATGTCCATAAATAGGGTAAGTACCTTCCTCTGGCAGAGGCCGGAACTCATCACCCCCGCGGTTATATCCGCCCCCATATAACTCCCCACACCGGGCAGACAATCTATGGTGGCCTCCGCGTTTATATCTATGCCGATCTCCCTCGCTCTGACAGGCAGCGGATGGTTTGTGGCCGTCACATAGGGCTCCAGGCGGATCGACTCCGGGGGGATGGCCAAAAAGAGGTGGATCATGGTGCTATTCCCCGCCACCACCATCTTATATATCTCGCTCCCCTTTATCCCTTGCCGCTCACAGACCCTCTTTAGGAGTTTGTTTATGGTCCCCACCACCAACTCTTGGAGTTCATGCAGGCCGTCATCTTGGCTGGCGTAGATGATGCGGGAGATGATATCCTCGCCGCGGGCTATCTGGCCGTTGTAGTCGGTGGCTGTATCTCGGACTTCGCCGCTCAATAGGTCGACCAGGTAAACCACGTTGCTGGTGGTCCCTATATCCACCGCCACCCCCCAGGAGGCCTCTGTCTCATCCCCAGGAAGTATATCGACCAGCCGCGGGGGACCCTCTGGAGTGGCCCAGGTGTCCAGTTCTACGACCGCCGTCACCCGCCAGTTCGCCTCTCGCAGGACGCTCCCTACCTTCCGCAAGACAGGCAGGTCGGCCACAACCTCTCTTATTCCATGCTCCTTGGCTAGGGTTCTCTTGAGACGGGAGAAATCGTCGGTGTTGTCATCCAGGCTGGGAGGCTCCACCGATACGAAATATTTTTGGATGGCCTGGTCTTTGCGCCAATCGTAGGGGAAGGGGAGGGCAACTTTCGCTGCCACCTTGGCGGTGGGGATTCGCCGTTCGATCCTCTCCTGGGGCGGGATGGCCACGACTAGATCGCTCTCGATGACCGTCTGGCAGGCCAAGGCCCACCCCTCTTCCACCTCTTGGGCGGAGAGGCGCATGGTGGAACGGCGGCGCACCTGGCCCTCTTCCACGATGACCGCGCACCGCCCACACCGCCCCTGCCCCCCGCAGGGCATATTTATCTCCACCCCTGCCTCTAGAGCGGCATCTTGGATGAGGCTTCCGGAATCGACCTCGACCCGCTTATCCTCGGGCTTGAAGAGAACGGTGTATTTGATGTGCAACTGATAGTGTCCTCCTTAGCAAAAGAAGGCTCTGGAACGCCCAGAGTCCATACAGATTATACAAAGTTATGCCCGCAAGGTCAACCATTGACCTATATCCAGCCCTTTAGTATACTCGATCAACCGATGCCGGCGAGGTATGGCGATGCGTCTCCATTGGAAGCCGAGCCTTCGAGCCACGACTTTGGGCAGCCTCCCCCATACCGATGTGGTGAAGGGGACGGCTCTCTCCCTGGCGGCCACGCCGGAGATACCGTCCTGGGTTCAATTCCCCAAGCGCGCCCCCAAAGAGGCGATGATACTCCAGTTCACGGAGGGGATGGCTGGCCTGCGGGAGGAAGGGGGGCGCACCTTCTTCGACACGAAAGCCGCTACCTTCGAGGAGGAGTTATTAGCCTTCTATGAGCGGTATCTGGATTTCCAGGAGGGGAAAGATGAGGCCCTCGAGGCTTTTGCCCTCTCCTCCCGATACGCCGCGGGCTTCCCGGAATTCTTGCGCCAACTCGAAAGCCACCTTACCCCTCTAGTGGCGGTGAAGGGGCAGGTTACCGGCCCCTTTACCCTGGGGACCAACCTCACCGACCAAGACCGACGACCCTCATATTACGATGAGAGGCTGCGGGATATGATGGTAAAGGGCCTGGCCCTTAAGGCCGTCTGGCAGATCCGGAACCTCAAGCGTTTTTGTCCCCGGGTGCTCATCTTCCTAGATGAGCCGGGGCTTGTGGCCTTCGGCTCCTCAACCTTCACCGCCATCAGCCGCCAGGATGTGTTATCGGATCTAAACCAGGTAGCCAGCGCCATCCATGCCGAGGGGGCCCTGGCGGGGGTCCATTGTGAGGCCAACACCGACTGGTCGATACTTTTGGAAGCGGACCTAGAGATCCTCGACTTCGACGCCTATGACCACTTTCGAGTGATGACCCTTTACCCTGAGGAACTAGCGGCCTTCTTGGAAAAAGGGGGCATCATAGGCTGGGGGATAGTGCCCACGCTCGACTTAGAGGCGGCGGCCACCGAGACGGTGGAGAGCCTAGAGGCCAAATTCCAGGAGCAGGTGGCCGAGTTAGAGAGGCGAGGTCACAAGCGGGAGGCCCTCCTCTCCCAGACCCTCCTCACCCCCAGTTGCGGCATGGGGGGCGTCCTCACGGAGGAGTTGGCGGAGCGAGCCCTGGGGCTGCTCAAAGGCTTATCCGAGAGGCTGCGAGGCAAAAGAAAGTAGGGCAGGTTTCCATACCTGCCCCTCTTGCTTCACATCACGTTTTGGTGTAATATGGCAGAGGTTTTGATGGGCATAGTTGGATTGATGAGGGCTTAATTTGTGAAACAAACAGATTTCAGACAACAGATGTTACCCCTTACCACCCAAAAAGAGGGGATGATTGGATACGAGTTCCGTGAGAGCAATCTTGTTACATTGTTCCATGGGGATTGCATGGACTTGTTGAAGCAGATTCCGGATGAAGCAAGCACTCTGATCGTTACTTCCCCTCCCTATAATATAGGGAAGGAATACGAACAGAAGATCAGCCTCGCCAAATATTATGAAGAGCAGAGGAAAGTGATACATGAGTGCTATCGGATTCTCTCATCAAGGGGAAGCATCTGTTGGCAGGTTGGCAACTACGTGGAAGACGCGGTAATCACCCCTCTTGACACATTTTTGTTTCCCATTTTCGAGGAATTAGGCTTATTCCTAAGGAACCGCATCATTTGGCAGTTTGGTCACGGATTACACGCAACCAAAAGGTTCTCTGGACGTTATGAGACGATCTTGTGGTTTACTAAGTCCAGAGATGATTATATCTTCAACTTAGACCCGGTCAGGATTCCACAAAAGTATGCAGGGAAAAAATACTTTAAGGGACCCAAGAAGGGCCAATTGTCATCTCACCCTAAGGGGAAGAATCCCGGGGACGTTTGGGATATTCCCAACGTGAAGAGCAATCACCCCGAAAAGACGATTCACCCATGCCAATTTCCGGTGGGAATGATTGAGCGATTGGTATTATCATTGACAAACGTGGGGGATCTGGTTGTTGATCCATTCATAGGGGTTGGAACTACAGCCATTGCGGCGATTATGCACGGCAGACGCGCAGCAGGTGCCGACATCGAGAAGAAGTATATCGATATTGCAGAGCAGAGGATTCTACTGGTGTTAGAAGGCAGACTAAAGACTCGTCCCATGAACAAGCCGGTATATAAACCGCCACATTTGAGGAGTTAACCGTGAAGAAGGTGTACGAGTATTCCCATCTGGGAGGAAGGCATATATTACACCTCGATTATCCCCTCATCAAGCAAGAGATCGAAGACGTGATAGCTTCCATTACCGAAGTCGCAAGAACCAAAACCAGTAGAGAAAAAACGATGAAGGGAAAGTTGCTGTATTCCCCCACGTTGCTGAACAGGAGATTCAAAGAAGAGTTCAGGAAGAGAGGATACAGACAACTCAGGGATACATATACAATCCAGTTGCCAAATTATGAGAAAGAGATTAAAGGCGCGTTCAAGCAGATAGATTTTGTGAAAGACAAAGTTCTCGTTGAGGTTCAATTCGGCAAGTACGCTTTTATGTTCTACGACTTGGCTAAATTCCAATATTTCTTCAACGAGGCAAAGGCCGATGTTGGTGTAGAGATCGTACCCTGTCACGGCCTACACAAAGAGATGTCAACCGGGGTATCCTACGGTGAGCAATTGGTCTATGACATAGAGAGACTTAGAAGAAACTTCCCCGCGGTTCCTATATGGGTAGTTCTTATTGATATTGAATAAATCGTATACTCGCCACGATAGAGATTGAAGTGAGGATCGAATTAACCTGGTCTTCACTTTTGCTTTGACTTCAAGATGCTTAGGGTTGGCCTTCCCTTTTCCCCCGCCCTGTGATAAAATCGCTCCAAATCAGCAATGGTGCTGGAACCCCAAATAAGGGAGAGCATCATGTCTGAGAGAATCGGCGTATTCGTGGCCTGGCCCTATGCTAACGGGCCCTTGCACCTGGGCCATATCGCGGGGGCTTATCTCTCGCCGGATATCTTCGCCCGCTACCATCGCCTGCGGGGGAACCAGGTGCTGATGGTCTCCGGCTCTGACTCCCACGGCACGCCCATCACCGTCCGCGCTGACCAAGAGGGCGTCCCCCCGGAGGAGATATTCCTGCGCTACCACCCTTCTTTCCTGGACTCCTTTAAGAGGCTGGGCATCTCCTTCGACCTCTTCACCCACACTGATACGGAGAACCATCACGCAGTGGCCCAGGATATCTTCACTCGACTTTTGGAGAAGGGACATATCTACCAAGAGGTGATGAAGCAACTCTACTGCCAGGCCGAGGGGAGGTTCCTCCCCGACCGGTACGTGGAAGGAACCTGTCCCTTCTGCGGATATGAGAGCGCCCGCGGTGACCAGTGCGATAGTTGCGGCCGGGTCTTGGACGCCACAGAGTTAAAAGAGCCCCGCTGCAAGAGAGATGGCTCCCGGCCGGTTATCAGGGAGACGGAGCATTTCTTCCTCGACCTGGAAGCCTTCAGCCAAAGGCTGCTCGCCTGGCTGGAGGAGAAGGATTACTGGCGGCCCAACGTGATAAACTTCACCCGCAACTGGATCCGGGAGGGGCTCAGGCGCCGGCCTGTCACCAGGGATATCGAGTGGGGGATACCGGTCCCCGTCGCTGGGTACGAGGGGAAGCGGATATACGTCTGGTTCGAGGCGGTGATCGGCTACCTCTCGGCGAGTGTAGAGTGGGCGAAGAACAGGGGGGAGCCGAAGAGGTGGGAGGAGTGGTGGAAGGAGGAGGCCAAGGGGTACTATTTCATTGGCAAAGACAATATCCCCTTCCATACCATCATCTGGCCGGCCATGCTCATGGGTTACGGGGGGCTGAATCTCCCCTACGATGTCCCCGCCAACGAGTTCCTCAATCTAGAGGGGCAAAAACTCTCCACCAGCCGCAACTGGGCGGTCTGGCTGCCCGACTACCTGGAAAGGTATGACCCCGACCCCCTGCGCTACTACCTCACCATAAACGCCCCAGAGAGCCGGGATACCGACTTCTCCTGGTATGACTTCTGGCGGCGGAACAACGACGAACTGGTGGCCACCTGGGGGAACCTGGCCCACCGAGCGTTGACCTTCGCTTATGGGAAGTTCGAGGGGCGGATGCCGGAGCCGGGGGACTTGGATAAGGTGGATAGGGAACTCCTGGCCAAGGTGGAGGGGGCTTTCCCAACGGTGGGGAGCCTTTTGGAGGGTTGCAAGTTCAAGGCCGCCCTCACCGAGGCCATAGGAGTGGCTCAGGCGGCAAATATATATCTAGACCGGAAGGAGCCTTGGAAGGTGATCGCTGACGACCGCCAAGGTGCTGCGACATCGGTATTTGTCGCTTTGAGGGCCATAGATTCGTTAAAGATACTTTTGTACCCCTTCCTGCCCTTCTCCTCCCAGAGGTTGCACGAATATCTGGGGTATGAAGGCGACCTCTTGGGGAGACAGTGGGTAGAGACCTTTCAAGAGAAGACGAAGAGCCACGAGGTCCTGGTATATGAACCGCCCACGGCTGAAGCCGCCTGGGCGCCAAGCACCCTCCCAGCAGGCCAAGCCTTGAGAAAGCCAAAGCCCCTCTTCGCCAAATTAGAGGAGAGGATAGTGGAGGAGGAGCGGGCGAGGCTGGGGGCGTGAGAGAACCCAAACATGGTTGGGAGAGCGGTGCGGGAGGGGATAAACCCCTCCCCTACATTGTAAAGAAATGATGAGACGATTCGGGCTGATTCTCATTATAGCGGTCTATATGGTGGTGGGGGCGCTTTACGCCCTCAAGACCCCCACCTGGGAGGCCCCCGACGAGCCAGCCCATTATAACTACATCGCCTACTTGGCCAAAAATGGCCGCTTCCCCGTCCTACAGATGGGCGACTACCCCCATGAATACCTGGAGGAGATAAAGGCTGCCCAATTCCCCCCTGAGATGTCGATAGCCCCTATCCGGTACGAGTTCCACCAGCCTCCCCTCTATTACCTCCTGGCCGCCCCCATCCATCTGGCCACAAAAGCCTTGACCTTGGCTCAGCAGGTGGCCCTCTTGCGAGTTTTTTCCCTCTTACAGGGTGGCGCGCTTCTGATCGTATCGTACTTAGTGGTAAGAGAGATCTTCCCCGAGAGCGACTTTTTGCCCCTGGCCAGTGTGGCCTTCGTAGCCACCCTCCCCATGCATATCGCCATGAGCGCAGCCATAAATAACGATACGTTGGGGGAACTGATTTTGGCCTTGATAATCTGGCAGTCTCTTTTAGCCATGAAGGAAGGGCTGAGAAGAGAGGGAACCCTCTCCCTCGGTCTCCTCTTGTCCTTGGCCTTCCTCACCAAGACCACCGTCTACGCCCCGGCGATAGCCTCTATCGTAGTGGCCGTCCTCTACCTCTGGCGGAAGGGAAAAACGAACCTCCGCTATCTGGGCCTCATCTTGGGGATGGGCTTAGCCCTCTCGGCTTGGTGGTTCTTACGTAACGGCCTGGTTTATGGAGGGCTCGATATCTTCGGCTGGGCTCGCCATGACGCCATCGTGGTGGGCCAGCCCACCACAGGAGAATGGATAGCACAATATGGAGCGGCCAAAGTGGTCAAGGATTTCTTTATCGTCTCTTTCAAATCCTTCTGGGCTATCTTCGGCTGGATGGGGGTGCTTGTCGATTCTAGGATATATCTTCTCCTCTTCTTGGTAAGCCTGGCAATCCTTTTAGGGCTGGCTATCTATATTAGCAGGTTGGCCCGGGGTTCTGAAATCCTTACCGTTCTTCAAAAATGGTCGTTATTCATCTTGGTTTTGCTCTTCTTCTTAGTGGCCGCCTCTCACCTCTGGTACAACCTCAAGTTCGTGCAGCATCAAGGCCGGTACCTCTTCCCGGCCCTCATACCGCTAGGCCTCTTCTTCGCCTTGGGTTTGAGGGAATGGGCAAGGCTACTGGCCAGGCTCACCTCCCCACTTCTTCCCCTCGATAGCCAAGAAGTTGAGCATGTCGCAGAGTGGGTAGTTCTCGCCCTCTTCTACCTCAGTTTCTTGGCTCTGGATTTGGTTTGCCTCTATAAGTTCATAGTCCCATATTTCGCTCTCTAACCCTTTGCCTCCGTCCTCTCTAGCGTGTTATAATCTTAACCACTTCCCAAGGAGGTGAACGATGGGCTTGTCGTCTCCCCGTGGCGGGCTTTCTACCTTCTCCATCGTGGCCTACGGCCCTCGGAAGGGTGAATGGGGCGTAGCGGTGCAGTCGAAGTTTTTGGCCGCCGCAGCGGTGGTCTCCTGGGCCCAGGCGAAGGCGGGGGCGGTGGCAACCCAGGCGTGGGCTAACGCCTCCTATGGCCCCCAGGGTTTGAGGCTTTTGGAGGAGGGCCTCTCCGCCGAGGAGGTGGTGAAGCGGCTAATCGAGGCCGATGAGGGACGAGAACACAGGCAATTGGGGGTAGTGGACAGCCAAGGAGGGGCGTTCGCCTTCACCGGCTCCGAATGTCTCCCTTGGGCAGGCCATATAGTTGGCCAGGGGTATACCTGCCAGGGCAATATCTTAGTGGGACAAGAGACGGTGGAGGCTATGGCTAAGGCCTTCGAGGAGACAGAGGGGGAATTAGCCGACCGGCTTCTGGCTTCCCTTCTTGCGGGTCAGGAGGCAGGTGGTGATAGCCGAGGGCAACAGTCAGCAGGGCTCCTGGTGGTGCGGAAAAAAGGAGGGTATGGGGGCTTCACCGACCGCGTGATAGACCTCCGTGTGGACGACCACCCCACCCCCATCCTGGAACTAAAGAGGCTCTTGGAGTTGCATAAACTCTACTTCGGCGAGACAGACCCGGAAAAGTTGGTGAAGATCGAGGGGCCAGTGGCAAGGGAACTGCAGGAGATAGTCAGGCGGGCAGGTCAATATGACGGCGTGCTTAGTGGGGTTTACGATGAGGCCACCAAATCAGCGCTTCAGAGGTTAGTGGGCATCGAGAACTTGGAGGAGCGTTGGCGTGAGGATGAATATATAGACGGGGTAGTGCTTGAGTTTTTGAGAGATAAGTTTGGAGGATAGATGGAATTAGAACGGTATATACGGCAGATCATCTTCCCCCCTCTGGGCGAGGAGGGACAAAGGAGGCTTCTCGACTCCTCGGTGGTCATAGTTGGCTGTGGGGCTCTAGGCTCCCATATCGCCAACACCCTGACCCGGGCCGGGGTGGGCCGCATAAAGATAGTCGATAGGGATTACATAGAACTGAACAACTTGCAACGCCAGATCCTCTTCGACGAGGAGGATATAAAAAGGGGCCTGCCCAAATCTATCGCCGCCGCGGAGAAATTGAGAAAAGTGAACTCCCAGGTGGAGATAGAGCCCTTGGTGGCGGACATCCACCATCGCAATGTCGAAGAGGTTATCAAGGGTATGGATTTGGTCTTGGATGGGACCGATAATTTCGAGACCCGCTACCTCATCAACGACGCCTGTGTGAAGCATGATACCCCTTGGATCTATGGGGGAGCGGTGGGGAGTTATGGGATGACCATGAACATCATCCCCCACCAGACACCCTGCTTGCGCTGCCTCTTCGTCCAGATCCCCCCTCCTGGGAGCACACCCACCTGTGACACCGTGGGGATCCTGGGAGCAGTCCCGGCCCTCATCGGGGCTATCGAGGCCAACGAGGCCCTCAAACTCCTCACCGGTAAGGGGAGGCTTCACGAGGGGCTCATCCACATCGACCTCTGGGAGAACACCTTCGAGGCCTTCCAGGTGGCTCGCCAAGAGGCCTGTCCCGCCTGCGGGCAGGGAAATTTCGAGTTCCTGGAGGCGAAAGAGGTGGCTATGGTCACCTCCCTCTGCGGCCGCAACGCCGTGCAGATCACCCCCGTGACCGGGGTAACCATCTCCCTTCCTGCCCTGGCCCAGAGGCTCCAGGCTATAGGGGAAGTCACATTCAATGAGTTCCTCCTGCGCTTCCAGGTGAACGACTACTTAATTACCATCTTCCCCGATGCTCGGGCCATCATCCGGGGCACCAGCGACGAGACGGTGGCTAGGAGCCTGTACGCCAAATATATAGGCACATGAGGAGGCCAATATGGCAGAGCAAATACCCTCCCTAGAGGTCATCGATGAACTAGAGTACGGTGTCTGGAAGGCCACCGTTCTCCAAGCAGCCCTCGAACTCGACCTCTTCACCACCATAGATAAGGGAAATCATACCCTGAAGGAGATCGTTGCAGCGACCGAGTGTAACGAACGAGGGATGCGCATCCTCTTGGATGCCCTCTGTCCCCTGGGGCTGCTCACCAAATCCGGCGGCGAATATACCCTCACTCCCACATCGGAGGCCTTCCTAGTTCGGGGTAAACCCACATATTACGGCGATTTCTGTCTAAAGGCGCAACTCGCCTGGGAAGTCCGAGGGCGGGTAGCGGAGGGGGTGAGGAGGGGAAGAGCGGTAGGTGGCGACTTTTCAGGAGCCGATAGCGGGGATCTCTGGGCGCAGAATATGGCTACCGCCATACTTACCTGGCCCCAGTGGGCCGAGAAGGCGGGGGAGATGTGGGAGACCTTGGACGTAAACAAGGAGACTAAGCCTGGCTTGCAGATCCTCGACGTAGCCTGTGGCCGCGGTGTCAAGAGTCTCGTTTTGGCCCAGGCTGACCCCGACGCTCATGTCACCGGGCTCGATTTCGAGAAGGTCCTAGAGGTAACCGCCAAAGTTGCGGAAGCGATGGGTGTTAAAAGGCAAATCACGTTCCGCCCGGGCGATATATTGAACGCTGACCTTGGCACTGAAGAGTTCGATATCGTCCTCTTCGGCGCCATCCTTTACTATTTCAATCCAGGGCAGGTAAAGGATATACTGAAAAGGGCATATAAAGCCCTTAAACCAGGTGGTCTGGTGGTCATCAACACCTACATCGCTGATGAAGAGAGATTTGAATCTGAGGAAGCCTTGATGGTGGCCTTTCAACTCTTCCTCTTCGCTCCGGAGAGCGAGGTCTATACCTTCTCTGAATATAAAGGCTTCTTGGAGGAGGCGGGCTTCACTAACGTTGCCCAGCATAGCGATATGCTGATAAGTGCCATCAAACTGTAGTGTAAAAGGAGAATGAAATGAGTTCTGAGACCACCACACCCAACGAAGTGCCGACCCCAGACGCAGTAATGGATCTGAGTTGGACGGTTTACAAGGTCGCCTTGATCAAAGCCGGTTTAGAGCTAGGAGTCTGGGCCAAAATCGCTGCTGGCCAACGGACGGCACGGGAGATGGCCCAGAACGAGGGCTGGGACCCCACAGGCACTCGCATGTTGTTAGATGCCTTCTGTGGGATGGGACTCTTAGGGAAAGGCGAGGCCGGCTATCACCTGGTACCCGTGGCAGAGTTGTACCTGCTGCCTGACAAGCCGACCTATATCGGCCAGACTTTCTTGGTTGACCTGGCTTGGGAAGGTCGCGGCCAACTTGCGGACGCAATACGCACCGGAAAACGACCGGTCATAAGTGGCCTCACGGGCGAGGAGAAGGCTGCTCTATGGGTTGGTTGGTACGCAGGGCGCAGGATGGCACCTGAGCGAGGTCTGGAAGATTTCGACGCCATGTGGCAAGCGTTGAACATCCAGGCCAGCGAGGGGTTGCGAGTGTTGGATGTGGCTTGCGGGTCGGGTATCAAGAGCCTGGCGCTCGCCCGCCATCACCCCGACGTGCGGGTGACGCTCCTGGACTGGCCGAGCGTACTGGAAATGGCAACGGAGATTGCCAGAAAGTTGGGTATAGGGGACCAGGTGACGACGCTCTCCGGCGATTTGCAAGCGGTAGATTACGGCCAGAACCAGTTCGATGTCGTCTGGTTTGGCAACATCACGCTCTTTTACAGCCCGCCAGATGTCGTCGGGCTGCTCCGCAAAGCCTTCAGAGCGCTGGCATCAGGCGGTACGGTGGTGATCAATGCCCCCATTGCTGATGAAGCTCGCCGTGAAGGAGAATACCCGCTTGTAGCTGCTATGGAGATGTTTATCTGTAGTGCTGAGGGTGACGTATACACTTTCTCGGAGTATCGAGGCTTCTTGGAGGAGGTGGGCTTCACTAATGTTACCCAGCATAGCGATATGCTGATCAGCGCCAGGAAATAGCGAGGCCAATAGTCGCAACTATATAAAAGGAGACTCGCAATGTTCGAAATCAGAGAAATCGGCAGGGATAATACCCTCAACCTTTATACCGGCTGCATACCCCCGGGGGCCGAGAAAGAGGGGAAGGAAGCGGGAGAGCACTTTCTCAGGAAGCAAGCCCAGGGCTGGCGGGGGGTTGTGGTCTATGAGGGTGATAGGCCCGTGGGGAGGGTCGAGGTACGGCCTCTGGAGGAGAGTTTCGCCGCCATCGAAGGCGAGAGCCTCTACTTCCTGCCTTGCATCAATATCCTCCCAGAGGCCCAAAAGAAGGGGTATGGCAGGACGTTGATGGAAAGGGTCTTCGAGGCTACTAAGGATAGAAAGGGGTTGGTGACCTGGACGATCGACTGGTGGATGCCCAAGGAGTTCCTGCAAAAGATGGGCTTCGAGGTCACCCAGTGCCAAGGGCCACTTTATCTTCTTCTAAAGAAGCACCAACCAGATGCCCAGGCCTCGTGGCTCCACCCGGCCTTCGCCCCTCGCCGTGAGCCGGACAAGGTGAACGTGGAAGTGGTTATGAACTACGAGTGTCCCTTTATGCTAGCCAACTACCGCAAATTGATGGCTAAGGCCCAAGAGTTATCAGGCAGGGTAGAGGTTACTCAATATCTCCTTAAAGAGAGGGGAGATGTCAAAAGATATGGGGAGATGAACCTCTACATCGACGGGGAAGCGCCCTTCATAGGCCCAGGGAAGGAAGAGGACTTGGTACAGATAATCCGAGATCACCTGGAGAAGAAGGGCTTGGTATAGCCCTACTATGGCTGAGAAAGCGCTGACCGAGAAACTGGGGCTGAAGCCCGGTTATACCGTCTTCCTCATCGGCGGAGGTGACTGGCTCCTGGAGGAGATAGGAGAGGCCATCGGCGAAGAAGGGGTGCTTTTCGCCCTAGATAGTCCCCAGGTTCTGGAGAGGGCGAGGGCGATAGGCAAGGCGGACGCCATCCTCTTCTGGGTAGGCCAGGTCGAGGATTTGCAACCCGTTTTGGCAACACTTCGCGAGAGGATTAAGGAAGATGGCGCTATCTGGACGGTCATCACTAAGAAGGCATATCAGGAGAAAGAGGGCCTACCCAGGGCGAAGGAGACGGATATCATCGAGGAGGCGAAGGGAGCCGGGCTGGTGGATGTCAAAGTGGCAAGCCTTTCGGAGAGGGAATATGCTTTGAAGTTGGTCATCCCCCGCCATCTGCGGAGGGAGCGATGATAACTCTGCCCCAGGAGTTCGCCCAGGAGATGATCGCCCAGGCCAAGGAAGAGGCCCCCTACGAGGCCTGTGGAATCATAGCTGGCAGAGAAGGTAAAGCGGTCAAATTGTACCGGACGGCCAACGCCGAGCGTAGCACCACCACCTATAGGCTAGAACCGGAGGAGCAGTACCGCATATTTATAGAGATGGAGGAGAAGGGGTGGGAACTCTGGGCCATCTACCATTCCCATCCCGCCTTCCTCGCCTACCCTTCAGCCAGGGATATAGAGCAAGCCTATTTCCCTGAGACTCTCTACATCATCGTCTCTTTGGCCCCGGAGGAGCCGGAGATAAGGGCTTTCGGGATAATAGAGGGGGAGGTGAGGGAGGAGGAGTTGGTTATCGAATAGATGGATATAACAAGGAGGGGAGGGGCTCGTCCCCTCCCTTTTCTTTCGGGAGGCCACAAGGATCTCACTTCACTTGCGCATTGTGAACAAATGTGCTATAATGTAAAAGGATAACGACTTAGTGTTAGGAGGGACTGATGTCATTTGTAGTTACGGTCTATGTTCCCGAGGGCATTGTGATGGCGTCGGATAGTCGTCAGTTCATCACTGTAGAAGCCAGAAATGACAAGGGAGAAATCACATCTAAAGTAGAGACAGTGAGCTCCGACTGGGCTTACAAGACGTTCTTCCTCAAGCAGGCACGGGTGGGAGTTAGCGCGTTTGGGCAAGCACACCTGGGCAACATTAGTGTAGAAAGCCACGTGCGTAGATTTGATGAGGAGGCTATCGAGAACGGTGATGATGTTGTTACCGTCGCTGACAAGATAGTTCGGTTTTTCAGCGACAGGTTTCCGGGAGCCGACACTGCATTTCACGTAGCAGGGTTTCGGACAGAAGGTAGAATAAGCATCCCATACGTTTATTATTGCCACGTGGGAAGAGGGGAAGTCAGACGGAATAATGTCAAGCCTGGAACTGACCAAGTGGTTTATGGTGCCACATGGGGTGGGCAGGCTGATGTTATCTCTCGGTTGCTCAAGCCGCATCAAATCCTTGGCCCCGACAATAAGCCTCAGGCGGCAACGCCTGTGCCAATCATTTGGGACGTGATGAACCTTCAGGACGCCGTAGATTTTGCCATTTATGCTATCAGGACTACTATCGATACGATGAGGTTTGAGGCCAGGCCTAAGAACGTGGGCGGCTCTATTGACGTCCTCGTGCTAACTCCCGGCGGTGCACGTTGGATTCAAAGAAAAGAGTTGCAGGGAGAGCCCCGATGAGTAAATAGGGCAGGTTTCGAAACCTGTCCCACACATAGATGCGGTCTGCTGTGGCCCTGGATTTCAAATCCAGGGCCAGCGGTTTAGGTTAGCCTCAGCCCAGGGATGACATCCAAATCCCAGCCCGACCTCTCCCCCCTCTGGAATCTGAACCAGCCGGCGGCGGCCACTCCCACGGCGTTGTCGGTGCACAGTTTAGCAGGGGGATAGAGGACTGGGACCTCTACCCTCTCTTTCATCTCCTGGCGCAAAAGGATATTGGCCGCCACCCCTCCTGCTAAAAGCACCTGCTTCACACCATGCTCTTGGGCGGCGAGCCTCGTCTTCTCCACCAAGACATCTACCAGCGCGGCCTGGAAACTGGCCGCCAGGTCGGCCAGGGACAACTGCTTCTTTTCTTTCTCCAGTCTTCGCACGAGATAAAGCACGGCTGTCTTGAGACCGCTGAAACTGAAGTCGTATGTGCCCGGCAGCCGGGCCCGGGGGAGGGCAAAGGCTTTGGGATCGCCCTCTTTGGCCGCCTCTTGGATGGCTGGCCCGCCAGGGTAGCCTAATCCCAGGAGGCGGGCCACCTTGTCGAACGCCTCCCCGGCGGCGTCATCTAGCCTCTGCCCCAGAGGCAGATATTCCCCATGCCCGGTCATGAGCACCAGGTTGGTGTGGCCGCCGGAGGCGATGAGACAGAGGAGGGGGAACTCTATTTCTACCCCTTGCGTCCAGATAGTATAGATATGGGCTTCTAGGTGGTTTATCCCTATGAGGGGAAGGTTCAAAGCCAAGGCTAACCCCTTGGCCGCGTTCACCCCCACCACCAAAGAACCAGCCAAGCCGGGGCCGATGGTGACGGCTATGCCCTCTAGTTGGCCCAGTTTCATCTTGGCCTGGCTAAGCGCTTCCTCGATGACGGGGAGGATATCTCGGATATGTTGGCGGGAGGCGATCTCCGGGAAGACCCCACCGTAGCGGGCATGGATCTCGACCTGAGAGGCCACTATATCGGAGAGGATATGCCTCCCTTCACTCACCACCGCCGCGGCCGTCTCATCACAAGAGGTCTCGATGCCCAAAATAAGGGTCACGTCTTCCCCCTTAACCTATCCTGCTCACAGGAACCCATGGCGGCGAAGGAAAATCACCAACTGGTCGGCTCTAGGTTCGGTGATCATCCCTCCCCGATCCACCCCACGAGGGCTGGCTCCTTTTGGAAGGGGCAAGATGGGCAAAGCGGGGTCGAGCCCCTCGCCTTCGGACACCACGATGGTGGGGACGCTATAAAACCCGGTCCACCTTTTCACCTTGGCCGCTGCCTCTTCGTCAGCCTCTATATCGATCTCCCGATAAGGAACACATAAATTGCTGAGGACCCTACGGGCCCGCTCCACATCGGGTCAAAAGGTCGCCCTGGAATAGAAAACGATAGATTTACCCATTCATCCCACCTCCCATCGCCCCTCATTATAGCAGATTCCCCTGCGGTTGCGCAGTGGGCCGAATTATGGTAAAATATCTTTAGTTCCACCTGGTTCATGGGTGGAATAGGTAGTGATGGAAGACGCTCCTGGCGATTCCGATAGTAATAGACGAAACTCGGATTGAGATGGGCTGAGACATCTCCTCTTGCGTGGTGGGGGTCTCGGCCTTTTTGCAACCTAAGGGGGGAGATGGAGGTATCAGCGGTCATCCTGGCTGCGGGCCAGGGGATACGTATGAAATCTAAGAGGCCAAAGGTGGCACAGCCGGTGGCCGGAGAGCCCATGATTAAGCATGTGGTTCGGGCCCTCTCCCCGTTATGTCCCCATCAGCTCGTCGTGGTAGTAGGATATGGAGCCGAAGAGGTGCGCCAGGCTTTGGGCAACGAATATCTATACGTAGAACAAGAAGAGCAGTTGGGCACCGGCCACGCTCTCCTCCGGGCTCGCCAACTTCTAGAAGGCCAAGGGGATACCGTTCTCGTACTCTTTGGCGACCACCCCCTCATCACCACCAAGACCCTGCGCATGATCCTGGCTGAGCATGAAAAAGAGGGCGCGGCTATCACCATCCTTACTTTCCATCCCACTGATACTACAGGATATGGGCGCATCCGCCGAGATAAGGCAGGCCAAGTGGTGGGTATTATCGAGGAGGCAGCGGCTGGCGAGGAGGAGAAGAGGATAAAAGAGGTTAACGATGGAGTCCTTTGCTTCCGGGAGGAGTGGCTTTGGCCTCATCTAGAGAAGATCGAACCCGGGGTCAAAGGGGAGTATTACTTGACCGATCTTTTGGCTCTAGCGGTAGAAGAGGGCGAGACGGTCTTGGCTATATCGCCAGAGGATGAAGAGGAGGCATTGGGCGTAAATAGCCGAATAGACCTGGCGCGAGCCGAGGCAGTAATTCGTCAAAGGGTACGGGAGAATTTGATGCTCTCCGGGGTCACCATAGTCGACCCCCCTTCCACCTTCATCGATTCCACCGTTCAAGTGGGACAAGATACCATCCTTCACCCTCAGACCATCCTTGAGGGAGAAACGACCATCAGCGCCGAATGTGTCATTGGGCCAGGGAGCCATCTGAGGGATAGCAAAGTGGGTGATGGTTGCACCATCTTATACTCCCTGGTAGAAGGAGCGGTGTTAGAAGAGGAGGTCCATGTCGGCCCCTTCTCCCATCTCCGGCCAGGAACGCATTTGGCCTCCGGGGTCAAGGTAGGGAATTTCGTGGAGATCAAAGAGTCGTATATCGGTCCCGGGACAAAGGTGGGCCATTTCTCATATATCGGCGATGCCACTTTGGGGCGAGAGGTTAACGTCGGCGCAGGCACCATCACCTGTAACTACGATGGGGAGAGGAAACACCGCACCATCATCGAGGATTATGTCTTTCTGGGCTCAGATACGATGCTCGTGGCCCCGGTCAAGGTAGGCGCAGGCGCTAAAACTGGGGCTGGGTCGGTGGTAACCAGGGATATACCTCCGGGGAGCCTGGCTTATGGGGTCCCCGCCAGGGTGATAAGGAAAGTGGGGAGCAAAGGGATTAAGGAGGACGATAGTCTAGAGGGAGGATGAAAGGTGGCTAATATTAGACGGTTGGTGCTCGATGTTCTGAAGCCTCACCATCCAACTATCATAGAGTGGGCCAAGCAACTGAGCGATCTTGAGGGTATCGATGCGGTCAACCTCAGCGTCTACGAGATCGATCAGAAGGTGGAGAACGTCAAGGTCACCATCGAGGGTAGAGATGTCTCTTACCACGGGATCCTGGAGGTTATTAAGGAGAATGGAGGCTCTCTACACTCCATCGATGAGGTGGTGGCGGGCGCGCTCATCATCGAAGATACGATAACCTTACAAGAACACCTGCGAACAGGCGGTTAGTCCACACCCTTAGGGAGCAAAACTAAGCCCTGGCGGAGACACGTTGGAAGTCATTCACCCTCCGTTCATCTCTTTGCTCGGTCAGGTTACGAAAAGCGTATCTCGTAAATGAGTCCTTTGAGACGGTGGCTGCAACAACTTAGGGAGTATGAGGATATCTCCGAGGTAGGCGAGATAGCCCGTCGTTACTTCGCCATGAACGCCTTTGACGGTGTATTGACCATGATCGGTGTGCTCGTAGGGAACTACTCGGCCGGCGTAAAGAGCACCAGAGTGGTCATCTTCACCGGCTTGGCCACCTCCATAGCCATAGGTGTTTCGGGTTTCTGGGGAGCCTATTTCACCGAGTCTGCCGAGCGGAAGCGAGACCTTAACGATCTGGAGAGTTATACCCTTACGGGTTTAGACGAGACCAAGATCGGGCGGGCCTCGCGGGCGGCAGCCATCGTCGTCTCGCTGGTAGATGGTCTTGCCCCTTTCCTTGCGGCGCTGGTCGTGCTCTCGCCTTTCTTCTTGACCTCCCTCTGGGGGGAGATCTACCGCAGTTATTACCTCTCTCTGATCATGGCTCTAGGGGCTCTCTTCGCCTTAGGAGCCTTCCTGGGGGCGATCTCGCGGGAGAATATCGCTCTCACAGGGGTGAAGATGATCGGAGCCGGGTTGCTCTCTATATTCCTCGGTTATCTCTTAAGGCTTTTGGAGGGGGGATAGGGAGGCCATTAAGGGTATCCAAGGGGTAGACTATTTGCGATAAGGAGAGGAGATAAATGACCCAAGGTTTGTCCCCAAAGGAGCGCGATCTGGTCGCTCTCGCCCTTGAGGCGAGGAAGAAGGCTTATGCTCCTTATTCCCGTTTCCAGGTAGGGGCTGCTCTTTTAGCCGAATCGGGTGAGGTCTATCTGGGCTGCAACGTGGAGAACGCTTCTTATGGGCTCTCTATCTGCGCGGAAAGGGTGGCCCTCTTCAAAGCGGTAGCAGCAGGGGAACGGCGGTTTAAGGCTATAGCCGTGGTTACGGAGACGATGGCTACCCCTTGCGGTTCCTGCCGCCAGGTTCTAGCAGAGTTTGGGGAAGACAAATTGCAGATCATCGTCGCCGACCTTGAGGGGCAAATGGAGGTCTACGCTTTGGGCGAACTTCTGCCCGCCACCTTCACCTCAAAGCATCTGCCTCCCAGGTAAAAGCCTCCCAAACGATGGTCGCCGCCGCATCCAAGGTTAGGATGCGGCTTTTTTGGAAGGAGGCCAGTTTGCGGAGGAGAAGATCGAATGGTATAATATTTTATTAACGAGTTATCAGAGGGGGGGATGGAGAAAGAGGGGCTCAACCTCAAAATGGAAGAGGTACGCCAGATGGCCGATGCCAAGGGCTTCTCCACTGACGAGGAGCGCATCTGGGAGATGTTAGCCCTCATCCATAGCGAGATCTCCGAGGCTACCGATGCCTACAAGAAGGGAGAGCCCCTGGAGGAAGTAGGCGAGGAACTGATAGACGGTATCATCCGCATCCTTCACCTCCTCTCCGCCCTCGATCTGGACGCTGAGGCTCTTTACCAACGGAAGATGGCCGAAAACTGGGGGCGGCCATACAAATATGGCACCGCGCGAGGGGGCTAGAATAGCAGCAGAAACCGGCTAGCCCCAGGTTTGATGGACTGGGGAGGTTTTGCTGTGAGAAAGTGGCGCTGGGTGATCTGTTTGGTCGTTTCTATCCTACTGGCTAGTTGCAGCAAAAGACCTGGCCCCACGGCGGAATGGATCACCTACCGTAACGAGGAGTATCACTTCTCCTTCGACTACCCAGAAGTTTGGGCGCTATCTGAGGGGCCACAGTGGACATACATGTACGGAGAAGGGCTTGCCTCCCTCAACAATCTAGGGCAGAGCCCCTTCTGGTTGACTGAACAAGAGATGTTTCCAAACGAATGGGAATATGGCCCTGGGGCTTTTTTGAAGCAACTCCCCTCCGGCGCCGTTTACCTGGAGGTGGGCTTGAGTGGTGGGCCACCGATTGACCCACAGTACTATGGTCCAGAGATGGAAGCCAGCGATCTATCTTCGCTGATGGACGGGGCCGACTGGGAAACGCTGGAGGGAGGGTTGCAGCGCTATAACCTGCGCTTCGACAAATGGGGGCGGAGCGAGTGGAATTTGGTAGCCTATCTAAGGGAGCCCTTGCAGGAGGAGGATCGGTCTATAGTAGAGCATATATTCAACACTTTTCGCTTCGATACTATCCCCGTGGGCGACGAATTGTGGGCCATCGGGGAAGCGAAGAACCATCTTCCTTCAACTTATCACCCCGAGCGCTTCCCCTATACTCAGTCCATGATAGGAGAGGAAGGCAAGGAGGGCATCTTCCGTCAGACAGAGGCGCAGCGGATCGAGGACGACGTGCTGGTGGCCTTCACCTATGGATGGGGTGGCTGGGAGAAGTGCCATCCGGATACGTGCCATCAATGGCTCTTTCGGGTCACGGCAAAGGGTGAGGTGATCCTTGTAAGTGAGTCAGGAGCCACGCCTCCTGAGTTGTAAAGAGGTGATAGGTGGTAAGGGAACGACTCTATCGGGCAGAGGCTATCGTCCTCCGCAGGATGAACCTGGGGGAGGCCGATAGGCTTCTCACCCTCTACACCCCAGAATGGGGGAAGATCAGGGTCCTGGCTAAGGGGGTGCGGAAGCCTACCAGCCGTAAGGCTGGCCACCTGGAACTTTTCACTCACAGCCGGCTTCTCATGGCCAAAGGGCGCTCTTTAGACATCGTGACTCAAGCGGAGACGATAACCCCCTTCCTCCCTTTGCGGAAAGACCTCACTCGCACCTCCTACGCCTATTACGTAGCGGAACTAGTCGATCGGTTTCTGGAGGAGGGCGAGGAAAGCCCCGCCCTCTTCAGGCTCTTGCTAGAGACTCTGGGCCATCTAAGTGAGGCTGAAGATCCACGCCTGGTGGTGCGGTATTTCGAACTCCACCTTTTGGGGCAGGTGGGCTATCGACCTGAACTCTACCGCTGTCTAGGTTGCGGAAGAGAGATCGAGGGTGAAGCCGTTTTCAGCGCTTCTCAAGGAGGTGTGCTCTGCCCATCCTGCGGCGGGAAGAGAGAAGGGAAGCCTTTATCAGCGGATCTCCTCCGCTACCTTCGGCTTCTGCAAAGAGGGGATTACGCCACCTGTAAGACCCTTAAGCCTAGCCCTGAGGCGCATAGCGAGTTGGAGAGGACCATGCGTCACTACATCTCTTATATCCTGGAGAGGAGGCTAAGATCCCTCGATTTCATAGATACCTTAAGGCGGGAGGAAAGGGCTCTGGCGGAGGAGAAAGGCGTTTAAATGGTAGATATGGATACCCTGGTATCGTTGTGCAAAAGGCGGGGTCTTATCTTTCAATCGAGCGAGATATATGGGGGCTTCGGTAGCGCCTGGGACTATGGCCCTTTGGGAGTGGAGTTAAGGCGGAACATCAAAGAGGCCTGGTGGAGGGATCTGGTCCAGAAGAGAGAGGATATCGTAGGGCTAGATGCCAGCATCTTGATGAAACCCGATGTCTGGGTAGCCTCGGGCCATGTGGAGAAGTTCACCGACCCTCTCGTAGATTGCAAATCTTGCCAACGGCGCTTTCGCGCCGATGAGGTGGGAGAGCGTTGCCCGGAGTGCGATGGCGAACTTACCGAGGCCCGCCAGTTCAATATGATGTTCAAGACCTTTGCAGGGCCTGTGGAGGATGACGCTTCCGTGACCTATCTACGGCCTGAAACCGCTCAGGGGATCTTTGTCAACTTCCTCAACGTGCAGAGCGCTATGCGCCGGAAACTCCCCTTCGGTGTCGCCCAGATCGGGAAGGCTTTCCGCAACGAGATCACGCCGGGGAATTTCACCTTCCGCACCCGGGAATTTGAACAGATGGAGATCGAATATTTCGTGAAGCCAGGGACAGATGAGGAGTGGTTTGAATATTGGGTAAAGGAGCGCCTAGAGTGGTATAAGCGGTATGGGATAAGAGAGGAAAACCTCCACCTCCGAGAGCATGGCCCCGAGGAACTCTCCCACTACTCTAAAGCCACCTATGATATCGAGTACCATTTCCCCTTCGGCTGGTCGGAGTTAGAGGGTGTCGCTAACCGCACCGATTTCGACCTCCGCCGCCATGCGGAGTTCAGCGGCAAAGATATGGCCTATTTCGATGAGGAGACAGGGGAGCATATCTACCCTTACGTGATCGAGCCCTCCGGCGGGGTAGACCGGGCCGCTTTGGCTTTCCTCGCCGACGCCTACCATGAGGAGGAGGTGAGGGGAAGGAAGCGGGTGGTTTTGCGCCTTCACAAAGATCTAGCCCCGGTTAAGGTGGCGGTTCTGCCCCTCCTGCGCAACCGCCCAGAGATCGTGGCTTTAGCCAAGGAGATCGCTCGCGACCTGCGTCCCCATTTTATGGTCATGTACGATGATACCGCCTCCATTGGGAGGCTCTACCGGCGACAGGATGAGATCGGCACCCCCTATTGTGTAACGGTAGATGTCCAATCTTTAGAGGATAGAGCGGTAACGGTGAGAGAGCGTGATTCGATGGAGCAGGTGCGACCAGCTATTGCTGAATTGAAAGATATGCTTCTGGAGAAACTGGCATCCTAGGCTAATAGCAGGAGAAATGGGGGTAAGTATGACTAAGCGTATTACATTCGGAGAACGGACAAAACAAGAGGTGATAAAAAGTTGTATGGAAACGTTTGAGCGCCTTTGTCGAAGTAAGGCGGGCCGGTTACCGGATGAGCTTCTTATTACCATGCGCATGCGGGCTAGGTGGGCTTCTGAGAGTATGGAGACAGACGCGGGAGTTGTCATTCTCAAACCTATTCGCTATAACACTGATGGTCGGTTGAGCGGTAAGATTCGAGGCTATGAGGTCTCCATCAAGCAATTTGGTCGCCGCTTCACACCCATGGTCAATGGTGAGCAACTCCCCGGGCTCACGATGTCGTTTGTTGAGGGGGAACTAGGGATTTCGGTGTATAGGAAGCGTTCTGGAGGTAACTCGGAGACACTATCACGGGCGGTCTGGCGCTACCTCGCTGACTTATACAACGAAGGTGACCTGACCGTGCACTATGAACGAGCTACAGAATGAAAAAAGTTTTCTTATGGAGAGGTTAGAACTCTGTTAAGGGGAAAGGAGCGACTATGAGCGCCGAGAAGAAATGGGTTTACATGTTCGAGGAGGGGAACGCGACGATGCGCGACCTTCTAGGAGGCAAAGGGGCCGGCCTGGCGGAGATGGCGAGAATAGGCCTTCCTGTCCCGCCAGGGTTCATCATAACCACCGAGGCCTGCCTGGCCTACTATGAGGCCGGAGAGAAGTTCCCCCCTGGGATGTGGGAAGAGACCCTCTCGGCGCTCAAGGTGGTCGAGGAAAAGAGCGGCAAACGGTTCGGGGAGGCTAAAAACCCCCTTCTGGTCTCTGTCCGCTCCGGCTCTAAGTTCTCTATGCCGGGGATGATGCAGACCGTCCTCAACCTGGGCCTCACCGATGAGACGATCGTGGGGCTCATCGCCCTCACGGGTAACGAGCGTTTCGCCTACGATGTCTACCGCAGATTGGTGCAGATGTTCGGCCATGTGGTCTTAGAGATAGATGCCCGCCGCTTCGAATCGGTCTTGGAAAGGGTGAAGGAAGATAAGGGTTACGAGGTCGACACAGACCTCACCACCGAAGACCTAAAGGCTATCGTCGAGGAGTTTAAAGAGATCATCAAGGAAGAGAAGGGGTTCCCCTTCCCTCAAGACCCCTATGAGCAACTCCGCCTGGCTACCGCGGCGGTCTTCAGGTCTTGGAATATCAAGCGGGCGGTGGATTATCGCGAATTCCACAAGATCCCCCACAACCTGGGCACCGCGGTGAATGTGGTCACCATGGTCTTTGGCAATATGGGTTTCGACTCGGGCACGGGGGTGGCCTTCACCCGAGATCCGGCTACCGGGGAGAAGAGGCTTTACGGGGAGTATCTCCTCAGCGCTCAAGGTGAGGATGTGGTTGCTGGCATCCGAACCCCCAAGCCTATCTCTCAACTGAAGGAGGAGATGCCCAAAATCTACACCCAGTTTGCAGAGATCTGCGAGCGGCTAGAGAGACATTATCGGGATGTGCAAGATGTGGAGTTCACCATTGAGCGGGGCAAACTCTGGATGCTCCAGACTCGAACAGGAAAGCGAACCGCTCGAGCCGCGGTGAAGATCGCGGTGGATATGGTGAAAGAGGGGATAATCAGCAAAGAAGAGGCGATTCAGCGGATAGAGCCCGCTCAGATCGACCTCCTGCTCCATCCCGCCTTCGATGAGAAGGCTAAGATTCAGGCTTTACAAGATGGGCGGTTCTTGGCTAAAGGGCTGAACGCTTCACCGGGAGCGGCGGTAGGGATGGCTGCCTTCGACGCCGATACCGCCCAGGAGTGGGGGACAGCAGGCAAGCCGGTGATCCTAGTTCGGCCGGAGACTAACCCCGACGATGTACATGGGATGTTACAAGCCCAGGGCATCCTCACCCAGCATGGCGGGGCTACCAGCCATGCCGCAGTGGTGGCCCGGGGCCTGGGCAAGCCTTGTGTGGCCGGTTGTGAGGCGATAAGCATAGACCTAGAGGCTAAAACCTTCTCCGTGAACCAGAAGGTAGTGCGGGAAGGCGACTATATCTCCCTCGATGGGGTTACAGGCGAGGTCTTCTTAGGGCAGATACCTAGGGTGGAACCTAGGTGGGAAGAGGAGAGGGAACTCCAAACCCTCCTCTCCTGGGCGGACGATCTTCGCCGCCTAGGCGTCTGGGCCAACGCTGACTACCCTCGGGATGCCCAACGAGCCCGGCAGTTTGGCGCGGAAGGGA
>Ga0315314_1001148_pt1 | contig 24651 bp, 23 predicted proteins | sample TDP9_MG_FD_203631 | JGI IMG/M metagenome (GOLD analysis project Ga0315314, IMG submission 203631) | Freshwater sediment microbial communities from Lake Towuti, South Sulawesi, Indonesia - TDP9 | ecosystem: Environmental > Aquatic > Freshwater > Lake > Sediment | place: Indonesia: South Sulawesi... | reverse complement strand
CCGCGACTCTGTTCAAGTTGAAGAAACTGTTAATGATGTTTCACTGTTAGGTGATATTAACGGTGACGGAAAACTTGACATCAAAGATATAGCAACGATAGCTATAGCTTTCGGGTCCTCTCACGGCACAAGCAAATGGAATTCTGAAGCAGACCTCAACTGGGACGGCAAAATTGACATAAAAGACATAGCCTCGGCTGCAAAGGGCTTCGGGAAGACACGTTTTAACACTGGGCGTCTAAACGTGATAAGCTACTACAACGGCACAGCAGTAAATTGTACAAGCGTGTATTATGTAGGACCAGAACGTTCGTCACCAGTAAACATGTCAGCTTCGGGGCTTACATGGTTTGGTCTCTGGCCTGGTAGTTATACAGTATATGGAACATACAACATGACCGAGCGCAACACTACCGTTACCGTTGTGGCTGAAAAAACAACTTATGCTCAACTTGATTTCGGTGGAGCGCCGCCGCCACCGCCACAAACAGAAACAGTGCCCGTTAAAGAACCGTTCCATCTGGGAATGATGGTGGATCAAGCAACCCTGCTTGGCTTTGATACGATAATAGTTGACTCGAGGATAATGCCTTGGGGCACAACGAATGAAACTAGAATTTCGTTGATGGCTTATTCTGCCCAATTTGCCAAATCTTACGCGCCTTCGACATGGCGAATTACTGTTGGACCTTGGACCATCGACGCAGTAAATATAACTGGAGATTTCATGTTCACCAAAATTCATTACTTACAGCTAATGCTTCGATCACTGCTTGGTAACCAAACCTACTTACTTCATTGGACAATGGGAACCCAGTTGCCTCCAGGAGCCACTCTTCTGAATCCAGAGGAGCTTATTGGAAAAAGTTGGACAATAGACTTTGGGGGCGGCACTTACATGCACACAGATGTAATAGTGGTGGCAACTGGTGTCATAGTTGAAGAAGTGATACAGGTAACCGAACAAAACATCACCGCCACTCAAGAATACCTTGCGGAGGCTTTCTCTCAATACAAGGTTTTTAAAATCGACTATTTCCTTCCTGGTTCAGCAATCCTTGAAACAAGCTCAACAGCGGAAGTGTTTGTCAAAGCAGCGGGCGATTGGTCCAGCAAATGGACCTACACGATATCACCTGGATCCTTCAAAAAGTCTTGGGAAAAAACTTGGACGTATGGTAAGCTTTCTGCCACCTTTGAAGTGACTCCAGCACTGACAGTAGAATGGTATGTTGGGTGGGACTTTGAATGGTTCTCACTCAAGCGATTCGAGACATGGATGAAAATCACACCGTCGGTTACAGCCAAGGCGTACGCAGGTGCTACTGCATCTTATACTAAGACATGGTCTCACGAATTTTCAGTTTGGGAACGTAAGTTTACGTTCTGGGTAGGCCCAGTTTTCGTCTGGGCTGACCTCGAACTCACAGCAACTCCAATAATCGAAGTGAATGCATATGGAGAAGTATCAGTGACAGTCACAGCCAAAGCTTACGCATATTTCAAGGCTGGGGTCAAATGGACAAAAAGCGACGGGTGGAAAGGCATTCTTGAAACCGGCTATGGAGCAGATCTGACAGGACCTACCATAACTGCAAAAGCAGGGCTTTCAGTAACACCCAAAGTACAGGTTCGACTTGCCTTCATGTTCTACAGCGTTGCAGGACCATACGTTGAAGGTGTCCCATATGCGCCGATCTCAATAACATTACTCCCCAGCAGAACGTGGTCGGTTAAATTAAGGTTTCAAATAAACGCGGGAGTCACCATGGCAGGATGGTTGAAGAGCATACTCGGACTGAACGACTGGTCAAAAACACTGAAGGACTGGGAACTAAAATCCTGGAGCGGAAGCTGGTAATCAACCGACATCTCCAAACGCTTTTTTCATACGGTTAAACGATGCAAAGTGAACCACACATCTAAAACATGACGTGTGATTCATGTGGTTTCAGTCACGCTATGTCCTTTGAAAGCGGATTATGTGCACCAGTTCGTCATCGTTCCATTCACCGTGTTTTTTCTTCCAAGCACGTTTGAACTCGGCTAGGCTTGGGTAGCCTTCTCTTTTGGCGTCGTCTTCCTCAAAGTATCGTAGCCGTTTTCTTTCAACCGAAACAATGCGAAGGTCGGCAAAGTGTGGCACGTATATGCTGGCTTGGACGGTTGTCCCCGTTTTTATTTTTGGGTCGGGCGGGTTTCGACTGACGGTTTGGGTTTTTGTGCCAATGAGGATAGGTTCCATGTCGTTTGGTTCAAAATTTAGTTCATAGGGTTCTTCTTTAACTGCAAGCAATATTTCTTCGATTCGTTTTTCTGGTGATTTTGCTGCTTCTTCTATTACTCGTCTTGCGAGTTTTTGTGACATGCCTTGGTTGGCGAGTTTCTGGCTGAGTTCCAGCTGTCTTTCTGGTTCGGGTATGCGTCTCATTATTGTGGTCGCCGTGGTGTAGTCTATCTTTCCTTCCGGCGTGCCTCGTCGTTCCACCTGCACTGGAGCAACCATCTTCTGAATCTCCTTGGGCGCTTTAGTTAACTCCAGCCAAGTTTTCACTGTGGCGGGTGAAAGGCTTAGTCTCTTCGCCAAAACTTGAACGTTGCCGAATTTTTTAGGATATTTTTCAATGAGCTGTTTGCAGCAGTTTCCCTTTTCCACCGCGCTCAAGTCTTCGCGCTGAATGTTTTCGACGAGGTTCAACTCTATGACTTCTTCGTCTGTGTACTTGCGAACCACAACGGGCACGGTTCGTAATCCTACTTGTTGACAGGCTCGGTAACGGCGTTCTCCCACAACAACTTCGTATCCGTCGTCTACTGGGCGCACAATTAAGGGCTCAAGTAGGCCAACTTGTTTGATGCTGTCGGCTAAGTCGTTCAACCGCACAATATCCATGCTGAGCCGAGGGTTAAGACGATTAGGATGAATCTTCTTAAGTTCTATCTCTTTCAATTCACCGTTCATTAAGTCGTGCCTCCTTTCTTTCGAAATATCAGTTGAATCTTGAGCACATAAAACTTGGCACTGCTTTGAGAACTCGTTTCAGTACATTCTTGGAAAAACATAAGTTTACCAAACTAATCAGTGGTGAACAAGAAGATTTGAAATAATCGCTTTTGAAATTCTTAAACACGTTTGAAGCTCTATCTTTTAGGGTATGTTTGCGTCATATCCACCATTTCCACCACTTCTTCTCTTCTTTCCAGTACGGGCACCCCAAGTCTTTGAGGCCTTCATATTTCATGGCGAACCTGCAGTAAGGATTCTTCTCCACGTCTCCTTTTGGCAATCGGGCATCTACAACACAGGGTCCCTTAAACTTGCAGCCCATCGTCGCCTCACCTCATCATCCAACATTTCTTGAATTTATTAGAGAGAGCTTTCGCTGAGATTTCTAACCATGGTGACGGTTAGAGCATGGTTTATTTAAGGGTTACCTTCAAGAGAATATTAGACAAGTCAAAGATTAATAAGTGAAAAACAAGAGAGACGACCAACTCGTTCTCTCGAAAGAAGTAAGCGAATCCAGCTAAGGCGCTGCTCACAAGTTAAAAGTTCTCATAATTATGAATTCTTAAAACGCAACTTTATTTAGATGGACGTATCTTTCTGAAATCTAGACATGCAAAGTTAGTGGTTTCGATAAGCACCATGAAGCAACTGATCCACTCAGGAGTTCTTATACCAAAACCCTACGAAGCAAAAGGGTTCCACATCAAAATTCGAGACGAAACAATAGCTCTGACGCCACATCAAGAAGAGATGGCTTTAGCCTGGGTAAAGAAGTTGGGCACCGAATACGTCAACGACCCAGTCTTTGGAAAAAACTTTTTCAGCGACTTCGCCGACGCCCTTGGAATAAGCGACAAAACACTCACACCCGACGACTTTGACTTTACCGAAATAACAAGCTACGTTGAACGAGAGAAACTGATCAAGGCTAACATGTCAAAAGAGGAGAAAAAAAGGCAGGCACAAGAACGCAAAGCCGTCAGAGAAGCCAATAAGGAAAAGTATGGCTACGCCATCGCGGACGGGGTCAAAACCGAACTTGGCAACTACATGGTGGAGCCCCCCTCAATCTTCATGGGACGAGGAAAACACCCCCTACGCGGACGATGGAAACCCTCCGTGAACGAAAGCGACATCGTCTTGAACCTCTCACCCGATGCGCCTCGCCCACTAGGCAACTGGAAAGAGATCGTGTGGCAACCCGACTCAATGTGGATAGCCAAATGGGACGACAAGTTAAGGGGCAAGGAGAAATACATTTGGCTCTCAGATTCATCCAATGTCAAACAGCAGAAAGAGATAGAGAAGTTTGATAAGGCAAGGGAACTGGCAAACAAAATCAACGAGCTTCGAACCCACATCTCCAGACACCTTCTGTCCCCTGATATTAGAACCCGCAAGGTTGCAACCGTATCTTACCTGATCGATGCCTTAAAGCTACGAGTTGGAGATGAGAAAGACCCGGATGAAGCAGACACGGTGGGCGCCACCACGCTCAGACCCAGCCACGTCAAGATCGTCTCCGATGACAAAGTGGTTTTTGACTTTTTGGGAAAGGACTCTGTCAGATGGCGAAAGGAAGTCGAGTTACCAGGTGAAGTGGTTAAAAATCTTGAAGCGTTTACAAATGAAGCGAATTCAGCAATCTTCAATGGCATACGGTCGGAACACGTCAACGGCTTTCTCAGCGAAGTCATGCCCGGCCTAACCGCAAAGGTCTTCCGAACCTACCACGCCTCAGAAGTCGTGAAAGACTATCTTGAGAAAGCTGATGTGTCTGCCTCAGAGCCTATTGTTGCAAAAAAACACATAGCCACCATGGCTAACCTTGAGGCCGCTATCGTTTGCAACCACAAACGGAAGCCGCCCAAAAACTGGGACGAATCATTGAACAAGAAAATCGACAGATACGACACCTTGAGGAATTCTCCTAAGAAAACGCAAAGTTTGAAGGAAAAGTTGCAAGCCCTTAGGCTTAAGATTATGGAGATGAAGGCAACACGCGACTATAATCTGCGTACATCGTTGAAGAGTTACATCGACCCGCGCATATACTATTCGTGGGGAAACAGCGTTGATTTTGATTGGAGGCTCTACTATCCCAAAACCCTCCAGGGTAAGTTCAGTTGGGTTGAAAAACAAAGAGAATAATGGGAGTTTTAGAAGGGACGCTCGGATTTTTACTTTATTTTCACGCTTGTGGGAGGACCACGCTTCTCCTTCACTGGAACCTGCACGGCTAAGAGACCCTGCTTGAACATTGCTTCAGCCTTCTTCGGGTTCACCTTCAACGGAAAGTGCAGATGCCCAAGAAACATTACGTCTTTTCTTTCCGCTCGCACCGAAACCATGTCCTCATGCATTGAAAGCTCTACATTCTTCTTGTCTACGCCTGGGAGTTCGATTTCAACGAGGTAGTTTTCGCCTTTTTCGTCGAGGCAAGCAAACATTTCTGCTGGAACAGTGACCTTCTCCACTTTTTCGGCTTTGCTTTCCTTTTTACTCATTTTAATTTGCTCCATTCCAATTTGTTATTTTTTCTTTGTAGAACATTTATGTAATTTATCATATTTAACTTAGAAGGTTGTTTGGATTTTTTTTCTGTTAACAAATTTTCTAAGGAAGTTTGAGTGAAGTTTATAAGAGAAATATGACTCATGTCATAAATGAGAGTTCAACCAACAAAATACAACGTGAAAACAAATGGCAAAAGCCTTAGAGTTCGTGTTCCAGTTCCCACCCATCCAGGGAGTGTTCGACACAGGCTACGGAATAGTCTACGTATTCGGTGAGCTACACGAAAACGAAGTTGAAGACGTAATCGCCCACGAAACACTACACTACGCCATACAAAAGGTAGCGGGCAAAAGAGCCAGCTTAAAACTAGACCGAATCTACAACAATATTCTTTCCGACTAAGAAGGACTAATAGGATTTACGCTTTCCGCCTTATGTAAATTATTTTGTACTTGGCGCAGTCCACATCCAGACAGTTCTTGCACATCTGATTAACCTCCTCAAACGAAGCTTGTTCCAAACGAACCTCATAGCCCAATGATTGATAGAGTTCAACCGCCTCGCTGAGACGCGGTTCATCCGTAACAAACTGCCGAATCCAGCCTTGCTTCTTCAACCTCTCCTCTTTCTGCCTTCCTCCACCGCAAGCCAAACTCAAAACGCTGTTCCTCACAACATGAATAGGGAAGAATTGCCTAAAAAGGTTTAAACGCTATATGGTTTTGGTGGATTTTCTTGGAGTTGTTTCCAACTTTCGACTACTCTTGTAGCGCCTCTGTCGATGAACTGCTGTGGTATATATCGTTTCGAATACAATAATCCTATTCTTTCAGGAACGTTGAATTGCTTGTAGATGGGGAAGTAACCAGGATAGTCATCAACAACCCTAGCAATGCTATGTTCTCTTGACACCATGGAAAACAGCCGAGACTTTGCATCAACAAGCGTTGGACCAGAAGGATTCACACCCCGTACACGCGCGAAGTCCTCAAGACTGAACATAACCAATTGGGTGTTGCCTGTGGGAAAACCAAATTTCTTCAGTTCGCTGGATGTTATATCGCGCATGGTTTCTGGTCTTCCAGTGAGATAAACCAGTTTGTAATGTTTACTCCATGTCTGAAGAACGTCGACAGCAAAAGGAATAGGTTCATGAAGCTTAATTAGCTCAACTCCAACTTCTTCCAAACAAAGCAGAATATCCCAAAAACGCTTTTGGAATTCGCTGACCCGAGCCTTTTGTTCAGGCGAGGCAAACTTCATAAAAATCTGCTCCAGACCAAGAGTCTCGACAGCTTCTGGCGGAACTTTGACTCCTAGGACCTCACGCCACACACCCTGCATTCTGCGGTCAGTATTAATCAACGTGTCATCAACATCAAGCACAACACTATTCAACAAACAGACCTCATTTAGTATAGGTCTTCTTCTAATCCTATGTTTTGTTTGGGCAGTTTTCCATGTTTCTTCATGAACTGTTGGAGTAGTTCGCTTTCGCGCATCGTGAACATTTTAGCTTCTTCGTAGAGAAAGTATCTGGCTTCCTTGTTTGTTGAAACTTGCTCCTCTAATTCTTTACGAAGGTTCATTGCACCCTTAATGTAAATGACCATTTTTTTCTCGTCTCGAAGTTGAAACACACCCTCAGACTCTGGAACCTTAGCCACAGCTTCAGTTTCAAACCTAAGCCATTTTTCAGGCGGCAACACGGGTTGACTAATCTGCAACCGCAGGTCACATCTTAGGCAACGCTTAGCTTCGTCTACCGCAGTTTTCTGGTCGAAGCCCAACTCTACCTCGGCGAAGTTGCCTCTACGCTTTTCAACTGACAGATTTGGCATCTCAGCTCGGCGTTTAGAGGCGAAGCCTTCTTCTCGTCCCAGCCAAGGATTCGGTGTTTCAAGGGCTAACAATGTTTCTTCAATGTTGCCACTGCCGCCTAAGTGTTTGTCAATAGCCGCCGCGGCTTTTCTACCCAAGGCAATGGCATCCACGATTGAGCCTGGACCCTTGACAATGTCGCCGCACGCAAACACGCTTGGAAGGCTTGTTTCTAGTGTGGAATCGTTAACCAGCAGGGTTCGTAACCTTGTCAGCTTCAGGGAATCAAGGCTTTCTAAACCTTTCAGATTCGGTGCTTGTCCAATTGCGAAAACTATCATGTCGGCTTCGAGGGTTTTTGTGGTTGACTCGTCGAAGGATGGGTTAAACCTGCCTTCTTGATCGAAGACTGAAACGCATCGGGTTAATTCTATGCCAACCAACTTTTCGTCGTCGAAAAGTATCTTTTTTACTCCCCACGTATTATGAATGTTTACGCCTTCCTCCACCGCTTGCTGAGTCTCCCACGGAAAGGCAGGCATTTCCTCCCATTTTTCCAGACACACCAACTGAACCTGTGTGGCGCCCAGCCGCAATGCTGTTAAGGCTACATCCATGGCGACATTGCCGCCGCCCACAACCAAAACCCGCTCTTTCACCCTTACATCCTTCCCAAGCCGAACATCCCGCAGGAAGTCTAAGCCTCCGAGCACGTCTGGACTGGCTGAACCTTCCAGGTTGAGGGTTCTGCTCTTCTGCAAGCCAACAGCCAAAAGCACTGCATCGAAACCTTGAGCTTTGAATTCTTTTAGAAACAGCCCCGCCTCAATTGGCGTGCTAGTCTTAACCTCAATGCCAAGACTTGGGATTCTCTCCAAGTCTTTTTCGAGCACGCTCTCGGGTAGACGGTACTCTTGAACGCCGTATCGCATCATACCGCCCAGCTTGGGCGAGGCTTCAAAAACAGTCACTGAATGACCCAGCTTAACCAGATAGTAGGCGGCTGTCAGCCCAGCTGGACCAGAACCGATTATGGCGACACGTTTGCCTGTTGAAGAAGTGTGTATTGCTGTTGTTTGTGGCAATTCAGCGGTGTTGTCAGCTACAAAGCGTTTTAGAGCACAGATAGCAATAGCCTCATTGACTTCTCCACTTCTGCACACTTTTTCGCACGGTCGAGCGCACGCATGCCCCAAAACCGAAGGGAAAGATACTTTCTCTCTAACAACCGCAACCGCTTCCGCAAATCTGCCTTGAGCTATTAAATCGACGTACCGGGGCACATCAACGCCTGCTGGACACGCAAACTTACATGGCACCAAGCTTAGTTCTCGTTCGCCTGCCTTGACTTCCTTATCCATTAAGGCGCCTGTTGGACAAACTTCAACGCAGGCTCCGCAGAACTTGCATGCAGAGTCTTTGAGAGAGGACGCGACCGACCCTACGATGGTTTCGCCGTTTCGATAGATGAAACCCAGCGCCTTGACGCCTCTGAGTTCTTGGCAGGCTCTGACGCAGCGTGTGCAACCGATACATAGGTTGTAGTCACGCATAAACAATGGTTCATCCTTGACAACCGGCAGATTGGCGGGCACGTAACGAGGCGTGTCTTCGCGAATCCCAATGTACTCGGCGACTTTCTCTAGCTCGCAGTTTCCAAATTTGGGGCAGCATCGTTCAGCCACGGGCACGTTTGTGGAACATGGCTCTCGGGTGCATCCCTCTTTCTGGGCGCAGATAAGGCAGGCGTGAGGATGCTTAGCCAGAATTCGCATGAGTTTTTCTCGTCGTGCCTCACGAACACGTTGCGTGTCTGTGTGAACCCGCATTCCTTCATTAACTATGGTGTCGCAGGCTGGGACAAGGTCAGGTTGACCTTCAACCTCGACCAAACAGAGGTTGCAGCCTTCAAACTCTTTTTCAGAAGAGTCGCCTAAGATTTGTTCACTCCCTCGATAAACCATGTTAATCGTTTTGGTTCTGCGCGAAGGAGACAAATTAGGATGATAGCATAATGAAGGAATGTAAATCTCAGCCTTTCTCGCCGCTTCTAAAACCGACGAGTCTTTTGACGCCTTAACCTCCACGTTGTTAACAAAAAAGGTAACTGTTTCCATTTAGGGGCTACCTACGTTGATAGGGTCTTACCAAGAGTGGTCTATGGCTTTGGGTTCACATGCTAATACGCAGGGCAGTCGTCTTTCTCCAGCAACTGGCTTGCATGGGGCGCAGCTGTACTTGATTTTTTTGCGGTGCTCCTCTTTCACAGTTGCCATTGTGCCGCCTTCGATGTCAAACTCGTTTGGAATCAACTCTAGAACTTGATAAGGGCAGGCTTCGACGCATTTGCCGCAGCCGTTGCACTTGTCAGTGTCTATTATGATGAAGTAGTCGCCTGAACCATCTTTGTACCCATAATGAGCCCGCATTATTTAGCGTAACCCCTGCTCCTTCTCATGCAACGCCTTCGCGAACAGTCCAGCTCCGAGGGCTCCAGCGAGAATCGGGTCCATTTTAGGCTCTAAGGCTTTTATCTTCAAAATCCTCTCCAAGCGTTGCACGATGCCCATGTTCTTCGTGACGCCGCCCGTCACCACAAAGTCTTTCTCAATCCCAACACGAGTGAGCAAATCCACGATTCTATCCGCCATAGCAGCGTGATAAGCGGCTGCTACTTTTTCTTTCGGCCACCCCTGACGTAGGAGAGCCAGAGACTCAGCCTTTGCGAATATGACACACGTGTTGCTGACTGGAGGCGGCTCTTGGTCAACACTGAGCGAAACCTTGCCCAACTCTGATATTGGCACGCTGATTAGGTCAGCAAAGACTTCCAGACCTCGTCCTGTTCCAGCCGCACACTTATCGTTCATTAAGAAAGACAATACTTTGCCTTTGTCGTCACAGCGAATCGCCTTACAATCTTGTCCACCAATGTCAAGCACAGTTCTTACAGTTGGACCGTAAATGTAGTGGGCGCCTCTGGCGTGGCAGGCGATTTCGGTTATGGTTTTCTTGGCGAAGGGAACGTTGACTCTTCCATAGCCTGTTCCCACAATGTAGTTCAGCTTTCCGATTTCTATGCCTGTTCCCTCCAAAGCCCAAGTGGTAACCTTTACCGCTGTGTCTTCACTCACGCCGCCCGTTCGCATGACCGCGTAAGAGTAGAGTTCACCATCAACCATGACCGTTGCCTTGCTGCCCACAGAACCTATGTCAACCCCTGCGGTTATTGCACGTGCGTTGTGCCAGTCTTTGTCTGAGACAGTGCGCCGATACTCGGGCCATCTCCAATATTCCTGCGTTTTCACTTCAACTTGTGCCATTTTCACATTTCACCTCGATGGATTAGCCGCAATCACCGCGGCGCCTAATGCGCTGACATATTCGGGAAATTCGGGCACGATTATGCTGGTGTGAAGTTCTTTTTCGAGTGGCGGAAGGAACCCTGGGTTGAGGGCGCAACCGCCTATGAGGGCAACGTCTTTTTCCACTCCAACCCTCAGAACCATTGAGCTGATTCGGCCTGCGATTGCATCATGGATAGCCTTAGCGATGTCTTCTTTAGAAATTTTGGAATGAATGAGCGACACCACCTCGGACTCGGCGAAGACGCAGCACTGTGCATTCATGGGAATAGTGTTGGCAGACTTGAGTGAAAGCGGTCCCATGTCTTCAACTTTGACTTCTAGGGCTCGGGCCATGGCTTCAACGAAGGTTCCAGCTCCAGCTGCGCAGCGCTCGTTGATTACGAAGTCCTTCACCTTGCCACCTTCGACTTTGATTCCTCTGCCCTCTTCTGCACCTACATCAATCACTGTTTTAACCGTTGGAATAATGTGATAGGCTCCTGTAGCTGCGGATACGACCTCTGAAACTGCTTCGTCAGCGTTTATTGGAGGCTTCTGTACTACAGCGTTTCTGCCCATGCCCGTAGCCACAACTCTCTGCAGGTCGTTTCGAGAAAGCCCAACTTCTTTTAATGCCGTTTCAAAGACTTCGCTGGCTGATTTCAACACGTCGAATCCAACGAGGGCTTTTGCTCTAGCCACCACTTGCCCATCTTTCAGTATTACAACCTTGGCGAATTTGGCGCCTACGTCTACTCCTGCAGTTATCATTTCTGTATTTACTCCCGTAATTTTTTTAGACCCATGCTTTCAAAGAAGGCAGTTAAACGTGCCATGGTGCCTGCTAAGTCGAAGTCTCTTTCGTCGCCCATGTTGCCCTCAAACGGGAAGACTGGAATTCCTGCTTGCATGAGACCGTGGCGGTTTTCAGCTATGTGAACGCTCAGTCCCTCACAGCCACGGTTGTAGTGAAGCAGAACAGCGTCAACTTTCCATTGTTTAACTATGCTTTCCATCATCTTGGTCTTCAGCTCCGGCTCGTAAAAGTGAGCCCATTCGGGCTTGTGCATTGTCCATCGGACTATGGCTTGCAGAGCCTCGTCTCTTGTCTGTGGTTTTCGAGGCGGCATCGGTTTAGGTATCCATGAGCCATCGGGCTGGTATTGCCACATGCCTATCAAGCCGAAGGTGTAAAGAGAACCAACAGAGACAGCGCCGTATTTTTCCATTTCCCTAAAGATTTTTAAGAAACCCCATGGAGGCTGAGTGTCAGTTATGACACGAAATCTTTCATTAGGCACGGCTGCTATGCCTCTTCCAACGCGGTCTTTAACCTCGTCTCGCAGAGTCTCATAGAAGGCTACACATTCAGGTCGATGCTTCATCAAAGTGCCCATCACATAAAGCGAGTACATGCTTTTTTCGTCTAAAGGCGCTGGAACCGCTTGGTTGAGGGCGCAGACTTCAGCCCACAACGATGTTGCCTTCATCTCGTTCCAGACAGCATCGCAAAGCAGCCCATCATCGTATTTTCTTCCTGTCACCTTCTCAAGCCATTGAATGCCGTCGCTTAGCTGTTCAACAATATAATTCACTTTGTAGTCTTCTTCAGGCGCAAAGTCGGATGGATAACCAACTGACACGTCTACCGAGCACATGGGCACTTCTTTGCCTCGTTTTTGCTCGAGCCACTTTACCAGTTGATACCATTTGCCGTGGCTGCAGCAGATGTGGTCTTGCCAGATGAAGTCTGGAGGCGGGTAACCGTCAACCACAGTGCCGTCTGTGAGAATGTATTTGTCAAGTAAGATTGAACCCCAATAATTACGCATGTAAGCGCATAGTGTTCGTGGAAAACCTGCTGCTTCAGTGGCGTCGTGGCATTTAGCTGCAAAGTCTTTGAAGAAAGCAACTGTGGCGCCGTAAGGCTCGCCTGTTATGCAGTAGACGTCTTCGCCTAAGCCTGCGGGTATGCTGCTGAAAGACCAAGCGCCTCCTGCCCAGCGTAAGCCGCCTTTCTCATGTGCGTGTAAGTAGTCTTCATAGTAGTTTTTGCGCAGGTTTTTGGCTTGCTCCCAACATTTCAAGGGTTCAGTTGGATACTCTTTCACTTCGACTGCTGCGGTCATTTTTAGAACAGCTCCTCTAAGCCCGTTAATTGTTCGAGAAACGCTTCCACTCGAGTTCTGAATTGACCCCAAGGCACGGTGACATCGAATTCAAGTGGATATGTTTGCACGCCCACTTGAGCTAAAGCATCTTTCAACGGTGGAATTTCAATGCCGTGCGGGTCGCAGAACTTGTTCTGAATAATCAATGCACCGTTGACGTTGAACTCTTTGGCTAGATTAACAGCATGCCTGATTCTGGTGAGGTCGGGCCAGTCTTTGCTTGGACATGGTACACGGTTAACGTAGCGCGTTGCAATTGCTTGGAGTCTGTCTTCGTGTGGTGCCACGTTGTCCCAGTAATACCGCGTGCCCGTGCAGTGCTCATCAATGACAAAAGTAGCGCCTAAGTCTTCGACGTTCTTCATGAACACTCGGTCGTCGTCTTCGCTGCCGATTATCATCAGGCGAATGTCAGCTTTGCGCTCTAGTTTTCGATTTGGAAGTTCTTGGAGCAACTGCTCTAAAAGTCGGTTGTGTTCCTCCTTGTCAACCATTTGGCTGGAGAGCGTCATCTCCATGGCTTCTAAGCCTGTTATCTTCGGTGGGCTGGTTTTTCTGAATTCGGATATTCTGCGCATGAGTTCTCGGTTTCGATTGAGTGTGGCTATGCCCTTGTCCAAGTCTTGGTTGGTTACGGTTTTGCCTGTCCATTTTTCTAGGCTTTGTTTGAATTTGGAGAGTTCCTGCGTGAAGTAGGGTGTGGCGCGGGGTGTTTGAACTCCATGCGGCACATAAATGTAGTATGTGTAGTCGATGGGGATGTGCAAGCGCCAGCCATTGAACGCTTGTCGCAAATGAAGGCAAGACTGCCCCTCGACGATTCCGTCCAGATAGTTGAATCTGCCCTTCAAGCCTTGAGCCAGACAGTCGCGGCAGAAGTGACAGTACATGGCAAAAATGTACGGTTCGGTAACGGTTGGTGGTTCGTGGCTTCCAAGAATCCGAACTGGCAGAACATCTGCTGCGTATAGGATTTCTTCGGGCACGTAGGTGCAGAAGTAGCCTATGACCTTTCTGCCCGTTTTTTCTTTCCAAGCTTTAGCGTATTCATGCCTGTTGTTAATCCATTCTCTGAATTGTGTGAAGATGTTTTCTATCAATGGGGGTGTTCCTTCTCAAATATTTCATATATAATTTTGTGGTTTCAAATATAAAAATATTGGTATTTATATTCGTGAAGCCCGATGTGCTCAAAACCTATATCTTCTCATTATTCGAGATAGAGTAGAAAGTCAAAAGAAGGCAATAAACTTGGTGAATGATTCTGTTTTCGAAAAGATGCAAGATAGAAGTGGAGAGTTTTTCAGGCTTTCTCACCATGACAAGTCGCATGTGGATAGAGTTTACAATCTGGCTATAAGAATAGCCCAAGAGGAACAAGCTGACCTGGACGTTGTTAAGGCTGCTGTGTTGCTTCACGATGTTGCAAGAGCCCTCGAAGACGAAGGCAAGATTGAAAACCACGCCTCTGAAAGCGCAAAAATGGCGAGAAAAATACTTGAAGAAGCAAGATTCCCAAAAGAGAAAGTAGCCAAAGTTGTCCATTGTATAGAAGTGCACAGGTTCAGGAAAGGCGTCGAAACAGAAAGCCTAGAGGCTCAAATACTTCAAGATGCTGATAGGCTTGACATCATCGGTGCGATTGGAATAGCCAGAGTTTTTATGCGAGGCGGATGGAGCAACCAACCCATGCACGACCCAAACATTCCACCCAAGGAAAAATATGATGGCAAATCGCTCACCCCGATCAACCATATTCAAGAAAAAATCTTGAAAGTAAAAGACACAATCAACACGCGAACAGCCAAGAAAATTGCGGAAGAAAGACACAAATTCGTCGAACAATTCCTCGACAGATTCTTAGAAGAATGGAACGGAGAAATGTAGTTCATTAAACCCAAAGAGTTTAAACTTGAACAGATGCCTATTCTCTGCAACCTAGGCACCTATGATAATACAGTGAATAATATAGAATGTGAAATCGTATTAAAGATGCTCTCTGTGCCTAACCAAGTGTCCTTCTCTGTCGATTTCTCCGTGTCGAATCCTCGTTGAAGAAATAGGAACGTAATCTTCAGCGGGAACCATGTCGATGACGACCAGTTCTAGAGGTTTGAGTCCACTTGCCATTCGCTTTTTGTTGATAGTTATGCCTACGGGCTCGGTCTCCTTGCTAAGGACTAACGCTTCAGCAATAGTGGTTGAAAGCGTGATACCAAAAGACGTGTCCAAAGGAACAATCTTGGCTCGGTCAAACACTCCTAGCCTCTTCAAGAAATTTCTCAGGTCTGCGAGTCGCTGTTCATAGGTTGCTACTTCATGGTTTTTTCTCAACTCTTTGGCTAGTTGGTCTGAAGACAAGCCTAACATGACGCGTTCACCAACCTCAAAGGCTTTCATAATCAAGGCTCGATGACCCTTGTGAAACTCGTCAAAGGTTCCGCCCACGAGCACGGTGCCAAATTTTCTACCCATCTGCGTCACGTTACTAGCTGAGCGCCTTGAAGGCTGACTTCCGCCACAACTATCTTGTCAGGCGGCAGAACCCTTTCAAAAGCTTCGACAACGTTTTTAACCTTATCTCTTTTCACCAACGCATGGACCGCTTCACCTAGCATGTTCTGTGCTGCGCCCACAGCCCCAGCTTTCTCAGCGGCATCCATGAGTTTTATGACACGTTTTGTTGCTAGTCCTGTTTTCTGAGCAAACTTCCTACATGAATGCAGAAAGTTTTCCAACGAAGGCTCAGCTAAAATGCGCTCCAAGGTTTTCTGTCCCATCTCATTAATAATCGCACGTTTCTTGATTGATTGGAGAAACTCGCTGGTTAAGCGCGGCTGAAACACGCCAGCAACGATATGATAGTCGGGTTCAATGGGGATGCAGTCCACAGAACCGTGGTCTGGTGCGCCTGGCTCTAGAACAAGAACGCAGCCACCGAACAGTATGCCGCTGACCGTGCCTAATCCAGTCTTGCACCGTACCTCAGCCACATGCGCAATGCGACTCACATCACGATATGTGAGGCTTAAGCCTAAAGCTCTATTCAGAGCCAGCGCAGTGCCAACAGCACCGCCAGCGCTTGTGCCAAACCCTGCACCTATGGGCACCTCAACACGATGCTTAACTTCAACACTGCACGGCTGGTTGACTCTTTTCAATAACATGTCGACAACTGTCTGGGTGGTTTGCGCCTCGGGCGCATGTTTCCCATTGATAAAAATCTTAACGCTCTTTGACTTGGATTTAGCAACCTTGACCTCCGTGAGCACTCCTTTCCTTAGACCGAAGCCTCCGCCTCTTGCGCCCACTCGTTCAAGGTCAACGATTGGTTTTCCGTCTGAGTCTGTGTCGCATATCTGAAAGAAACTTGAGATGCCTGCAGGGCTGAAGGCTCGAGCCCTTTCTGGCACTAGGAAATCTCCTTATTTTTTGCTTTGTTGCTTTAAGGATGGGAAGGCTCTGTAGCATGCCTTTAAGATAGGTGGGCCAAGGGTAATGAGGAATGGGATCTCTGTGGCGAAAGTCCATATGAGCCAAACCGCACTTACCCAGAGTGGTAGCTGAAATCCTCCACCAACGGCTGAGGGCAACACGAACAGTTGACTGTACATCCACACACCTAAGCCAATGATTGTGCTTCCAACTCCTAAGCCTATTATTGAAGCGATGCCGTAGCTTCTCCATTCTCGCCATTTTTGTCCAGCAATTATTGTCACAAGGTAGGTTGCAATAACCAAGCTAATGAATAGTAGGGCTGCGTTTGGAGACGCGAAGTAATATAAAACATATCCAAATCCGATCGAACTGAGACCTATAACGACGGCGGAAATAGCCAAAGTCTTTGCCCAATTAATGTTTTTTCTGGAAACCCAGCCGATCAGGTAAAAGCCTGCAAAGTTTGACGTAACCCCGACTGTGAGACTTAACAGTGGGTCGTGATGAATTAATGTGTCACTTACAAAGATGCCTATACCTGCTCCGACTCCGCCTACTAGAGGCCCGAAAAGCACAGCGAAGACTGCGGGGATGACAACATTTGGCCAGAATCTAACAATGCCAATGCCTGGAGTTGTTATTGGTAGAAGCAGGTAAATCAAGTATCCTATAGCAGCGTAAAGTGCTGCACAGATTCCAGCGGCGACAACGTCAAGGGTTTTCAAGGTTTTTCACCTATATTAGAGAAGGATTGGAGGGATATGTTTGTTCAAATAAGAGTTTCGTATAATTTGTTTAAACGCCTTATAACTTCTATGGATTCACCGTTGAAATGAATTGAAAATATTGTTGATAATTCTTTAAAGCACGAATCGAATATTACAAACAAGTGGTTCCTTTAACGAAGGATGAGTTGCCATGTTCAATCCAAAAAAGCTCAAGCACATTGAGGCGCAGATGGAAGGATGGGAGCGTGAAACATTGGTTAAAAAGCTTGAAAAGTTCCCTGAACGCAAGAAACACTTCAAGACAGACTCCAACATACCATTAGAACGAGTTTACACTCCAAAAAACATACAGAAACTCGATTACTTAAGCGACCTAGCTTTTCCAAGCGAATACCCATTTACGAGAGGGATTTATCCAACAATGTATCGTGGTCGCCTTTGGACTATGCGGCAGTACGCTGGTTTTGGCACAGCCGAACAAACCAACAGACGATTCAAATATCTCCTACAACAGGGTCAAACTGGGCTCAGCGTTGCCTTCGACCTGCCAACACAGATGGGTCTTGACTGCGACGACGCCCTTGCCATTGGTGAAGTTGGAAAAGTCGGAGTCAGCGTAAGCAGTCTAAAAGACATGGAAACCCTCTTCAACGGAATCCCACTAGACAAGGTTACTACTTCAATGACGATTAATGCGCCAGCCACCGTGTTGCTAGCCATGTATGCGGCTGTGGGAGAAAAACAGGGCGTCGCTCGGGCTAAACTTGACGGCACAGTTCAAAACGACATTCTGAAAGAGTATGTAGCCAGAGGATTGTACATTTTCCCGCCCAAGCCTTCGATGAAGCTGGTGACGGACATTTTTGAATACTGCTCCAAAAACATGCCGAAATGGAACACAATAAGCATAAGCGGCTACCACATACGAGAGGCTGGAGCCACGGCGGCGCAGGAGATAGCATTCACAATAGCCAACGGTATAGCCTATGTGGACGCAGCCATAAGGCGCGGACTCAACCTCGACGACTTCGCCAGCCGCCTATCATTCTTCTTTGCAGCTAACAATAACATCCTTGAGGAAGTAGCCAAGTTTCGGGCAGCACGACGATTATGGGCGAGAATCATGCGTGAAAGGTTTAAAGCTAAAAACCCCACCTCTTGGCAGCTACGTTTTCACACGCAGACTTCTGGGGCAAGTTTGACGGCGCAGCAGCCTCTGAACAACGTCATACGGGTTACAATTCAAGCGTTGGCTGGAGTTCTCGGCGGAACCCAGTCGTTGCACACCAACTCTTATGATGAAGCCTACGCCTTACCCAGCGAGGAAGCTGTCACGATAGCCTTGAGAACGCAGCAGATCATAGCCTACGAAAGCGGAGCCGCCGACACGGTTGACCCGTTGGCTGGAGCATACTGCATCGAATCCTTAACCAACCAGATAGAAGAAGAAGCAATCGAGTACATAGAGAAAATCGATGAGATGGGAGGCGCTGTTCCCGCCATCGAGAAGGGCTACATGCAAAGGGAAATCGTTGAAAGCGCTTACAAGCATCAACGAGAAGTTGAAAACAAAGAAAAAATAATCGTCGGTGTAAACCAGTTCACTGCGGACGAAGAGACGCCGATAAAGACGCTGAAAGTCAACCCAGCTGTAGAAAAGAAACAAACAGACAAGCTAAACATGCTTAAACGAACAAGGAATAACAAAAAAGCCAAAGCTGTCTTGAATAAACTAAGCCACGCAGCAGAGCACGATGAAAACCTCATGCCTACAATGATTGAAGCGGTCAAAGAATACGCAACCCTCAGGGAAATATGCAACATTTTACGCGACGTTTATGGAGCATACCGAGCACCCACAATATTCTAAATGCAAGTGCGTAATTCAAGTTTCTTCATGGTTTAGAGGCAACAAATATTGCTTTCCCACTTTTTTGATTGTGCGAAGATTTTTCAAACATATTGGGGTCTGTCGAGAATTTTTATTTTATGACTTCTACTTTAAGGTCGTATTTCCATGGGATTACCACGCCTTTCTGTCTGTTTTACACTAGTTATAACAATAACTGTGCGAGTTGTTCTTCGCTTGGAACGCCATAAAATATTTTTTTGCCACAATATACAGCAGGTGTCTTCGAGCCTCTCAACCTCATTTTCAGCTTAGTCAAAAACCCCACTGTTGCCAAGTCTGTTAACTCAAATTCCACTCCCCAGTTTTTACAGAAGTTTTCTAAAACAGTTATCGCTTTTATTTCTTCATCGGATAGATAGCGGTTTCCTAGAATGCCAGAGACCTGTTCTAACCCTTGGAAAGCAACTTTCTGTGCGTGAGCGCAGGCGTGCACTGCACTTTCTTTATCGATAAATCCAATCGTGGGAATCTCGAAGCTGTGAACGTAGATTGTTAACTTTTTCATTAAACTCAAGATTTTTAAAAAAGTAAGAATAGGAACTTAACTTTTTGCTCACAATTCAATAGAGAATGTTTTAGGAGTTTATTTTATCAGTATTAGTATGTCGCCTTCGTTTACTGCTTTGCCTTCCTGCGTTCTGACTTCTTCTATGACTCCGCTTTTTGGAGCTGTGATTTCGTTCTCCATTTTCATGGCTTCAAGTACGCAGAGCACGCCTCCCATTTTCACTGAGTCGCCTTTCTTAACTAGCACGGAGATGATTTTTCCAGCCATGGGGGCGGTGACGACGCCTTCAGCTAAAGGCTTAGTGGGTTTCTGAGCTAGCACTGAAACTGGAGACGGAGCAACGAGAGAAACCGACGGTGTTGAGACTGCGGATTTGAGTTCAACCTTGAAGGGTATGTTGTTGACTTTAATCGCTGTTGGGGTGTTTCTCTCTGCGCCCTGCAGCTCCACTTGATATGGCTTTCCGTTGACATTGATTGAGAAAACTTTAGCGTAGTTTGGTTCGTGTTCCAGCGCCACCTCGAGACTCTTGTTGTTAACTTTAACCGAGAAGGGTGAGCCGATTGGGCATTCGTTAACTTCAACTTGGTAGGTTTTTCCGTCGATGGTGATTTCCCGTTTCAATGCGTGCACCTGTGGTTTATCGTTGACTTCTCTGCGCCATCAGCTCTTGTCGTCCTGCTATGCTCCATGGTGAAAATTTGCTTGTCCTTCTGGTGGGAATCACAGCTAAGATTTCGCCTCTGTCTTTCAGGTAGGTTGCGAGGGCGGTTGAAAGTGCTGCTACTTCCTCCAGTTCTTGTCGCTCTTGCGACGATAGAAAGCTACTCAACGATTCTTCATGCCTTGTCTTTCTCTTCTTGAAAAATTCTAAGGCAGCCTGAGGAAACAACACGTAGGTTAAAACGTCTTCTTCGCTCTCAAAAAACTGCTTAGCCTCTGTTGGAATAGTCTTCAATTCGGGTCTGAGTAGGTCGGCTGGTCGTTTCGTGATGGTTTTTTCATTGCCTATGATTTTCTTTTTAACCTTCTCATCGATTGGCGCTGGCGGCTTACCATACAAGCCTTTCACGTAGTCTTTTACTTCTTTGGGCACCATGCTGTAGCGCTTGCCCGACAAGACGTTGAACACTGCTTGCGTTCCAACTATTTGACTGGTCGGCGTCACCAGCGGCGGATAACCCAATTCCTCCCTAACCCTCGGCACCTCTTCCAGCACAGCTTGAAGCTTGTCCATTGCGTTTTGTTCCTTCAACTGTGCGATTAGGTTGGAGAACATGCCGCCAGGAATCTGGTGGACGAGAATGCCCGTGTCGATACGTTCAGCCATCGGGTCGATTAGGTGGATGGGGTCGAAGTATTTTTCACGCAGTTCTTTAAGGTAATTCGCCACTTCAACGAGCAATTCCATGTCGAGTTTGGGGTCGCTGGGCGTGTTTCGCAGAGCAGCCACGATGGTTTCAACTGGAGGCTGTGATGTGCCGCCTGCAAGTGGGGAGAAAGCAGTGTCGAGTACGTCTACGTTGGCGTCGCAGGCGCGGAGGTAGGTCATTAACGCCATGCCGCTTGTGTAGTGGCAGTGCAGCTGCACGGGTAGACCAGTGTATTTCTTGAAGGCTGTGATTATGTCGTAGGCGTCTTTGGGTGAGAGCATCCCAGCCATGTCTTTGATGCAGATGGAGTCGCAGTTTAATTCTGCTAGGCGCTTGGCTATTTTGAGGTAGTGTTCTATTGTGTGAACGGGACTCAGCGTGTAGCAGACTGTGCCCTGAGCGTGGCAGCCCACTTGCTTAACCTTTTTGATGGCTTTTTCCAAGTTGCGGGTGTCGTTAAGGGCGTCGAACACTCGGAAAATGTCGATGCCGTTTTCTGCTGCTTTTTCAACGAATTTTTCCACTACGTCGTCTGGGTAGTTTCGGTAGCCGACTAGGTTTTGTCCTCGCAGAAGCATCTGTAGAGGCGTTTTCTTTATGTGCTTCTTGAGTTGGCGCAGGCGTTGCCATGGGTCTTCGGTTAGGAAGCGTATGCAAACGTCGAATGTGGCGCCTCCCCAGACTTCGAGGCTGAAGAAGCCGACTTGGTCGATTTTTTCGGCTATGGGCAGCATGGATTCTGTGCGCATGCGTGTAGCCATTAATGATTGGTGAGCGTCTCGGAAGGTTGTGTCCGTGATTTTAACGGGTTTCATGAGTGACGTGTCTCACTGTGTTGAGGAATAACAACACAATTTAAGGCGGTATTTTAAGGTATCCGAGGAAAACCTCAAGAATCTAATTTCAAGGTCAGACTGAACTTGGATTGGAAATAAAGCACGGTAAGGAATTAAACAGCAATGGTGAACGCACTTTCTCCTTAAATTATTGACACAAGTTGAAATGCACCATGTTACATTTTATATTCACTTCATTCAGTAATCTTCTCTTTAAGGTGATAGAATATTGGATATACCATCTATAACTGGAATAGTGGCAGCTGTAGGTGTGATAGTGGGTGTTGTCTTCACAGTCATGGAGCTTAGAAATCTAATCAAGCAGAGACAAACAGACCTTCTCATGAGACTGCACTTAGCTTTCAGCACAAAAGAAACTGTTGAAGCAGCGCTCAAATACATGTCTACGGAATACAAGGACTATGATGATTTCGTAGAGAAATATGGCTCACCCCTTGCTGAAGGGCCAGTTCAAACCGTCTTCCTCATGATGGGCATGTTCTTTGAGGGAATAGGTATTCTTCTGAAAAGGAAACTTGTAGACCCAGACCTTGTCAATGACCTCTTCGCAGTAGAGATGCTGTGGCTAAAGTGGAAACTCTTAGCAGAAGGGTTGAGAAAGCAGACCGGCAACCCACATTTTGCAGAATGGTTCGAGTACCTCTACAATGAAATGAAGAAAAGAGAACAAAGATTACAGCCAACACTAGCCTGAACCAACAACAACCTTCTTTCTTTTCGTTTTCATTAAACATTAATACATTCTCAGCTGGGCTCATTGCGAAGATGGAATAACATAGTTTCCCACGCCTTGTTCGCCCAGACACAAAATTTCATTACTGAATAAATTGGGAATTGGCTTTGAGCGCTCTATAGAATTTTTCGACTGCTCAAATCAGCACTGAGACCGTTAGACTTCTTCACTGTGCTGCATGAAATATATCCGCAAGAAACAATAGGAGTGCTTTTTATTCTTGTTTTTCAGAATGACATAAGACAAGGTTGTGGGAATGACAACTGACATTTTTTCCAAATTAGAAAAAGAAGTAAGTGATTCAATGAATGAGCTAATACCCAAAATAGATATCGATGATAAAGAAGGCTTAATGCATCTCATACGAGAACTTAGAAATAGAGGATTTATAGTTAAAGCATATCGACATAAACATAAGATTGCTATTCGCCTGAAAATTTGGAAAAAAGAATATCAAAGGCAAATCGAACAATTCATGTTTATTCCTATTATCACTGCCACAATAAGTCTTAAAGGAAATCATTTCGTTTGGAAAATTAAGAAATAAACCGGAAAAAAGCGATAAAAAGTTATAGTGGTATGTTGGCGTGTTTTTTGCTCGGTCTAGGCTCGCGCTTGGTTATGAGCATTTCCAACGCCGTGATAAGTTTGGGTCTCGTGTGCGCTGGCTCTATAACATCGTCAATATAGCCTTTTTGAGCCGCAATGTACGGGTTAGCAAACTTCTGCCTGTAATCGCTGACAAGTTTCCTACGCTTCTCCTTAGAATCTTTAGCTGCGGCTAACTCTTTCCTAAATATTATGTTGATGGCGCCTTCAGGTCCCATAACCGCAATCTCCGCCGTAGGCCACGCATAATTAATGTCCGCGCCCGAATGCTTGCTTCCCATGACATCGTAGGCTCCTCCATAAGCCTTGCGCACAATCACCGTAATCTTAGGCACAGTAGCCTCACAGTAAGCGTATAACAGCTTAGAACCATGACGAATGATTCCACCATGCTCCTGATCCACGCCTGGAAGGAAACCTGGCACATCTTCAAAAGTGATAACTGGAATGTTGAAGCAGTCGCAGAAGCGTACAAAGCGCCCAGCTTTCGTTGAGGAGTTAATGTCAAGAGCGCCCGCAAAGTATTTCGGTTGATTGGCAACCACGCCCACTGTGCGACTGTTTAACCTTGCGAAGCCTACAACTATGTTTGGCGCCCAAAAAGGCTGAACCTCGACAAAGTCTCCGTTGTCGACCACACTCAGAATGATTTCTTTCACGTCGTAGGGTTTGTCTGGGTCGTCTGGCACGATTTCGGCTAAGTGCTCATCTATACGGTTCGGGTCATCTCCCGTCTCCATAATAGGCGGCTCTTCCATGTTGTTAGACGGCAAGAAACTAAGCAGCTTCTTGATTATGTTAATGCCCTCTTCTTCATTGCCCGCTATGAAATGCGCCACGCCGCTGGTCTGACTGTGCACTCGAGCGCCACCCAACTCTTCAAATGACACTTCCTGACCCAAAACCGTCTTGATAACCTCAGGACCAGTTATAAACATGTGACTTGTTTTGTCTACCATGACAATGAAATCTGTAAGCGCAGGCGAGTAAACCGCTCCGCCAGCGCAGGGTCCCATAATAGCCGAGATTTGAGGAATCACACCCGAAGCCAAAACATTACGGAAGAAAATGTCCCCGTACCCAGCCAGACTCGCAACGCCTTCCTGAATTCGTGCACCGCCTGAATCGTTTATGCCAATGACTGGCGCACCCGCTTTCATGGCTAAGTCCATTATTTTGCAGACCTTTTTCGCAAACATTTCACCGAGTGAGCCGCCGAAAACCGTGAAGTCTTGACTGAAAACATAGACAAGTCTGCCATCGATTGTGCCGTAGCCAGTTACCACCCCGTCCCCCATGACCTTTCTCTCAGCCATGCCGAAGTCTGTGCAGATGTGCACCACGTAAGGGTCGAGTTCCACAAATGTGTTGGGATCGAGCAGCAGCTCGATTCTTTCTCTCGCCGTCAACTTTCCCTTCTTATGCTGGTCTTCGAGTCGTTCTTTTCCTCCGCCCAGTTTGGCTTGGTCACGCAGTTCGCGCAGTTTTTTTATCTTTTCCTTAACCGTTGGTTCTCGCAACTTCACCAATGAAATCTCCTCTCTGACGCATTCAGTATTGCTTCTGGTTAAAATATATGATTTAGAATAACTTTTCGGTGAAACAATGAAGTCTAGATGTCAAAATC
>Ga0315314_1001147_pt1 | contig 24654 bp, 20 predicted proteins | sample TDP9_MG_FD_203631 | JGI IMG/M metagenome (GOLD analysis project Ga0315314, IMG submission 203631) | Freshwater sediment microbial communities from Lake Towuti, South Sulawesi, Indonesia - TDP9 | ecosystem: Environmental > Aquatic > Freshwater > Lake > Sediment | place: Indonesia: South Sulawesi... | reverse complement strand
AAGAAAAAGTTTCCCGCCCGGACCTAATTCTCGTGATTGAGGATCCAACCCATCTTGTGGGGTGGACCCATGGCGACTCCATCGTCAATTTGATTCGCACAGGTGTTGCCGGGATCGATAATCTTCAGGATATGGAGACGATCTTCAAACTCGACCGGCTCCATCGCTCCATCCGGCGGGATGCGGAAGAAAGGGCCGGGAAATAAAGGAGCGTTGTGTTTAAGGTGGGGGTTCTGCAATTGCTTTTTTTCTCCAAGTCTAAATTCCTATAGCGCCGATAATATTCATTTAATCAAATTGGGCAGGTATAGTACCATCGATGGGAAGGCGATGCAAATGGCTAAGCCAATGAGCTGGAGTATCACAAAGGGCCACATACCCCTGAAAATCTCCGCCATGTTCAAGCTCCCTTTAGCGATCCCTTGAAGATAGAACATGGAAGCGCCAGCGGGGGGTGATATGAAGGCATTTTGTAAGTTAACGGCAACGCATATCGTAAACCAGACAGGGTCAAAGCCGAGTTCAGTAGCTACCGGTAGGAAAACGGGCATGACAAGATAAATGATGCCCACCCACTCAATGGGCATGCCTAAGATGAAAATTATAAGCATCATAATGAAAAAGACACCCCACCTGCCCAACCCTAAACCCAACATGAAATCCTTCACTATGGACAATGATCGTTTTTTCGGGTCTTCGGGTCGCGGACCCGATTTCTGTGATGCTCAGACCAGAGGTGTTGGAAGCCAAAATGGCATGGGCAGGGGCGAAGCGATCAATTCTTTCAAAGCTCTCTTTTTTAAGATCCATGATCTCAGGTACAGCTTCCAGAATGAAATCTGCTTTGCTAACTGCTTTCTCAAGGTCGGTGCTGGTGGTGATTTTTTCCAGGATGCCTTTTTTCTCCTTTGGCCGGGTCAATCCGTGTTCGATAAAGGTATCCAGGTTGGAGGCGATCCGGGAGAGGGCTTTCTTCAAGATTTTTTATCGATATCATGCAGGAAGACCGGATACCCTTTCTGGGCAAAGACCTGGGCAAATCCATGTCCCATGATTCCTGCCCCGATGACGGAAATTTGCTTGATCTGGCTTAGCTTCATTTTTTCTCCTTTTCCCAGCCCTCTTCTCCGTGTGCTCTGTGGTTCATCCTTTTTTGTCCTTTTCTTCTTGAATCTCCTGGAGCTGGGGATAGTGAGGAAGGAGGATTTCGGGGACCTTCACCCTTCTTCCTTCAAGCTTGGCCTTGATCTCTAAGCCATTGCAGATGGCCTTTCCGCGGTAGTGGTTGTTGGTGATGACGTACGTTTCCTCTGCTTCTCTGGCGATCTGGCGGACCCTCTCGGATATTTCGAAAAGCTCGAATTCATTGTACAGGTAATCATAACGGGCATCGCGGCCGGCATCTTCACGAAACCAGTCTTTGACATTCCTTCCGTGCAAACGCAGGTATCCTATGGGGCTGGTGACTTTTTTAGTTGCCCCGATAGAATAGGATACTTGCGGCTGATCGAGGTTGCAGAATCCTATCAGGTTTTCATGCAGAAACTGGTAAACAGAAATTCGATCCCAGGAGGCGTGGCGGACTTCCAGAACAAGGGGATATTGGCGGAATCTTTCGGCCAATTCTTTGACGTACATGCGGTTTTCCTCGTTGTAATGGAAAGAGTAAGGGAACTGAAGAAGCAGGGCACCCAGGCGCTGGTTTTCCATTAAGGGGGCCAGCCCGCTTTTGAAGGCCCCTTCATCCGCATCGGTCAAGGCCTGGCGTTCATGTGTAAAATTGCGGTAGACCTTGGCAGTGAATTTGAAATTCGGGTTGGATTGAACGCGCCGTACCCAGCTTTTACTCATCTCAGGGGTGGGGGATCGATAGAAGGTATTGTTCAGCTCGATAGTATCGAAGTATTCGGCCAGATAGGCCAGGGGGTCAAACTTCGATCCTTTTTTGGGGGGATAGACAATCCCGGCCCAATCCTCGTATGACCAACCTGCCGGCCCAACCCGAATCATAAGAAAATCCTTTCGCCACAGAGAGCACAGAGAACACAGAGATAAAAATTTTAAATTCAAAATCTGGATATCGAAATTCGAATCAAATTCATAACTCTAATTTTCAAAAGCCGGCAATTATTTGTTCAGGATTTCGTGCTTAGAATTCAGTATTTATCCTCTGTGATCTCTGTGTGCTCTGTGGCAAAGAGGTATTTACTCCGGGAGGGTGAAAGATTCTCCGTGGCGCAAGATGATTAGGCGGTCCTCTATTCCCAAGCGCTGCGCCTCTTGTTTCATCCTAAGGAGAGGCTCTTCGATCGGCTCATGGGAGAGAATAAAAGTTCCCCAATGGATGGGAACCATGAATCTGGCGCCGCTTTCCATGAACATCTTTAGCGCCTCCTCGGGTGTGGCGTGGTTTAGGCGGAACCAATCCGGGCTGTACGCCCCGATGGGGAAAAAAGCAAGGGCAACCATCCTCCCTTTCCCTTTTTCTGCAAAGACCTTGGTGTAGCCTGTATCTCCGGCAAGAAGGATACTTTTACCGTTTTTGGAGAGGATGTAGCTGTTATACCCTCGATCCTCATCCCAGGGGTTTCGTCTGCCCCAATGGGCTGGCCGGAGGGCTTCTATCCTCAACCCATTGGTAGTGAAGACATCGTTCCAGTCCATTTCAATTATTTTAGAAAGTCCCAAGCCGTCAACCAGCGGCTGGCATCCTCGGGGAACGATCAAGGTAGCCTCCTTGGGGAGCCGCTTCAGGCTTGGCAGGTCAAGATGGTCGTAATGGGCATGAGTGATAAGGATGAGGTCAAGATCCTTAATTTCCTCAGGCTCAAGGGGTAGGCTGACCACGCGCCGGGCGATCGTTACCCGGTTGGTAAAACTGGGGTCTGTCAGAATGAGGCTTCCATGGAAAGAGAGAAGAACTGTAGAGTGTCCCACCCAGCCCACGTAAAGGCCGGAAGGGTTCCCTGGATTCGAGCGGTGAGGGATTTTCATCTTGGTAGCCGGAGGTTGCATAGGATGGCTGATTTCGTAGGCGATATTTCTGAAGAAAATTTTGGTTAAATCCCAGCTTCCGCTGCAGCCACTCATCAGAGTTCCCAGCACTGCCATAATGAAAGATTTATTTAAGGATGAGGACATATAGAAGTTGAAATCCCCCTTAGACTCTCCGCCAGAGTATACGAGAGAATGAATCTCCGAAACAAGAAAAAAAATTCTCAAGGAATAATTGACATCCCTTGGAGCATAAGCAATGATAATAAATTTAGGGCGAGCGAAAGCTGAGAGGGCAGGGGCAAAATTTGGAAGGGAAAAAAAGAAAATATCCCATGGCTGAAGCCATTCGAAATGCTTATCTGCGTGGGGAGGACGATGAATATATGGAGCCACGGGTACTCGTAGATCGAAATGAGAAACCTATCGGCAGATTCGAGGATGGAGATTATGTGATTTTTTATAACATCCGCGGGGAAAGGGAAGTAGAGCTTTGCCAGAGCTTTTTGGACAGCAATTTCAGTCATTTTTCCGTGGCCCGGAATATTCATCTGAATTTCGTAACCATGATCCCTTATGATAGGAGTTTTAATGTCAAAATCGCTTTCTCCCCTGAAGAAGAGATCCGCGACACACTGAGCGAAACCTTGAGCAAACATGGCTTAAGGCAGGCAAAAGTATCCGAATCAGAAAAAGCCATCCATGTGAGCTATTTTCTTAACGGCAGAATTCGCCAGGCATTTTCCGGAGAAGAGAGAATCGTGGTCCCCTCGCCGAAAGACGTTCCATTTTACGATCAGAAGCCGGAAATGAGCGCTGCCGGGGTAGCCGGGGCAGTCATTCAGAAACTGGCAGATCAAGGAATTGACCTCATTTTCGCCAACTTCGCCAACATCGATGTGGTGGGGCATATCGAAAATGAGAGGGCCATCGAGAAGGCTGTGGAGAGCGTGGATTTTCACCTCGGCCAGGTTTTGGAAGCGGCGCGCAAAGCCGGGGTCACGGCGATGGTCACTGCTGACCATGGGACAGTGGAAAAATGGTTCTATGCCGATGGCTCCATTGACACCGGCCACACGGACAGTCCAGTCCTTTTTATTATCGTCGATCCGAGGGAAGAAAACCGATTTTCCTGGAAGTTGCGCCCGAAAGGAGAGCTGTCCGACATTGCCCCAACAGTTTTGCAAATCCTTGGCCTTCCCAAGCCCTCTGCAATGACCGGGCAAAGTCTCTTGCTCGATCCGCGGCAGGCGAATGAAAAGAAGAGAACCCTCCTCATCGTGCTGGATGGCTGGGGGTTTCGCCCAGAAAATCAGGGAAACCTGATCGCCCGGGCGCATACTCCGGTGATGGATGATTTGGAGAAGAGATACCCTTTCTCCATACTGGAGGCTTCGGGAGAAGCTGTGGGTCTTCCAGAGGGGACAGTCGGAAACTCGGAAGTCGGGCATCTCCACATCGGGGCGGGCAGGAGAATTTCTTCCGACCGCCTGCGCATTGACCGGGCGATTGAGGATGGGTCCTTTTTCCAGAATGAAGCCTTTCTCTGGGCCATGAAGGGGGCAAAGAAGGGGAGAGAAAACCTCCATCTCTTAGGAATTGTCTCTTTCTTCAGCTCTCATGGTTCGGTGAACCATCTCTTAGCTTTATTAAGGCTGGCCAAGGAGCAGTCTTTGAGAAAGCTTTATCTCCATGCCATGCTCGGCAGGAGGGGGGAACGCAAAGAGAGCGGGGCTCAGTATATTGAGTTGATCGAAAAAGAGATGAAAAATCTCGGATTGGGAAGGGTAGCTTCAGTCATCGGCCGGTATTGGTCTTTAGACCGCGAAGAAAATTGGGATCGCATAGAAAAAACCTACCGTATGCTGGTTTATGGCGAAGGGAAGCCAATTCCTTCAATTTAGCCCTTTCAAATTTAGGAGGGAAAAATGGATTCGTCGCGAGGAAGTAAGGGAATAAAAGGCTGGCCTAAATCAGAGCGGCCCCGGGAGATTCTACTCGAGAAAGGTCCTGAATTCGTTTCAGATGCCGGATTGGTAGCAATACTTCTGCGTACCGGGGTGACAGGTAAGGATGCTGTCACCCTAAGTCGGGAACTCCTTCAACATTTTGGCGGACTTAAAGGGATACTGAAGGCCGACAAAAAAGATCTCGAGAAAGTTAAGGGCATAGGGACAGCCAAAATTGCCCAATTACTTGCAGCTATCGAAATGGCCAAAAGGCATTTGAAAGAGGAGATGTTCACTAAAAGGGCGATCAAAGGGCCGGAGGATGTAATTGAATATCTTTCGGTTTCAATGGCCAATCTTAGTGAGGAAGTTTTTAAGGTCATTTACCTTAATAGCGCCAATATGGTGCAGGCGGTTGAGGATTTATTTAGGGGCACAGTCAATCAATCTGCAGTCTATCCGAGAGAGGTAATTAAGAGAGCCCTGGAGTTAAGTGCTTCGGGGCTGATATTTGTTCATAACCATCCTTCAGGGGATTTAAAGCCAAGCCAGGACGACCTGTCCTTCAATTCAAAATTGATCAAAGCCTGCCGAACGGTAGATCTCACCCCATTGGATCATTTGATCATTGGTCCCAACGGATACGTATCCCTTAAAGAAAAAGGATATTTTCAGGCTAATATTTAGTTTATCATTATAAAAAGTGATGATAAACTATAAAAATAAATAATTATTGACAACCTTGCCAAATTGATTTATTGTTCAAATGGTAATCCAAGAATCCAAGGGGGCTAATATGGCTAAGGTGGATTTAGAAACATTGAAATCCCATCTCTGGGAGTCGGCCAATATCTTAAGGGGGAGCATTGATGCGGCTGACTACAAAAATTATATCCTTGGTCTGCTGTTCTTAAAACGGCTTACGGATGTTTTTGAAGAAGAGGGGGAAAGGATTGAGAAAGAGACGGGTAATAAGCAATTGGCCTGGAGCGAACCGGATGAACATGAATTCTTTGTCCCTGACATGGCCAGGTGGAATTATATTAAAACCCGAACCCAGAATCTTGGAGAAATTTTGAATAAAGCCAATGAGGCTCTGGAGGAAGTGAATCCTGCAACCCTGGAGCGAGTTCTTTCGGTTACAGATTTCAATGACAAGGAACGGTTGCCCGATGTTGTCCTTTCTAAGCTGATTGCCCATTTTTCAAAACTTCGCCTCCGAAATGAAGATTTAAGCGAGCCGGATATCCTGGGCCGGGCCTATGAGTACCTTATTGCGCAGTTTGCCGATGATGCAGGGAAGAAAGGGGGAGAATTTTATACACCCAAAGAAGTGGTGACCCTTTTGGTGGAGATTTTAGATCCCCAGGAGAAAATGAGAATTTGTGATCCTGCTTGCGGCTCCGGGGGGATGCTGATCCAATCAGTCTATCACCTAAGAGAGAAGGGACAAAACCCGAAAAATATTTCCCTCTTCGGCCAGGAAAGGAATATAGGGACCTGGGCCATATGTAAAATGAACATGCTCCTGCACGGGTTGTCGAGCGCCAGGCTGGAAAAGGGCGATACCCTGAGGTCCCCTAAGCTCCTGACGGATCAAGGGAAATTGATGGAATTTGATATTGTAATAGCCAATCCTCCTTTTTCTCTAAAGAACTGGGGGTATGAAGAAGCCCAAAACGACCCTTACCGGCGCTTCCGTTTTGGTATTCCACCCAAAGGCTATGGAGATTATGCTTTCGTTCAGCACATGATTTCCACCCTGAACTACAAGGGCCGCGCTGGCGTAGTCCTTCCTCATGGAGTTCTATTCAGGGGCGGTGCTGAAGGAAAAATCCGAAAAGGGATTTTGGAAGAAGATTTGCTGGAGGCCGTAATCGGTCTTCCTTCTAATCTGTTCTTCGGAGCGGGTATTCCAGCCTGCCTTTTTATCATCAATCGAAATAAAGACAAGGAACGGAGAGGAAAGGTCTTTTTCCTGTATGGTGCCAATGACTACCTGGAAGGGAAGAACCAGAACAAACTGCGCCCCGAAGATATTGCCAAAATCGTCAATGCTTATAGGGAGTATAAGGCGATCAAGAAATATTCCCGGACGGTACCCCTCGATGAGATTCGGGCTAATGATTATAACCTGAATATTACTCGTTACATTGATGTGACAGAAGAAGAGGAGCCCATCGATGTCCAGAAAGCATTGGATGAGCTGGAAGCGTTGAAAAAGGAGCGAGGAGTTGCTGAAGAGAAGATGAATAAATTCTTGCGGGAGTTGGGATATCAGGCATAATTATGCTCCGAGAAGAAATTCAATCGATATTGAGCGCCTTGGGAGAACAGTTAGAGGGATTGGCCCCAGAACTTATTGAGATTCTGGTTTGCGGCGGGTCAGCCCTGAATCTCCTCGGTTTCATCCGGCGGGCGACGAAAGATGTAGATGTTATTGCTTATGTGCACCGGAATAAGGAGGGTAAGGTTCTTCTGATCAAAGCTGAGCCGCTCGGCCCAGAATTAAAAGAAGCTTCCAGGAGAGTGGCCCGGGATTTCAATCTCCCCGAAAATTGGCTCAACACCGGCCCCGCTTCCGCCGTTGATTTCGGCCTCCCAGAAGGTCTGATGGAAAGGGTGGTAACCCGGTCGTTTGGCAAGAAACTGGTCATTCATTTTCTGGGGCGTTATGATCAGATTCATTTTAAGCTGTATGCAGCAGCAGATCAGGGTGCTGGAAAGCATCTGGATGATCTTTTAGCCCTGCAGCCGACAGTGGAGGAACTGGAGAAAGCTGCCCGCTGGTCCATGACTCATGATGTATCGGAAGGATACAAACAGAGCCTTCAGAAATTGTTGATTCATCTTGGATATGAGGATGTCGCCCAAAGAATTTAGGGACTTTTTCCTGGAAAATATGCTGAACTTCCTATGGCGCCAGTGGTCTGCCCTCGGTGTCTTGGGTGAAGCTAAATCCAGTGATCCCTGGGCCGTCGATCCGGAGCCGATGATTCTTTTTACCCTTGAAATGGGGCGGTATGAACCGCGACTTTTCGATGAAATCCTGGATTGGCTGGTCGTCAATGGGCGGTGGATTGATATCCAGAGACTGCGGGGGATCCTCCGCCAAAAAGATCCAGAGGTAATGCAATTAACGGGCGCAGTAGCAGCTTTCCTAACGCAAGAAACTGCAGAGAGGAAATGGCAAAACCTGGCGAAGTTCTGCAAGAGCAAAATGTGGGGAGACTCGGACAACGCGCAGTCTCTCTTTTTTAATAAAGATGGAAAACCTCAGCCTCCGGCGGAAAAACCGGATTTTTCTTTCCTTTCCTGTGGGTTTAATCGTCCAGAATTGGAGCTACGGGGATTGACCCGGGAAGTATCCATAACGGCCCAAAGCACGATACGGTTTTTGTTAAGGGCCCTCTTTGGCGTTGGCTCCAGGGCAGAGTGCCTGGTTTATCTCCTGACCCATGATGGCGGGCATCCGGCTGAGGTAGCCAAAGCAATCGGCTTGTCTGTCAGGGGAACGCAGGATGCTCTGATCGACCTTTCCCGGTCTGGCCTTGTTCTTACCAGAATGATCGGCAAGCGCAAAATCGAATACTGGCTTTCCCACGAACGCTGGTGGGAGTTCCTATCCAAGGGAAGCGTCACTGAGATCAGAAAACCCATTTGGATTAATTGGATTCCCCTTTATTCAGGCATTTCAAAAGTCTGGACTGCCATAAAGGAGATCAACCGAGAGGGATTGACCGATTATATGCGCAGTTCCAGGCTTCGAGAGTCCTTGGAAGTGGTTGGCAACGAATTTGCCAAGAGCGGGCTGGATGTTCCCGCTATTCCTGGAAAGAATGTCGGTCCACAGGAGTATGAAAAAGCCTTTGAAAATTTTATCTCCCAAGTCTTTGGAGCAAAATAAATGGCTGAACGAGCAAGTAGCCTTAATGCTGTTGTAAAATATAAAGATACACCGATTGGTAAGATTCCAGTGGACTGGCAAGTATCGCCTTTAGGGAAAATTACTAATTTTGAGTATGGGGAGTCATTGCCCGAAGAAAAGCGCAAAAAGGGATGTATAGGAGTCTATGGTTCGAATGGATTGGTTGGATATCATAATGAGTCCTTAGCAAAGGGCCCCGGAATAATCATTGGTCGGAAAGGAACTGTCGGCGCTGTCACTTGGGTTGATAATGATTTTTGGCCGATAGATACAACTTATTACATTACGCGTGAGGAAACGCAACAAGACTTAAAATGGCTATTTTATTTGCTTTCTTTTCTTCATTTGGAAAAATTAAATGCTGCAACGGGTGTCCCAGGATTGAATCGAGACGAAGCTTATTCAGAGGTGATACCCTGTCCATCCTTTCATGATCAAAAAAGGATTGCTGAAATTCTGGCAACCGTAGATGAGGCGATTGAGAAGACGGCCCAGATTATTGAAAAGACCAAGGAAGTTAAAAAAGGGCTGATGCAAAAACTTCTTACCCGAGGAATCGGGCACAAGAAATTTAAGAAAACAGAGATTGGGGAAATACCTGAGAGGTGGGATTTAAAACCTCTCATCGAGGTAATGGTTCTGCAAAGAGGCTTTGATTTGCCCTTTCAACATAGATCGGAAGGGCGTTACCCAATTTTAGCATCAAATGGAGTCATCGGTTACCATAGTGAATTTAAAGTCAAGGGGCCAGGAATTGTTACAGGACGATCAGGGACTTTGGGCAAAGTTCACTATGTTGAAAGTGATTATTGGCCTTTAAATACCACACTTTTCACAAAAGACTTTTATGACAACCACCCTAAATTCCTTTATTATTTTCTCCAAAAATTAGAAGTTGATAAATATGGGACAGGAACTGGCGTACCGACACTTAATAGAAATATCGTTCATAAGGTAAGGGTAGCACTTCCTCCGGTATCCGAACAAGTTAAAATTGCCTCCATTCTTTCTGAAGTAGATACTAGAATCGAAAAGGAGATAGACTATAAGTCGGATCTAGAGGAAATGAAGAGAAGCCTAATGCAAAAATTATTAACCGGGAAAATTCGGGTGACCCTGTAAAACATCCCCAGTTTATACACCCGCAAGGGGAGAGGGAAAAATAAGAGTGAAGAGGCAAGATGAAGCCTGTATTCAATGAAGATAGCCTCTCCGAGCAGCCTGCCATTGAGCAGTTAAAACGCCTGGGATATGACCATATTCATGGGGATGAATTAGACCCGGAATTGAAAGAAGATTGCGAACGGTCATCCCGTAGGGATGTGGTTCTAATCTCCAGGCTGAAGAAGAAACTTGCCGAAATCAATCCTCACTTAACTGAAGAAAGCATAAATAAAGCTACCCGCAGGGTGACACACATACAGGCCGAAGGCCTGATGGAAGCCAATAGAATCTTTCATCAGGATTTGATTGCAGGGATCTCCGTTGATCAAGATATTGGAGCTAAAAGGCAAAAGCTGACCGTTCGCTATGTTGATTTTGAAAACCTCGAGAGAAACGAGTTTCTGGCTGTCAATCAGTTCTGGGTAAAAGGTCCGAAAGAAACATGCCGGCCGGATATTGTCATTTTTATTAACGGCATTCCGATCGTTGTGATTGAATGCAAGAGCCCGGTAGCAAAGCAGATCGGGGTTCTCACAGCTATTAAACAGCTCAGAAGGTATCAGGAAGAGATCCCTCAGCTCTTCAACACGAACCAGCTCCTCATTGCGTTGAACCTGTTCGGGGCGAAATACGGGGTGATCTTTGCGGAAGAAAACTTCTTTCATGAATGGAAGGCTTCAAGAGATCAAAAGTTTCCTAACATGGCTGACCACCCCTCAGTGAAGGAAATGTTAGAGCTTGGGCTGATTAAGAAAGAGGATCTTTCTGAACGTCCAACATCCCAAGAAGTGCTCATCGCGGGAATTCTGAATAAAAATACCCTCCTGGATGTCATCCAAAACTTCATTGTCTATGAGCAAGAGAGAGCCCGAATCGTCAAAAAGGTTTGCCGTTACCAGCAGTTCGCCGCGGTTAATAAGATCCTGAAACGCGTTACAAGTGAAGAAGATAAGCGAGGGATTGTCTGGCACTGGCAGGGGTCGGGAAAATCTCTCACCATGCTTTTTTCGGCGGTCAAGCTCAGGCGGGAAGAGAAAAAACTGAAAAACCCCATAATCTTGGTGGTGACGGATCGGATAGACCTGGATGATCAAATCAGCAAGACCTTTCGCAATTGTAACTTCCCCAACCCAATTCAGATAAGAGAAACAAAAGGGACTCATAGAAAGCTTTATGAACTTCTGGGCCAGGATGTCGGGCAGACAATTCTGACCACAATCCACTTATTCAGAAAGCGGCTCGATAAACCGCTCTCCAAAGCCGAGAACATCATCGTTCTTACTGATGAAGCTCACCGGACGCAATATGGATTTTTTGCTCTAAATCTTCGCCGGGCTCTTCCTAACGCCTCCTTTTTTGCTTTTACCGGGACCCCTCTGGATAAAAGAGACAGGAATACCTACCGCCATTTCAGTCCTCCGGGAGAGCGATATCTCGATGCCTATACGATTCACAACGCAGAGGAAGATGGGGAAATTGTTCCGGTTAAGTACGCGAGCAGGCTGGCCCAACTGCAGGTAGTGGGCAGAACCCTCGACCAGCTATTTGAGGACCTCTTCTCCGATAGAACCGAAGAAGAGAAGGCCCTGCTGAAAAAGAAATATTCCAGCATGGATACCCTCTCCAAGGCGGATCGGAGAATTGAAAGGGTTGCCCACGATATCGTCGAACATTTTAACGCCATAATCAGGCCCAATGGCTTTAAGGCTCAAATCGTAGCCGCGGAAAGGGCGATCGCCATCAAATACAAAGGGATCCTCGATAAATTGATCGGACCCGAACGGTCTGAGGTCGTCATAACGGTCAACAATGATGATCCACAGGAATGGAAAGAAAGGTATAGGCGCACCCGGGAGCAGGAAAATCTCATCAAGGAAGCCTTCAATGATCCGAAAAGCGCGCTCGAATTTTTGATTGTCTGCGATAAACTCTTGACCGGTTTTGATGCCCCCATAGAGCAGGTGATGTATCTTGATCAACGGTTGAAGGAGCACACCCTGCTTCAAGCCATTGCTCGCACGAATCGGACCTGCCCGCGAAAAAACTTTGGCCTGGTAGTGGATTACGTTGGCATCGGCAGGGAACTGGCCGAGGCATTGGTCATCTATGAAAAAGAGGACCTTGAAGGTATCTTCGGGGTCGATGATCTCCAGAAAGAGCTTGCTAATCTGGATTACTGGCACAAAAAAGCCATGAGCTTCTTTGCCCCAATCGACCGGACGAAAGGGAGGCCGGAAGATATTTTACAAAAATGTATGGAGCTTCTTGGACCAGAAGACATTCGGGCAGAGTTTGACGCGGCATTCCGGAAATTTGCCTGGAGTATGGATTTTCTGATGCCCGATCCAAAAGTTGACCCTTATCTTGCAGATTTCAAATTCTTGGGAACCGTCAGGGAAGGTGCCCGGAATCTTTACCGGGATGAGCGACTGAACCTCGAAGGTTGCAGCAAAAAGGTTGAAGCGTTGATCCATGCCCATATCACCGCAACGGGGATGGAAAGCATCCTTGAACCGGTCAATATTACCGCCCCTGATTTTAAGGAAAAATTGGAGATTAAAGGCACTTCCAAGGCCAAAGCCAGTCATGTGGAGTACGCTATCCGCCAGACGATCACGGAAAAGATCGCTACCGACCCAGCTTTCTATGGCTCGCTTAAAGAGCGGCTGGAAAGGATCATCGAGGAAGACCGGGTAGAACGAAAGGATGAGGCCAAACTCTTACTTGACCTCATGGAACTTGGAAAAAAGGAAAGGGAGCGTGAATCCTACGCCCAATCCATTGGTTTGAGGGATGCCAAGGAATTCTCCTTCTATGGTCTCCTATTTCCCTTCAGAAAATCTATGTTTGGAGGTTCTGAGGAGGAACACGTTGCATTTACAAAAAAAATTATGCAGTCCATAAATGAAAAGCGGGTAATAGACTGGACGGAAAAAGAGGATATTCAGAGAGGGATGAGACGGGAAATTAAACGGCTTCTAAGAGGGAAAGGCTGCCAGGAGGAACAGGTGGAGCCGTTGACCCGCGAGATTTTGAATCTTGCCCGGATTCATTTGAAAGATGTTTAAACATGAACTGCGTCCAATACGGCAATCGAAAAATCCATTTTGAGATCAAACGAGGAACCCGGAAAAAAACGGTGGGAATTGAAGTTAATTCCGCATCCGGGGTAACCGTTTTAGCACCCGAGGACCTGAATGAAGAAAAAATCCTGGAGTTTGTTGGGAAAAAGGCTGGATGGATCATTGAAAGACAGGAAAAAATAAAAAATCGTGATTCTAATTTGGCTAAAGAATTTGTAAGCGGGGAAGCCTTTTCCTATTTGGGCAAGGAATACCGTTTAAAAATAATTAGGGCAGCCTCGGAAAAGGTTGGGAAGTGCGAGTTCGATAATGGTAGATTCCGAATCGAAATTAGCCCCAGCTTAGATGATGAGAAGAGAAAAATGGCGGTAAAAGAAGCGCTTTTGGGGTGGTATCTAAAAAAGGCACAAGAGAAGATAAGGTGGCGGATTCATTATTATTCAGGTATGGTAGGAAGAAAACCTGAGTTTATCGAAATCAAATCACAGAAGAAAAGGTGGGGTAGCTGCTCCAGCGCCGGAGTGGTCCGCTTTAACTGGAAAATTATCATGGCCCCCCTCTCTATTTTAGATTATGTAATCGTTCACGAACTCTGTCATCTCCTGTATAAGCACCATTCATCTCAATTCTGGCAAAAAGTACAATCGGTCCTTCCTGACTATAAAAGGAGACGAAGCCTGCTAAAGCAATACAGCGATGTGTTGGATCTACTTTAGGGAAAATAAGAAGTCGTAAGACTCCGCACACTATTAATCCTTTTTTCGTCTCTCCTAAGCGAAAAACTCCTTCAATATTCGACGATGAATTTTGACTTGACAGGGGGGAGTGTACGTTTATATACTTACCGGTAGGTAAACCGATCACCCGACCCAACTCGGGTAAGGGGGAGGAAGAGATGGCTACAGGGGGGAGCAAGACCGGACCGCCAGGAAGTCCTGTCCGCCAGCGGCTGCTGGAAGGAGCCACGGAGTTATTCACTCAGAAAGGGTATGCGGCCACGACCGTGCGCGAAATCGTGGCTTCAGCTGGGGTGAGCAAACCAGTCCTTTATTATTATTTCAAGAACAAAGAAGGGATCTACATCCATCTGATGCGCGAGGCCTTCACTAAAGCCGATGATTTATTTGAATCTTCCCTGGAGGAGTCCGGAAGTGCGTCGCAAAGACTTAGGCGCCTCTGTCTCCAGTCTTTTTCCCTCTTTCTTGAAAATATTAAGGTGGTCAGGGTGATGTACTCGATTTACTATGGCCCTCACCAGGGAGCTCCTTTCTTTGACTTTGAGTCCTACCATATTAAATTCCGGCAGGCTGTTCAGCAGTTAATCGAGGAGGGGATGCGCAAGGGAGAATTCATAAAGGGAGACCCGGAGGTGCTCACCTGGCTTATTCTCGGCGCTATCAATGTGGCCATGGAGGTCCAGTTGGGTAGCCCGGAAATCCATATGGGCCAGGAGGATCTGGCTAAAGTTTTAGACCTGGTTTTTGACCGGATTTTGGAGAGAAAAAAGAAATGGGAGGGGCGGCGATGAAGGAGATTCTATGGATCCCTTGGCTTTTAGGCTTCTTCCTGCTCTGCTTCGGCTGTACTGCCCAGACCGAGGAGAAACGGCCTCCCCAAAAGGCGAGTCGGCCCCCTGTAGCGGTGGAAGTGACCAAAGTTTCCGCTTCTGATGTAACCGAAGCCATCGAAGTGACTGGGTCCCTCTCCTATAAGTTTGGAGCGGAGGTGAAGTCTGAATATACAGGGATCGTAACCGAAGTTTATGTAACGGAGTGGGTCAGAATAAAAAAGGGAGATCCTTTGGCTAAGCTGGATACCCGCGAGAGCGATGTGATTCTGCAAAAAGCCAGAGCTGCGGTAGAGGTGGCCAGAGCCAATATCCTCCAGGCCGAAGTCTCTCAGAATCGAGCCAACCGGGAATACGAACGCGCTTTGAAGCTGAAGGAGTTTGGTTTGATTACCCAGCAGAACCTGGATGATGCCCGCACGGAAAGGGAAGCCGCTTCTGCCCGGATCGAGGCGGCAAAGGCGCAGCTCAAAGTTGCCGAGGAAGATGTCCAGCATGCCCAGACCCGGCTCTCCAAATCTTTAATCCAGTCTCCCCTCGACGGAACGGTTTCCTGGCGGAATGTCAACGTGGGAGATTTTGTGGGAGAGATGGGAGCCAAGCCCATGTTTCGCATCGTCGATACCCGGATCCTCGAACTTACGGTGACGGTTCCCTCCACGGAGATGGGAGCTGTAAGAATTGGCCAGCCCCTTCATTTTTCGACCGATGTCTTTTCTGGAAAGATTTTTCAGGGAAAAGTGATGTTCATCAATCCGGTGGTGAGTGAGACGGATCGTTCGATGAAGGTAGTAGTTGAGGTGGACAATAAGGACGACCAGCTGAAGGGCGGGCTTTTCGTAAAAGGCCGGATCCTGACTGGAAAAAGAACCGGGGTCCTCAAGATTCCTCGAGCCGCTCTTCTCAGTTGGGACGTAGCCGGGAGAAAGGCTGAGGTCTTCTTAGTGAATAAGGATCTGGCTCAGCGCAGATCGGTCCGGACGGGAAATATCCTGGGAGACCAGGTGGAAATAACCTCTGGCCTGACCCCAGGGGAGATGGTCATCACCCGGGGAGGGTTCAACCTAAAAGAGGGGGACAGAGTAAACGTCACCCGGGTCAATGGAGAAAAGTAAGATGTTTCTTTCCAATCTATCCATCAAGCGGCCCATCTTTGCTACCGTAATGATTCTAGCCCTGGTAACGCTGGGGGCCTTTTCCTACCGGCGGCTGGCCATCGACATGTTTCCAGACGTGGAGATTCCCATTATTTCTGTAATCACCAAGTACCCCGGAGCCTCTCCCGAAACGCTGGAAAGGGAGGTGACCAAGCGAATCGAAGAAGCCGTCAATCCCATCTCTGGAGTCAAGCATGTGATGTCCACTTCCCGGGAGAGTGTCTCCAATGTGGTGATCATGTTCCATCTGGAGGTGAAGATCAACGAAGCCTCTCAAGAAGCGCGAGCCAAAATCAATGCCATCCGCGGAGACCTTCCCCAGGGGATCGAGGAGCCTATCATTCAGAAGCTTGATTTTTCAGCCTTCCCCATCGTCTCTCTGGCTGTTCAATCGGATCACCTTTCCCCGCGCGACCTGACCAAGCTGGTGGAGAAGAAAGTCAAGAGGCGCTTCGAGAATATCTCCGGGGTGGGCAAGATCGATCTGGTGGGCCCATCCAAGCGAGAGGTGAATGTGAACGTAGATCCACTCCGCCTGCAATCCCTGGGCATGGGAGTGGATGAAGTGATTGCTGGATTGCAATCGGAGAATGTCAACATCCCTGTGGGACGCCTGAATCGGGGAACTACAGAGTATCCCTTACGTATTTCCGGCAAGCCCGACGTAGTAGAAGAGTTTAAAACCATGGTCATCGCCCGGAGGGGAGGGCGACCCATACCGCTGGCCGAGGTAGCTCAGATTCAAGATGGCATCGAGGAACAACGCTCCTTGGCCTTGGTGAACGGAGTTCCGGCCATTGGGCTGGACATCCTGAAGCAGTCTGGGGCCAATACCGTGGGAGTAGTCGATCGGGTAAAGAAGGAGATGGAAGTCATCCAGAGAGAGCTTCCTTCTGGGACTAAGATCCAAATGGTGCGAGATGCTTCCATCATGATCCGGCACTCTGTCCGGGACGTGGAAGAAACCCTGATCCTGGGCGGGATTCTAACCATCCTCATCGTGTTTTGCTTCCTTAACTCGTGGAGGTCCACGGTCATCACGGGTCTGACCCTTCCCATCTCAGTCATCTCCTCTTTTACCGTCATGAATTTCCTGGGCATGACCCTGAATGTGATGACCCTGATGGCGCTCTCCCTGGCTATCGGACTCCTCATCGATGATGCCATCGTGGTCCGGGAGAATATTGTTCGTCACCTGGAACGTGGAGAAGATCATTTCCAAGCCGCCCGGGAAGGAACGAGCGAAATCGGGCTGGCCGTTCTGGCAACCACCATGTCCATCGTGGCTGTTTTCATTCCTGTGGCCTACATGAAAGGGATCATCGGGCGGTTCTTCTTCCAGTTCGGGATTGTGGTTACCTTTGCGGTTCTCGTCTCCCTCTTTGTGTCCTTCACTCTCGACCCCATGCTCTCTTCGCGCTGGTACGACCCAGATATTGAGCGCAAGGGAAAACGCCATTTTCTGGCCCGGATTTTGGATCATTTTAATAGATGGTTCGACCACACCGCGGACCGATACCGGGGAGTGATCGCTTGGGCCCTGGATCATCGCAAAACGGTCCTTTCCCTTGCCGGGGTAGCCTTCATAGCCGGGTTGGCCCTGTTCGGAACTTTGGAAGAGGCGTTCTTTCCCAATTTCGACAAAGGAGAGTTCCAGATAAACTTTAAGAGCGCCCCCAATGCTTCCATCGAGGAAACCAGGAGCCGGGTCTATGCCATGCTCGATGTTTTGAAGGAAATTCCTGAACTCAAGCACACCTATGCCACTATCGGAGCGAGAGAGACATCTACCGTACGGGATGCCGAGATCTACGTAAAACTCATCGAGCGTAAAGAAAGGCAGCGCAATCAGGAGATGATCCAGCGCGACCTGCGCACCCGCATGGAAGATGTCCCTGGTATTCTTCCCGCCATTCTGGAGTGGGCAGGGGGGAGTAGCGAGAAGCCTCTGGTCGTTAACATTCGAGGGGAAGACATAACCCTTTTGAAGAAGTATGCAGCAGAGTTAAAGAAAGAACTTTACCAGATTCCAGGAGTGGTAGACCTCGAGATGACTCTGGAACAGGACATCCCCGAATTTCGTCTGACCGTAGACCGGGAAAAGGCATCGGATGCTGGGGTGATGACCAGCGATGTTGTCCGGGCCGTTGGGGCCCTGGTAGGCGGGCAGGCTGTCACTACCTATGAAGATGAAGATGGGGATGCGGTGAATGTCCGCGTAAGGCTGCCCCAGGCATTGCGGCAGGATCCGGCTCAGGTAGAAAGGCTGCGGCTCGCAGTGCAACGGCCCAATGCGCTCCCCACCCTGGTTCCGCTGAGCAACTTAATTAGCTATGGGATGAGCACAACCCCCTCCGAAATCAACCGCCAGGACCTGAGCCGGCAGGTGGTCATGACGGCAAACTTAGACAATCTTCCTCTCGGAACAGCGGTCAAGAAAGCTGAAAAGGTTTCGGAGAAAATGAAAATGGACCCGGGTTACCGGGTCGTATTCTCTGGCGAGGCGGAGGACATGGCTGAATCCTTCGGGTACCTAGCCGAAGCCCTCCTGCTGGCCATCATCTTCGTTTATCTGATCCTGGCCGCCCAGTTCGAATCGTTCGTCGATCCTCTGGCGATCATGCTTTCCCTTCCCCTTTCGGTCGTGGGGATGGCTGGGATGTTGTTTCTCACCCACGATACCATCAGTATCATGTCTCTCATCGGACTGATTCTGCTCATGGGCCTGGTCACGAAAAACGCCATTCTTCTGGTCGATTTCACCAAGGTTCTGAGAGCCCGGGGAATGGATCGGCGAAGTGCCCTGATTACCGCGGGGCGAACGAGATTAAGGCCCATTATGATGACGACCCTGGCCATGATTTTCGGCATGCTGCCCTTGTCCTTAGCCCTGGGGCAGGGGGCTGAGATGCGCGCCCCCATGGCCCGGGCGGTGATCGGAGGGCTGATCACCTCAACCTTGCTTACGCTGATAATGGTACCGGTGATGTACACGGTTCTGGATGATCTTGGCGCGTGGGCCCGCCGCAAATGGGCAGGGAAGAAGGAGGCACAAGGATGAGGGTTCCCCTTTCTATCTTTTCTCTTTTTCTTGTCGGGTACTTGATGATTTTTCCATGTATGGCGGCCTCTGGAGAAGATAAAGGGATGAGGGTTCTGACCTTGAATGAAGCCCTGCGGGTTGCCCTGGAGAAAAACAAAGATATCCAGAAAGCCCGGGAGTATCGAAACCTGTTAGAGGGGCGCTACATAGAGGAGCGATCGGCGGCACTGCCTTACCTACAGATTTCAGCGGGCATCTCCCACAGCCGGGACGAAAGCCAGAAAGCATTTGGACGCGGCCTCTTTCCCTTAGAGAGCGAGACTCGCTCCGCTGAAATTGGCCTCTCCCAGGCGCTTTATACCTTTGGCAGAGTGGGAGCGGCCATCCGCGCGGCCAAGATTGGTCTGGCAACTGCCGAGGACCAGTTGCGCCTCTTTCAGCAGGCCATCCTGCGGGATGTTTCTGCCTCCTTCTATGACATCCTCCTCGCCAAGGAACTTCACGCCCTGGCCTTACAGAACCAGGAGCAGAAAATCCGGCATCTTGACGAAGCCCGGAGGAGGTATGCTGCCGGCATCGCCACTGAATACGATGTCCTGGCAGCAGAAGTGGCTGTCGAGAACGCCAAACCCGAGGTCATCCGTAAGGAAAACCTCATCCGGATTTCACGGGATAAGCTTAGATTCCTTCTGGGCATGGATGAGCAGGGAGTGGATGTTGCCGGAGACTTGAGAGGCCCGCTGGCGCCCTTTCCCCCATATGAGGAAGCGGTGCAGATTGCCTGGAGGAGCCGGCCAGAGCTTTCTGACCTGCGAAAGCGCGTGGAGATTGCCAGGGAATTAGTAAAAATTTACAACGCCGGAGACAAACCGCGTTTGGACTTTAAAGGGGGATATGGCTGGCGGGAGCTCATGTTAGGAGCAGATAGGGGAGACGGACAGGCCTGGACAGCAGGGCTATTCTTTACTTTTCCATTCTTCGACGGTCTGCGTACCCGGGGAAAAGTGGCTCAGGCCAAGAGCGATGTGACCTCCCTCAAGATCGATGAAGCCAAGCTGCTGGATTCCGTCGCTCTGCAAGTACGGGATGCCCTCAATGCCTGCCGGGAAGCCGGAGAGATTGCCGCAGCTCTATCCGGAACAGTCCGGCAGGCTGAAAGACTCCTGTTTATGGCTGAACGGGGGTTCGAATTCGGCGTCAAGACCAAGCTGGACGTGGATGACGCCCAGCTAAACTTGACCCAGGCCCGGGGAAACCTGGCCCGGGCGCGGCGCGATTACCTGGTAGCCCTGGTGAATTATGATTGGGTAAGGGGAACGCTTTCTTCTCCTTAGATTTCTCGGGAAGTTTTTCCCGGAAGCATTCATCCTACCCCACCTTTTTTATCGAATCCCTATTCGTGCCTCAAAAAGTGAAGGAAGGCAAGAAAAGGCATTGCGCCCGCCAGGAGCCTGTTATAGAATTCCTAAAATGTCGAAGAATATACGGAACCACAGAGACCACAGTGCAGCATAGCTGCAACCAAAAGAAATCACCCCCTCGCTACCCTCCCCCCTCGAGGGGTCGGAGACTCGACTCTGCGAGGAGGGATAGGGTGGGGGGGTTGCTTAATAAAATTTCAAAATTTCGCCTCTTATGTGGTTATTTTTTGACAATATTGGAATTTTAGGGGGGGGAAATTCAATGAAAGGTAAGAACCGGTTGGCAGTGTGGATTTCTTTGATATTTATCTTCCTGCTCTGGCTATCGCCAGCCCAGGGAGCCGGTGCCAAGAATGTCATTCTCTTAATCGGGGATGGCATGGGGCCTCAGGCTGTGGGCCTTATGATTTATTACAATCGCTTCCTAACCGGGCAAGAGAAACCCCTGCACATGGAGCGTTTGATGGCTGCCGGAAACACTGGCTATTGCTTAACCTATCAATATGGCACGGTGGTTACGGATTCAGCTTCTGCGGCGACTGCCTTAGCCTCTGGGGTGAAAACGAGGGATGGGGTGATCGGCAAGGATCATGATGGGCGGCCGATGAAGACCATCGTGGATATTGCTCATCAACTCGGAAAATCGACTGGCGTAATCAGTAACACTCGCATCACCCACGCTACGCCAGCTGCTTTTTATGCCGAGGTAATACACCGAGACATGGAGAATGAGATCGCTGCCCAACTTATTGAGAGAGGAGACCTTACCGTTGCGCTCTCCGGGGGAGCACAGCATTTCGTCCCTGAGGAGATGAAGGTGGAGGCTCACCCGGAGCTCTTAGGGATCGATAAAGCCGCCGGTTGGGGGAGCTCCAAGAGAAAGGACAAACGGGATCTGATCGCTGAGGCCAAGAAAGGGGGATATACCATTGTGTCCAATGACCGGGAACTTGCCGCCCTGGAGGCAAGGGATATAGACAAGGTCCTCGGTTTGTTTTCGGCCTCTGGATTTCCCAGCGCTATAGACCGGCAGCCGCACCATCTGACCGGGGTACCCACACTTTCCCAGATGACCGAGAAGGCTTTGGGGGTTCTGAAGAAGAATCCCCAGGGGTTTTTCCTTATGGTGGAAGGAGGACAGATTGACTGGGTAGCCCATGCCAACGACGTGGCCAGCGTCCTTCATGAAATGATGGAATTTGACAAGGCCATCGGGGTGGCCATGTCGTTTGCCGAAGCTAACCCCGATACACTCATAGTCGTAACCGCTGACCATGACACCGGCGGACTGGCTATCGCCTACAGCAAATATAATCCTCCAGCACCTGTTAAATTGGCCAGCGGGGAAACCTGGAAGACCAAATATAACTTCGGGGAGAAAATAATTTTCGAAAAAATGGCCAAGCAGAAAAAATCCTTCCAAAGAATGCTCTTAGACAGTAAGGGAGAACCGGCGGCTCTAAAAAAGGAGGTCGAAGGCAACAGTGCTTTCAGCATTACAGATGGGCAGGCGGCCTATATATTAACCAAGGACCCCCGGACTGGATATCCAGAGACAAAAGAATACAGCGAGTTTTATGTCTATGGCCCCAGCACTGCCATGGCCCTGATGGGGCGACTTTTCGGCAAGGAGATGAACACAGCCTGGGCCGTGGGAACACACACCCATACACCTGTCATGGTTTTTGCCAGGGGGCCTTTGGCAGAAAGATTCCGTGGCCTCTTGGACAACACAAATATTCCCCAGATCATTGCCATGGGATGGGGGATGATTCTCCCGCAGCCAAAGTGATTAGTGTGAGTGTCAGTTTGAAATTTTCTCCATTAAACCCTCCCCCTTCCGATGGGGGAGGGTGAGGGTGGGGGTGGACAAAAAGAATTTGCGCCCCCCTCACCTCCATCCTCTCCCACCAGGGGAGAGGAGGATTGCTGGGATAATTTTCCAATCATTAGAAGCGAATTCTAAGGTTTAAATATGTAAGAATCTATGATTAGGTACTGCCACTGACTCTAATAATGACAATGGAGCGAATTACAAGGAGGGTGGGATGTATAATTGGGCGAGAGGAATTTGGATGATCTTAGTGCTATCGGCTTTATTGGCCAGTACAGGTTGCGCGGTATTCTTGGCTGCAGGGGCCGGGGCCGGTGTGGCCGTAGGGACAGCGGAGTATATCAGGGGAGAGTTGAAGCAGGCCTACGCTGCCCCGATGGAAAAAACCTGGGATGCTTCTCTGGCTGCGGCTGGCGAATTGAAGATGAAGCCTACGGAGAAGTCGATCGACAATTTGGACCAGAACCGGGTGATCAAGGGCAAGACCGATGAGGGGAGGGACTTCCAGATTGCCCTGGAAGCTCTCTCTAAGGATGTCACCATGGTGAAAGTCCGGATTGCGGTATTTGGGGATGAAGCCTACTCAAAAAGAATTCAAGAAGTGATCGCCAAGAATCTTAAGAAATAGTAAGGAACTGCCATGGGGAAAATTGAAATTGATGCTGAGAGATGTATTTCCTGCGGAGAATGTGTGGTCGTATGCCCATCTATTCTGATTGCCGAGAACGGAAAGGTCAAGGTCGTTGACGAGGAGCATTGTAACCTCTGCGGACATTGCCTGGCCATATGTCCGGCTGAGGCCATTGATCATGGGAACCTGGACAAAAGGGAGTTTGTTAACCTTCCCCAAGACTTGAACATCTCTCCAGAAGCCATCTTCACTTTCCTCCGTTCCCGCAGAAGCTGTCGTGTATTCGCCGCCAAAAAGGTTCCGAAGCAATTTTTAGAGAAATTGATAGATATTGCCCGATATGCTCCCACCGGCCACAACTCGCAAAACTTTGAGTTTCTGGTCATCCAGAAAAAAGAGCTCATCCACGAATTGGCCAAAAGGACAGCGATTTTCTACGGGAACCTGTACAAAATGTTAAGTGCTCCAGGCGCGAACCCTCCCTCATGGCTGCAAGCGCATATGCGTGGGTTTCGCTTGAATTGGGAATACTATCAGGAGGGAAAAGACCGGATCTTCCGCAATGCCCCAGCCTTGATCATAATTCATGCTCCGGCTGAAAATGTCTCCTCAGCGCAGAACTGCCACTTGGCTATGGCCCACATCATGATCCAGGCGCAAGCCATGGGCCTGGGAACGTGCATCATCGGGTACTTCATTAGCGCTGCCGAGCAGGACCCTTCGATCATCAAGGAATTAGACATCCCGCAGAATAACAAGATCTTCACCTGCTGCACGGTGGGCTATCCCGAGCTTACCTTTCGCAAATTGGTGCAGCGCAAGCCACCAGCGGTTCGCTGGTTGTAAAGGGGGGCTGTCATGGAAGCAAAGATCGGCAAAGCTACGGTGGAACTAATCCAGGGAGATATCACCGAACAGGATACGGAGGCCATTGTCAACGCAGCCAATCGTTCTCTGCTGGGGGGAGGAGGGGTGGATGGCGCAATTCATCGCGCAGCCGGTCCACAACTCCTGGCTGAGTGCCGAACTTTGGGCGGGTGCGAGACTGGCGATGCGAAGATCACCAAGGGCTACCACTTGAAAGCCAAGCATGTCATCCATACCGTAGGCCCCATCTATCACTCTGAAGGCAAGAGAGCACCAGGACTTTTGGCCAGTTGCTACCGCCGGAGCCTGGAAGTGGCCAGCGAGAATAAGCTCAAGACCGTGGCCTTTCCCTCGATTAGCACCGGAGCCTATGGATATCCCCTGGAAGAAGCTGCCCCCATTGCTTTAAAAACAGTGATGGATTATCTGAAGAGTCACCCGGATATCCAACAGGTTCGTTTTGTGCTTTTCGGAAAGGATGCCTATCAGGCCTACGAAAAGGCCTTAAAAGATCTATTAATAAATTAGCCCGGCCTTTTCGCCACCCGCGAACGATTCAAATCCCCCCTCGCCCCCCTTTACTAAAGGGGGTTGGGGGGATTTCAAGGTTATTTTCTAGGTACCATTCAAAAAAAACTTCCCATCTTCTATCCTACGGGTTGCGACTCCACCCGGCTCTTCGGGCGGGCGATCAGCCCGTGGCGATAGGTACCGTAGATCGTTGCCGGGACCACCAACGCCGCTGTTCGTCAGCCGATGTCGCGTCGCGCCTCGTCGACCACACGGGCGAGGTCCTCCGGCCGCGGCGGTGCGCTCTCTTTGGTTTCGGGCGCGGGCGCCACCTTCGGCGAAGCAATCAGGTTGTGGCGCCTGATGGCCCAGATCAGAGTGTACACGCTACCAATTCATGAGCAAAAAATGGGGGTAAAATTGGGTGACACTTTTTTGGGGATGTGCACTTTAATAAATCCTTTGGACTGGAGCCAGAACTCCACCGCAATCCTCCAGGCTGACTC
>Ga0315314_1001146_pt1 | contig 24665 bp, 22 predicted proteins | sample TDP9_MG_FD_203631 | JGI IMG/M metagenome (GOLD analysis project Ga0315314, IMG submission 203631) | Freshwater sediment microbial communities from Lake Towuti, South Sulawesi, Indonesia - TDP9 | ecosystem: Environmental > Aquatic > Freshwater > Lake > Sediment | place: Indonesia: South Sulawesi... | reverse complement strand
GAGTTGGCGGATGATATTCAAGCCCTGGTCAGGAGGGAATTGCGAGACATCTGGCAGGCTCCAGGGCCCGAGCCCACCATTGCCGATCTCTTTCGACAAGGCATAGACATCAGCCGCCGGAATCTGGAGGAGATCATCGTCTGCAATCCGGGTGAGAAGATCGAACAGGCGGTGGGCATTGTGGAGCAGGCCGAGCGAATCTTCATCCTGGCCCCCAACATGGTGGCCTACCATCAGGGCTGCCTGCTGAAGTACGGCCTGCTGGCGATCGACTGTCCGGTGTACGAGGTGTGTGGCGATCTGCTGACCACGTCTCTCTGCCTGCGCGACGCTGGACGCGGGGACGTGTTCATTGCTGTGGCCTACACTAAGTACGGAAGGGAGGCGGTGACGGCGCTGCGACGGGCGCAGGCGAGGGGAGCCAGGGCTATTGGGCTGGTGGGGACGGTGACCTGTGACATCGCTGGGGCCTGCGAGGTGAACCTGATCTGTCCCACTCACTCCGCCGTACCGCTGCCCTCCTTTCTCGCTGTAGAGGGGGCCCTGAGCGCCCTGCTGGAAGTGTTGGGGGTGCGCAAGGGGGCCAGAGCCCAAGAGAGGCTCCAGCGGTTGCACGAGAGCTTGGGGGAGATGGTAGAGGGCAGTGCGTAGTTGAGTCTCATCTTTGGAGGGGACGTCCACCTCGCCATCGGCTCTGCCTGTTTTGAAGCAGGGATGGTCGCCAGCTTAAGAGCGCGGGTGAAGGCGCAAAGCGCTCCAAGGCGGCCTGAGTAAGCGCCCGGGAAGGGCGCTTGCTTCTTTCAACCTGACCGCTTCTGTGTCAGGCGACATTCACGAACGGCGAGGATCTCTGAACGGCACCGTCTTTCTCCGCTCTTGCCAGGCCCACGGGATGGTGGGGTCCCGCGGCGTGGCCTCTCAAGCCGGGTGCGAGAGTGTGGCTTTGGCTGCCCGTGACAGATCTACTCCTTGGGCGTGCAGTTTGGTGCTTCTGAAGGCGGATTCACCTGGCAGGGGCTAGGGACATTCCGCCACATTTCTGCTCGATTCGTGGTAGGTCTCTACTGGACAGGGAGGGGGTTTTGGGGTAGAATATGTGAAGCTCAGGCTCAGGGGAGAGACTTCGAGGGCGGAGAGTGGGTCTATCTCATTGTTCCAGTTGGGGGCTCCTCGAAGCAAGCGAGGCTCGACGGCGACGTCATGCCGATGTGATCACAGCATCGCCGGCATGCGCACTCGTGTCCTCTAGAGCTGATGCTCTACGGAGAAGGTATCCTCGCTGCCCAGAGTTCTGCTTTGCACCTCGTTGGTGCCCCAATGTAGACCTCATTGCCATATCTAGATGGGAGTTTGTAGACCAGATCCCAACATCCGTAGGTCGGTCTTCGTATCGCTGTCCGATGGGGGAGGCATCGGCCTTCGCTGGTCTTGACGCAGATGCCATAGTGCCTCGGGAAAGGGCATGGGCCAGCCATCGGAAGGCCGCGTCCATCATCCGAGGAACCACACGACCCCGATGTCTCGACTGCCGACGCTCAAACGGATGTTCGCGTGTAGGTTCAGGAGATCGGCGGAGATTCTACGCCCTTCAATCAGGCCCATGGCCAAGGCCGCCGGTCTCCGCTCCTTTTCTTGGCTACTATGTCACATTGCGGCCACCTTGTCAATCCACAAGTGCTCTGAGATTGTGTGGAATTCGGCCGGTTTGCCTTTGGGTGATAGCGTGAAGGGGCAAGGGGGATGGAGAGCGCGGACGTACGCATTCTAGTAGCCGAGGATGAACTCCCTGTGGCACAGGTGATGCGGCTGGCCCTGACGCGTCACGGATGGCTGGTGGATCTGGCAGGGGATGGGCTGGAGGCGGTGGAGCGGGCTCTAGCAGGGGAGTATGATCTGATCCTGCTGGATCATCGCATGCCGAGATGTTCGGGGATGGAGGCGGCCCGGCGCATTCGGGCGGCAAGGCCCGAGCAGCGCATGGCGATAGTGACCGGCAGCCCGACCGATGAAGCCTTGGACGAGATAGCCAAGAACAAGTTCACCTACCTCTTGACTAAGCCCTTCAGCCCTCAAGAGTTGGTGGGGGCTGTGCAAGGATGGTTGCGGAGGTGAAGAAGTCGTATCAGCAGGGACAAGACCTGGCTGTGGGCCGTTGAGCCGGCGCGCTCGGCAGAGTGGTGTTAAGGACCCGTGGATGTCAGGATGCTGATGCGTGTGGATGTGCTTACCACTGCTGCCGCGGACACTCCGACGTAGATGCCTACGGACAAAGCGAACCCCATTTGTAAGGACATGGACAGCAGTACGTGTGTCCGGGCGTATGCGCACACGGACGTCGATATGCGCTCCGCCGCGCAATCCCGTCACCACTGATCCCGCCTAGAGTCCAACCGCGAGGCCATAACCCAATCCTACGATCATCCCACATCCGCACTGACGCCTAGTCCATGCCGACGGCCACGCCCGTGCCCGTTTGCCCGCGCGCACTGGCATGCGGCGCGTCCTGCTGGGCAAGATCGCCTTGCGCTCCGATCGGTTCGCTCCTGATCACATCCTCATCGTGGACCCTGAGGTTGGCCATCCGGGCCTGCTCGTCAGTGCACGGAGCTGCGAGGCGATGGCAGACCGGGAAACCCCGTCCCGCCATAGCCACTATCCTGTGCGTGGGGCTGCACAGGGTACAGCCTAGGCCTGTTTCTTCACCACTCCCAGCACGGGGTCTCAATCCAACTGGACCCACCCGGGATCAGGTGCCAGCCACGGTCCACCGCCGCCAGGCGACCCCCACGTCGCCCGTGCCAGCAATGAGGGGGCTAGTGAGCAGATCTTCGTCCTGACCGGCCATCGGCTCCTGGGCCAACTGACGCGCCATCAGTTGACTGGCCCAGCCTCGACCGTCCATCTCTTTCTTCCCCTGGTAGGCCACGAGATGAGAATGCCCCCCCCTTTGGGCTCGTGAGCCATAGTCAATCCCTGTGTCGATTGGCTCGCACACAGCCGAGCTTTCTGCATATTGGCCCCGCGTAACTTGTATGTCACCCCCTTTTCTGCTATCATATGCCGCGTGAAGCAAGGGGAAGTGCATATGATTCTGGTGAGTGCCTGTCTTGTCGGCGTGCCGTGCCGATATGATGGTCATTCGTGTGCTGAGCTGACTTTACAGGAGTTGGCAGCCCACGGAAAGGCCCTGCTCTGCTGTCCGGAGGTCCTAGGTGGGCTCCTATGGCGTCGTCCCCCGGCCGAAATTGTCGGGGGCGACGGGGAGGATGTGCTCGAAGGCGCAGCTTGGGTGTTGAGTGCCAGCGGCCACGACCTGACCGAGGAGTTCCTTCGAGGGGCGCAAGGCACCTTGTCTCTGGCGCGTCGCTGGGGGATCAGGCGAGCGATCCTCAAGTCCCACAGTCCCTCCTGCGCTACTCGCAGGGTCTATGACGGCACCTTTGCGGGAAGGCTGCGGAGAGGACAGGGAGTCACAGCGGCCCTTCTGCGGCGGGAGGGCTTGGAACTGTGGAGTGAGGAGGAGTGGAGGGTTGAGCAACAGGGGTGCTGCCATGGCTGATCCAAGGAGACCAGACTCCGTGGACTGCGTGGGGGTGGCCTGGCGGTCCTCTCATGGCCCGGTGCCTGCCCCCGGTCTGTTGTTTGCTGGCTAGATGCCGGGCGCGCGCTGCCCGGCGCCGCATGGCAAGCTCAGCAAAGCCCCACTCTAGCGGTCGCCGGATCAGTCCAGGATGCTCCTCTTCTTACCGGCTGCTCTTGATTGAGCACCAATCCCCTCTTGGCTCCACTTCAGGGGAGTTGACCCTTGCGGCGTTTTCGTTCCCATCTCATTCCCTCTCTCATCCTGGCTGTTCTGCCTGCCATCCTCTTCTGGCAGGTGCTCTTTGCCGGGAGGACATTGCTTCCCTTCGACAACCTCTTCGAGTGGGAGCCCTATCGGCAGTTTGCCTCTCAGGCTGGCGTAACCCTGCCTCCTCACAACAGCCTGCTCAGCGACCTCATTCTCGAGAACTACGTTTGGAAGAAGTTCATCGTAGAATCTCTCCGCAAGGGGGATCTGCCACTGTGGAATCCCTACCTTTTCTGCGGGGTGCCCTTCCTGGCTGCAGGTCAGCACTCGGCTATGTACCCCTTGAGCCTGCTCTTCTACGTCATGCCCATCGTGCGGGCCTACGGCTACTTCACCTGGCTGCAACTGGTGCTGGCCGGCGTCTTCACCTATCTCTTCCTGCGCACCCTGCGGGTCGGGACCTTTGGGGCGCTCGTCGCGGCCATCACCTTCATGCTCTCCGCTTTCATGGTGGTGAGCGTGCTGTTCACCATGATTATTGCTGCAGCCTGCTGGCTTCCCTGGCTGCTCATGATGCTGGAGCGCATCGTGCAGCGCTGGGAGCGCGGTGACCGGCAGGCACCCCTGCTGGAGGTGGTGGGAGGTGCCCTGGGCCTGGGTACGCACCTGTTGGCGGGGCACGTGGAGATAACGTACTACGTGCTGCTGGTGATGGCATACTACGCCGTGGCCCGTGTCGTCCTGGGGTGGTGGAAGCGTGAAAGGCGCCATGGCTGGGTAGGCGCGTGGGGCGCAGTACGGACCTGCCTGTGGTGCCTGGGGCTGGTCGGGCTGGGGCTGGGGCTGGGAGCAGTCCAGTACGTCCCCCTCTATGAACTGGTCAGATGCTCCTTCCGGCAGGACGCAGTCACCTACCGACAGATTGTGGGCTGGGCCTACCCTATCCGCCGGCTAGTCGCCTTTCTGGTGCCCGACTTCTTCGGCAACCCCTCCCATCACCGCGTTTTCGACCTTTTCCGCTGGGAATGGATCCCCACCATCCACAACTCCTATGGCCAGCCCATCACTTCGACTGACTGGGGTGTCAAGAACTATGTGGAAGGAGGAGCATACCTGGGGATACTGCCACTGCTCCTGGCAGTGTTGGCGGTGCTCGGTCCAATCAAGCATCGTGCACCACGTGTCTCAGGGTCCGCCAGACGATCGGTCATCTGGATCTTTACCTTCCTTGCCGCAGCGTCCCTGAGTTTTGTCTTCGGTACCCCCCTCTATCGGCTCATCTTCCTGCTGCCGGGCATCAGCCAGCTCCACTCCCCCTTCCGCTGGATATTCCCCTACACCTTCTGTGTAGCAGTCTTGGCGGGCATCGGGGCAGATAGGCTAGCGAGCCCTCACCCTCCCCCAGACCCCTCTCTCTCTCAGGAGTGGGAAAGGGAGCGGGTGAAGAGGGTGGGTGAGGGGGGTGCCAGGCTCGTAAGGTGGCTGGGCTGGGGCGGATTGTTGATTGGTCTGGCCACACTGGCGGCGCTGGCCTTGAGCCGGATACTCATCGGCCTTCTGGAGCCCCTGCTGATGAGAATCTTCATCCAGCTAGCCAAGGCTTCCTACGCCTTTGCGAGCTGGGAGCTATTCTACTCCTACCAGATGGGCAACCTGGCTCGCTTCGGGTTGCTTCTGGCGGCAAGCGGCGCACTGTTGCTTTTGAGTCGGCGGCCTGGTGCTTGGCAGATAGAATGGGGTGGCTTGCATGTGTGGCAGATAGGGGCTCTGGTTCTGCTAGGGGCAGATCTGCTTCTCTTCAGCTACCGCTTCAATCCCGCCGCCGACCCCAGGCTGGTCGAGTTTGAGCCACCCGTGGTGGATTTCCTCAGATCGGATCCTGATCTCTACCGCTTCACGACGCTGGAGTGGCACGACAGAACCTTCAACGCGAACGTTGGGATGTACTATGGACTCTACGATGTGCGGGGCTATGACTCGATCATTCCCCGGCAGTATGTGGAATACATGGAACTGATCGAGCACCAGGGGCAACTTCTCTACAATCGCATCTCCCCCCTCTTCGGCCTCCAGTCCCTCGACTCTCAGCTCCTGGACCTGCTCAGCGTGAAGTACATCCTCACCTCGCTTCCCTTCCATCATGCCACGTGGGAGCTGGTCTACGACCATGATGTCATGGTCTATCGTAATGGCGAGTTCCTGCCCAGAGCCTTTGTGGTGCGGGAGGCGCGGGTCTACACCTCTCAAGAAAAGCGCCAGGCAGAGCTGCGACGCATAAACCCCCGGGCCTATGTGATTCTGGAGGAGGAGCCTGAGCTGGATCTACCCATGACCGCTCACGCCGGGGACTGCACGGCCACCATCGCTGTCTACTGCCCCAACGAGGTGGTCGTCGAGGCCCACATGCCTGATCCCGGGTTCCTCATCCTGCTCGACAGCTACTTTCCGGGGTGGAAGGCGTACGTCCGTGCAAAGTCGTCACCCGAGGGTCGTGAGTCGGATATGGGCTTGAGCACCAGGGAACCAGGGCTGGAGAGAGAGGGGCACATCTATCGTGCCGACGGCAATTTCCGTGCTGTGCAGTTGCCAGCGGGCGATTGGGTGGTGCGGTTCAAGTATACACCCTTCTCACTCAAGGCGGGGCTGTACATTTCCTTCATTGCCGGCGTAGTGTGCCTATTGCTAGCACTCGTCGCTCTGCGGCAGCGATTCTACCGAGAGGATTCAGAGCAGACGGCGGTGCAACGGCTGGCCAAGAACAGCCTGACGCCCATGGCCTTGTCTTTGCTTAACAAGGGGGTTGACACCGCCTTCGCCATGCTGATGCTGAGGGTGTTGGGACCTCAGGGCGCGGGTAAGTACGCGTTTGCCGTCGTGGTCATAGGCTACTTCGAGATCCTCACCAACTTCGGGCTCAATACGCTGCTCACCCGCGAGGTGGCGAAGGATCACTCTCAGGCCAACCGGTATCTGGCGAACACTGCCTTGCTGCGCCTCGTTCTATGTGGTCTGGCTGCGTTTCTGCTGGCTCTCTTTATCTTGACCTGGCGGGTGCTCTTTGCCCTTCCGTCTGATACCGTTCTCGCTCTGCTGCTTCTCGGCGTGGCGCTCATCCCCAGCAATCTCGCCACGGCGCTTTCCTCGCTTTTCAACGCTTTCGAGCAGATGGAGTATCCGGCCTTCATCAGCACCGTTACCACGGTGCTGAAGGTGAGCCTAGGGGCATTGGTGCTGTTGGCTGGCTGGAGTTTCGTCGGTCTGGCGGGCGTGTCGGTGGTGGTCAATGTGATGACGCTCTTCATCCTTCTGCGAGTAGTTCGTGAGCGCCTGCTGAGGCCGAGGATAGAGTTCGACCCCTCGTTGAGCCGCGGCCTTCTGCACGAATCCTATCCCCTGATGATCAACCATCTGCTGGCTACGCTCTTCTTCCGGATAGATGTCACCCTCCTCCAACCGATGCAGGGAGACATCGTCGTGGGCTGGTACACCACAGCTTACAAGTTCATTGACGGGTTGGTCATTGTGCCTTCCACCTTCACCATCGCTCTCTTTCCTATCATCTCTCGTTTCGCTGCCTCAGCCCGCGAGTCCCTCATCCGCGCCTATTCGCTGTCCATCAAGTACCTGACTGCGCTCAGCCTGCCCGTGGCGCTACTCACGACGGTCTATGCCCGAGAGATCATTTTGCTCTTCGGGGGTACCCAGTACTTGCCTCACGCTGCCACCGCACTGCGGCTTCTGATCTGGTTCTTCCCCATCAGTTGCATCAACCAGGTGACCCAGTACGCGCTCATCGCCATCCAGCAGCAGCGCTTCTTGACCCGTGTCTTCCTGATCGGCGTCGTCTTCAACCTGACTGCCAACCTGGTCTTCATACCTCTCTATGGCTATCAAGCCTCGGCAGTGATCACCGTGCTGTCCGAAGTAGTGCTGCTCATCCCCTTCTACTGGTGTGTGCGTCGGAATCTAGCCACTGTGCCCTGGGTTCGCTTGGCTTGGCGACCAGTTGTGGCCACAGTATTGATGGCCTTGATTGTGGGTGGGCTCCGGCGAACGCTCAGCCTGCTACTGCTGATTCCACTGGCGAGCTTCGTGTATGTGCTTCTGCTGGTGGGGCTGGGCGCCTTCGGAGCGGAAGATCGCGAGATATGGGCCCAACTGCTTCCTGGCCCTGCGCAACGGCTCCCCTGGTTGGCTGCCCGGCTGCCGGAGGAGATTCAGGCTCCCGGTCCGTGATGTGGCATTCCCAGACTACGCTTGACAATGGGGAAGAGGTGGGGTATACTCGTAGCCCAGGAAGCTAAGAGAGCACGACGGGGTAGGTGGGCTCTTTCGCTCAACCAATTGCCCTCCAGGCCATCGAGCATACCATGGGAAAGGAGATATCATGGAGGAGCTCCTGGAGAGAATTGCCACATGGGTCAGTCACGGCACGCTCGCGCAGTTCCAGACAGAGATTGATGGGTTTCTTAGGAGGTCGAAGTATCGTTCGGAGCTGCGGGGCGACGAGCTCCTGATCTACAGCCAACGCAAAGAGGGAGGGTTCCTCGGCATCGGAGCCAAGACAGTCAAGGATCCGGTCATGAAGCTGGCCAGGACTGAGGCGGGGGTGGAGATCGCTCGGGAGCCCCTGGATGAGGAGTTTGCCCGATACCTGGCTTCTGAGCTCAGACAGCACTAGGTCCCCCTAAGTAGGTCCTGAGAAGGTAATGTGGTCCCGTAGACGCGCAGCAGCCAAGGGGGCGATGCGCTGGCTGATCCTAGTTTGCCACCCGCGTTCTCGGTGTAGCCCAGGCGGAGTCTCCGGCTAGGGGGTGTGACTCCCTGGCGGTGACGTTCCCTTGCTGGTAGTCCTAGGGACCCTGGGCTGCGTGGTACTCTGAGCTGACCTCCGTCCGGTGGAGGGTCAGCTCTTTGCGTGGCGGTGGTCAGCGAAGGATGTGCAGAATAGACTTTGGCCTTGGAAGGACGCTGTCCAGCCTCCTTCGGGCGATTGAAGGCAGGGGCAGATCTTCTGCAGTACTGGTGCAAGTGAACTCACGCCGTCGGGCCGCAATCTGCTCCGCAGTTAAGCGCGGAAGTATGATTGCCCCGGGTGAAGGTGGGTGATGGAAATGATTTGACCAGGGGACAGCTCTGTGGTATCATCATGACCATGGCGGCTCTCGATGTGGGGCCTGCTTCCACGGCGAGATCCTGGCCAGCATGTCCCCACAGATATGCGCGTCCCTGGTCCTGTCGGCGTCATCTGAATCGAAAGGTGTCTGGAGCAGACTGCAATGGCGGCTGTGAGCATGAAGCAACTCTTGGAGACAGGTGCACACTTCGGTCATCGCACTGGGCGATGGCATCCTAGCATGAAGCCCTTCATATTCACCGCTCGGAAGGGTATCCATATCATTGACCTGCAGCAGACCGTGTTGCGCCTTGAGGAAGCGTGCAATGCGGTGCGAGATGTGGTCAGCAGGGGTGGCACGGTCCTGTTCGTGGGCACCAAGCGTCAGAGCAAGGAGGTAATCCAGACTCAGGCGGAACGGTGTGGCATGCCCTACGTCAACGAGAGATGGCTGGGTGGAACGCTCACCAACTGGCAGGTCATCCGCGAGCGCGTGAATCACCTCCATGCTTTGGAAGAGCGCCGCGATCGAGGAGAATTCGACCTGCTGCCCAAGAAAGAGGTGGCTGGGCTGCAGCGAATGATTGACAAGCTGAACTACCGGCTGGGCGGCATCAGAGAGATGGAGCGACGTCCCGATCTGCTTTTCCTCATTGATATCCGCCAGGAGGATACGGCAGTTCGGGAAGCCAACGTTATGGGTATCCCTGTCATCGCTATCGTGGACACCAACTGCGACCCTGGCCCCATAGACTATGTGATCCCTGCCAACGACGACGCTATTCGCGGCATCAACCTAATCACCAGCGTCATAGCCGATGCCGTGATCGAGGGTCAGCAGATACGTGCCTCATTGGTTGCCGAGACAGAGGAATGGGAGCCGGAGGAGCTGGAGGAGCAAACTCGCTATCTCGGTGAGGCGACGCTGGCCAAGCTTCGCTCCGGGATGCTGGAATTCGACGATGAAGAGGAGGAGTCCGATCTAGCGGACCGGGGCAGGGGCATCTCATCAAGACAGTGAGCCGCCAGCTTGGGGCGCAAGCACAAGGGAAGAGGGGAGGAAGATTGGCCATCTCAGTAGCAATGGTGAAAGAATTGCGCGAGGCTACAGGAGCTGGGATCCTCGATTGCAGAACAGCTCTGGAGGAGGCGGATGGAGTATTGGATAAGGCGGCCGAGATTCTCCGGAAGCAGGGCCTTGCGGAGGCGAGCAAGCGTCGCGGCCGCGAAGTGAAGGAGGGGCTGATCGAGGCCTACGTGCATACTGGAAACCGGATCGCAGCGCTGACAGAGTTGAACTGTGAGACGGACTTCGTGGCCCATACTCCGGAGTTCAGGCAGTTGGCTCGTGATCTAGCCATGCAGGTGGTCGGGTACGCACCGAAATACATAAGTCGCGAGAATGTGCCCTCGGACGTCCTGGAGCAGGAGCGGGCCATCTATTGTGCCCAAGCAGAGACAGAGGGCAAGCCTCCTGATGTGATCAAACGCATCGTCGAAGAGCGGCTGGAGAAGTTCTACGAAGAGGTATGTCTGCTTGAGCAGCCCTTCATCCGGGATGGCACGGTGAAGGTTCGCGATGTGATCGCTCAGAAGATGGCGATTATGGGAGAGAACATCGTCATCAGGCGCTTCGCGCGCTTTGAGCTGGGAGAGGAGTGAGAGCGTGCTCGGTGAGGGATTGGCGGTGAGATTCCTCGCCGAGTTTGTTTTCGCGGGGCCGCAACTGCGTGGGGTGGCAGCGACTCTGCTTGCTCAGGGTGCCTGGAGTGGCTGGCAGGCCCGGGGGGAGAAGGAATGGGGAAGGCAGCCTACGGGCGTGTTCTGCTGAAGCTGGGCGGGGAAGCGCTGGCGGGGTCAGAGGGGTACGGCATCGATCCTCAGCGGGCCGAGGATGTGGCGTCGAAGATAGGGGGCCTGCTGAAGCATGGTGTTCAAGTGGCCATAGTGATGGGGGCCGGCAACCTTTGGCGGGGGACGAATGGCCGGGCGCACGGCATGGATCGCGCCACTGCCGATCAGATGGGGATGCTGGCGACGGTCATGAACTCCCTGGCCTTGCGCGATGCGTTAGAGCGCATCGGCGTCAGAGCGCGCGTTCACACGGCCATTGAGATGAGCACCATTGCCGAGCCCTATATTCGCCTTAGGGCCATCAATCAGTTGGACAAGGGGCACGTGGTGATCATCGGTGCTGGCACTGGCAATCCCTATTTCACGACTGACACCGCTGCTGCGCTGCGAGCCATGGAGATCAAAGCAGACATTCTCATCAAAGCGACCAAGGTGGACGGCATCTATGCCGAGGATCCCTACCTGAATCCTCAGGCCCAGCGATATGAGAAGCTGACTTACAGCGAGGCTCTCAGACTGCGCATAGGCATCATGGATAGCACGGCTATCGCTCTATGCATGGAGAACAACCTGCCAATCCTGGTCATTGACCTGTGGGAGCCCCATGGCCTGGAGAGGGCCGTCCTAGGGGAGAAGATCGGTAGCATCATCGGCCTCTAGAGGAGAGATGGATCATGCTCGAAGAGTTGCTGCGGGATGCAGGTGCACGGATGGAGGGTGCCGCGAAGGCCTTGAGTGATGACGTGCGCTTGATCCGCACTGGCCGCGCTTCCCCGGCCCTTGTGGAGCGACTGCAGGTGGAGTACTACGGCACTCCCACTCCGCTCAATCAACTGGCGACCATCTCCGCTCCGGAGCCCCGACTGTTGGCCATTCGTCCCTGGGATCCGAGCACCCTTCCGGCCATTGAGCGGGCTATCTTGGCCTCGGACCTGGGACTCACTCCTGACAACGATGGGCGGATTATCCGCCTTCCGATCCCTCGACTCACCGAGGAGAGGCGCCGAGATCTGGTGAGGCTAGTGCGGAGCCGCGTTGAGGAAGCCAGAGTCGCAGCGCGCAACATACGGCGCACTGCCCTGAGCGACCTTCGCGATTTCGAAAAAGAGGGTCTGATCCCCGAGGATGACTTCTATCGCGCTCGTGATGAGCTCCAGGAACTTACGGACGGCTTCATTGTCCAGATGGACGAAATTGGCCAGGCCAAGGAAGCGGAGATCATGGAGGTGTAGGCTCCACGGTCACGGTCGATTGTACAGCAGAGGTCGAGGGTGTCGGGGCTCTCGACCTCTTTTGTTAGCTAGGTTGCCCGGCGACGTTCGCTGTCTCTCTATGGAGTAGCTCCCTTCGACCCTGTGCGGGCCGAGATGAGTGTTTTCTCCAACAGGAGGCCTGTATACCTGTCCGAGCGGTCCCCAGTTGCAGACTGGGATCTGGGCAAGTGGTTGGTGCTGCCGAGCTACAGATGTACCTGGGAGGAGGCCGGAAGTCCCTCCTGCAGCTTCTGAGGAGGGCCGAGGGATTGTCCCCTTGACCGTGCTCCCGCTCTGTGGTAGTATTAGGCAGAGGCACTTGTTCAGGTGAACTGCATGGCTGACAGAGGACGACCGGTCACGTGGCAGAGTTGACCATCATCGGCGGAGGATTGGCCGGCTCGGAGGCGGCATGGCAGGCGGCCCAGCGAGGCGTGGAGGTGCTGCTGTATGAGATGCGGCCTCAACATCAGACACCAGCACACCGCACCGGCTTCTTCGCCGAACTGGTCTGCAGCAACTCCCTGGGCTCGGATCTCCCTGACCGGGCTCCTGGGTTGCTGAAAGAAGAGCTGCGCCGGCTCGGCTCGCTCATCCTGGCCTGCGCCGATGAGACAGCCCTGCCAGCCGGCGGGGCGCTGGCTGTTGGTCGAGAGGCCTTTGCCCGGCGGGTGACCGCTCGGGTCGAATCCCATCCTCACATCAAGGTGCGCCGCGAGGAGGTGACGGCCATCCCATCGGTAGGCGTGGTGCTCATCGCCACTGGCCCTCTCACCTCCGATGTCTTGACACGGGCGATCGCTGCCCTCACAGGTGAGGGGAACCTCTTCTTCTACGACGCCATGGCTCCCATTGTGGAGGCTGATACCGTCAATATGAATGTGGCTTTCCGGGCGTCCCGCTACCGCCGTGACGCGGGAGGCAGGGGAGACTACATCAACTGCCCGCTCACCCAGGAGCAATATGTGGGCTTCGTAGAGGCGCTACTGGAAGCGGAATGCTTCCCTCTGCACGATTTTGAGCGGGGAGATGTTCATTTCTTCGAGGCCTGCTTGCCGGTGGAGGAGATTGCCCGGCGAGGAAACAGCGCTCTGGCTTTCGGCCCCCTACGGCCGGTGGGACTGATTGACCCTCGCACGGGAAAGCGTCCCTATGCTGTGGTCCAACTGCGTCAGGACAACTTGGCGGGGACTCTGTACAACATGGTCGGGTTCCAGACCAACCTCCGTTGGTCAGAGCAGCAGCGCGTCTTTCGCGGGATCCCTGGGCTGGAAGAGGCGGAATTCGTGCGGTACGGGCAGATGCATCGCAATACCTTCATCAATTCCCCCGCTTCGCTCTTGCCCACCATGCAGTTTCGCGATGAGGAAAGGATCTTCTTTGGTGGGCAGATCACCGGCACGGAGGGGTACATCGCCTCCTGCGCTTCCGGGCTAGTCGCGGGAATCAACGGGGTCCGTCTCTCGCGCGGGCAGCCGTTGCTAATCTTCCCTCCGGAGACCATGCTCGGGGCACTACTACACTACGTCACCCACGCCGATCCACGGAGCTTCCGGCCCATGAAGCCCAACTTGGGCTTGCTTCCCCCACTGCAGAAGCAGGTGCATGGCAAACAACAGCGTCGGCAGGCTTATGCGGAGCGGGCCCGGCAGGCCATGGGTCGTTTCATCGAGGAGGTGGGCCTATAGCCTTGATCGCTTTATCCAGCGGATCGCTGTACTCCTATGGGCTCAACCGGGTGTTCGAGCTGGCGAAGGAGACTGGCTTTGATGGCATCGAGGTGCTGATTGACGAGCGGCCCGATACCTTCCAGGCTCACTATCTGCGCCGATTACAGCAGGTGCACGGTCTGCCCATTCTGGCCCTGCACAGCCCTTTCTTCCCGGCAGCCAGTTGGGAACGTGGGGATCTGGCCCGTGTGCGACGTACGGTGGCGCTGGCCCAGGAGGTGGGCGCGGGAGTGGTGATTGCTCATCTGCCGCGGCGCGTCTCGGGCGTCATCGTGCGCTTTTTGTGGAGGCCGGGTCACCAGACCTTTTTTCCTGTCCCTTGGGGCGGAGACCGGGAGTGGCTGATCTTCCTGGAAGACGGCCTCGCCGAACTCGAGGCAGCTACGGGCGTCACCATCGCTGTGGAGAATATGCCCGCTCGCCGCGTGGGGCCCTTGCGGCTGAATGGAAACTGGCTGAACACTCCGCAGGAGATGGCAGTGCTCCCGCATATCGCACTGGACACCACCCATCTAGGCACCTGGGGCCACAATGTGTTGGCTGTGTATGAGCGGTTGAGGGACCGAGTGGCCCATGTGCATGTGTCTAACTTCAACGGTGACGAGCATCGCCTCTTGGGCGATGGGTACTTGCCGCTGCCGGAATTGCTAGAGCGGCTCGCCGCTGATGGCTATCGGGGCATCATCAGCTTTGAGAGTGGGCCTGACGCTCTCAAGGCGGAAGATGAGGGCGACGTCCGGGCCAATCTAGGTTCAAGCCTCGATTTCTGTTGTCGGCACTTGGCCGATGGTGTGCGGAGCAGGGGGTGAGGACCAGCGATTAGCTGTGTGGTATTCCCCCTGCCCATGGCAGGAGCCGACTGGTCACAATCGCCAATCTGATCAGCGACCAGCAGCGGCGGATTCACAAGTAGTGCAACTCCACTCGGGTGCTCGAGTGTCACTTACGGGGTGTCGCCACCCGCTTGAACGCTGACAGATCCATCCCTCAGTACGAGAGGCCGATGCTCCGCGATGGTGCCACTTGCCCGTGGAAGGGGATCCTGCTCTCGACAGCACAGAGGTTGACTATCCCTTCTGCCATACCCCTCTGGACCCACTCGACAAGGTGAGCGCCAAGAGTCTGCGGTGGGTGGGAAGGGTACAGTAAGCCTTTGCGAGAGCGAAGGCCCAGCCAGACAAGAGAGCGATGGAGCGACCAGGCAATGGAGCAATGCACTGCTATGCAGGCGCTGCGATGGAGTAGCGGGGCTTGCCCCGCGCCAAACGCGGAGCGAGCTGCGCTATTCCCGAATCTAGCGATAGACCTAGAGAAGCTTCTTCAAACCGTCAAGGGGTGTCATTCCAAACGAGCGGAGCGAGCGAAGCCTGTCCTGAGCCCAGTCGAAGGAAATGTCGTTCGGCAGGCTAGAAACGAGGCCCTTCGGCAGGCTGAGGGCAGGCTCTTCGCCTTGCTCAGCATGACCGCAGAAACTTGACTCGTTCGTCGAAGATCAACCCTATGAACATGCCTAGAGGAGAGGGTCAATGAGACCAGCACAGCGCATCGCCAACTTGCCCCCCTATCCCTTTGCGGCACTGAGTCGGCGCATCGCCGAAGTTCGGGCTAAGGGGATGGATGTGATAGATCTGGACATGGGCAGCCCAGACCTGCCCCCGGCCGATTCCATCCTCGAGGCGTTGGAGAAGTCAGCCCGGCATCCCACCCATCACGGGTATGCGGGTTTCACCGGCATCCCTGCCTTTCGCCAAGCGGTGGCAGCCTACTATCAGCGCCGCTTTGGTGTCGAACTGGACCCCGCCAGGGAGGTGTTGTCTCTCATCGGTTCCAAGGAAGGGATTGCGCACCTGGCCTGGGCCTTCCTTGATCAAGACAGCCTGGTCCTGGTCTCCGATCCGGGGTATCCGACCTACAGTCTGGGAGCGCTGATGGCCGGCGCAGAGCCCTATCCAGTGCCTCTGCGGGCTGAGAATCACTGGCTTCCGGACCTGGCCTCCATCCCGCCCCAGGTAGCCGACCGGGCAGTTCTTTTCTGGGTGAACTACCCCCACAATCCCACCGGAGCCACCGCGCCCTTGAGCTTCTTCGAGGAACTGGTGGCCTTTGCCCGGTCCCACGACATCCTCCTCTGCCACGACGCGCCCTACTGTCACGTGACCTTTGACGGATACGCCGCTCCCAGCCTTTTGCAGATCGAGGGAGCCAAAGAAGTGGCGGTGGAGTTCAACTCCCTCTCCAAGACCTACAACATGGCCGGCTGGCGAGTGGGCATGGCGGTGGGAAACTCTCAAGCGATCCAGGCGCTGGCGTTGGTCAAGAGCAATGTAGATTCGGGTATCTTCCTTCCCATCCAGGAGGCCGCTGTTGCGGCGCTGACTGGCGACCAATCTTGGGTAGAGGAGCGTAATGCGGTCTACCAGCGGCGGCGGGACCTAATATGGGACACATTGCAGGAGGTGGGCATGAAGGCAGAGAAGCCGGCGGCAGGTCTATACCTCTGGGCCGAAGTGCCCGAGGGCACCACCGCCGAGCAGTTCTGCACTTCACTCCTGGAGAAGGAGGGTGTTTCCCTAGGCCCGGGGTCCTTCTGGGGCCAGCAGGGGGAGGGTTACGTGCGCATTTCGATCGTCCAGCCCGAGGAGCGCATCCGGGAGGCGATGGCAAGGCTGCGCAGGTTTGTGAGATAGGGCGACACGCGGGGGCACGCGTCACGAGTACAGTGGCGCTCTGCGGACCGTTTCGGCAGGCTATGAGCCGACCTGGCTGACTACCGGAATGAGGAGCACGGACCGAGTTCAGGGGACCGGAAGGGGTTGGTGTTATGCGGGATGCCATCTCTCTCGACAGTCGAGTTGAACAGGGCCTCTTGGTAGGGGTGCAACTGAAAGGCGCGCGCTCAGAGTGGAGCATGGAGGACTCTTTGGCCGAGCTGGCGCAATTGGCTCGCACGGCAGGGATAGAGATCATCGGCCAGACATATCAACGCCTCGATCGCATTCGCCCCGCCACGTACATTGGCTCTGGCAAGGTAGAGGAGTTGGTGTTGCTCCACACGGAGCTGAACTACGACGTGCTCATCCTTGACGAGGAGCTCTCCCCTCGCCAGCAGCGGGAACTAGAGGAGGCGCTGGGTGAGAATGTGAAGGTCCTGGATCGCACGGCCCTCATCCTGGATATCTTTGCTCAGCATGCCCACAGCCGGGAGGGTGCGCTACAGGTGGAGCTGGCGCAGTACGAGTACCGGCTGCCACGGCTCACTCGCGCCTGGACCCACTTGGCTCGTCAGTTCGGGGGCGCGGCAGGCCGAGGGGGCATTGGGGGGGTGGGACTGCGAGGTCCCGGCGAGACGCAACTTGAGGTGGACCGGCGGCGGATCCAAGAACGCATTGCTCGGCTGAAGGAGGAACTGGAGGCTGTGCGTCGCCACCGACAACAGTACCGCAAACGCCGCGAACGTGCTGCTATCCCGGTGGTGTCTATTGTAGGCTACACCAACGCAGGCAAGTCTGCGCTGCTGAATGCTGTCTCCGGAAGCAGCGTCCTGGTGCAGGACAAGCTCTTTGCGACCCTCGATCCCACCACGCGTCGCGTGACTCTGCCCGCGGGTATGGAGGTGCTGTTCACCGACACGGTCGGTTTCATCCAGAAGCTGCCCACCCAACTGGTCGTCGCCTTCCGCGCGACGCTGGAGGAGATCAGCGAGGCTGACCTGTTGCTGCACGTCATTGACTTGGCGCATCCCAGGGCCCAGGCCCAGAGTCGTGTAGTGGAAGAGACGCTTCGTGAGATCGGCGCAGATCACATTCCCACGATAACCGCGCTGAACAAGATTGATTGCTTCGCTGATCCTGCGCTCGTAGGGTCAGCGGCTGAAGGTTTTCACAACAGCATCGCCATCTCCGCGCGCGATGGTTTGGGGCTGCGTTCGCTGTTGGACCGCATCGAAGCCATCCTCAACGAGCGCTGGGTCTCATTGGTTGCTCACATCCCCTTCTCGGCCGGACAGTTGGTGGGGTTGTTTCATGAGCGGGGGCAGGTGGATGCTGAATCCCACGACTCCACCGGGACGACCATCGGAGGACGACTCCCACCTCAACTCGTGGCACGGTTTCGCCGCTACCTCGTGGCCGGGGAGAATCTGTCGAGCAGGACATCAGAGCTAGGACAGCGCGGGAGGGAAGACCACGAGGGGGTGTCAGCGTCTGCGGCCCCCTTGGGCAGTCCATGGCGCCATCTGTAGCCAGTCTGGCACTGCCCGGGGGCGGAATCGGGCGCCATAGGTGAAATCATCGGCCTTGACCAGCCAGGACCGGGCGGCGGGCACCCATAGTGCGATCTTCCTCACCAGGTTGTGGAATGGAGTGCGGGGCTTGCTCCAGGGACACACAGCCTGGCAGATAGAGCAGGCCGATCCTGCGTGAGACCAATAGAGTAGACACCTTACCTCGTCCACTTTCCACTTGCGCACCCCACGCACCACCACCTTCTCTCCTCTGGGAATGGCCCCCGAAGGGCAATTGTCCGCGCACCTCAGGCACTTGGAGCAGAAGTCCTGGATCCCCAGATCCACCGGACCGTCTACCTCCATGGGCAGATCGGTGGTCACGGAGGAGAGGCGGAGGTTGGTCCCTAGCTGCTTGGTGATCAGGAAACCGCAGCGACCCATTTCCCCCATGCCAGTGTCAACGGCTACTGGCACGCAAAGCAGGCCGTAGTTGCGCATATGATGCGCCCGGGCCGGATATCCCAGCGCTCGGATGAAGCGCGCCAGTTGTACTGCCACTAGCGCGCTCCGCGCGTACACCCGGCCGATCTCTAGCTCGCTGGCCCGGCTTGGTCCAGTTCGGATCAGGGCTAGGTCTTGGGCGAACGCCAGGCTGACGGCGTAGCGGTGGGGGATGTGGACGGGGTCGCCGTATCGTTGGTCTGCGTAGGTCTCCGGCAGCCCAGTGTAGTGAGGGCGATTGCTGGGGTACTGCTCGAAGAAAGGTGGAGAGCCCTTATGGCTGTAGACCCAGGCCTGATTCAGCGGGCCGACCCGAACGAGGTCAGCTCCGAGATAACGCGCCAACGCTTTCACCATCTGTGCCGCGCGTCCGGGAGCCACCTCCAATGGTGCCGGCGCTGTAGGACCGTCCACCGCGTCGGGCAAGGCCAGATGGTTGACGGAGCCGAACACAGCCTGGTACCCGGCCGAGCCGATGATTCGGTCTCCGTTGGCGCTAGCCTGCTCTTTGCTCTGGACGAACTCCCTCAGTCGTTGGTCAACTGTGACCAACTCTGGGTGCGTGGAGTAGTAGGCATGAGCCTCGGCGCTTGCAGGAGTCAGCCGCTCGCGGGCGAAGACTGTGTCCCGTTCGTCGAATGGCTCCAGCGGACCGAGGACTTCGTAGGTAGGTCTTTCCACCCGGTGATTCATTCTTCCTCTCAGAAGCTCCAAAGAAAAGAGAGGGGATACAAACCCCCTCCCTGTGGCTCCTCGGGCAGGACTCGAACCTACAGCATGCCGGTTACATCTCCCCCCATGTTTCCATGAGGAATGGACTATCTCATCATCCCAGGGGGATGTCGGGCGCTAGTGGGGCTTATTGATCGGGCTTCTCATCCCCTAGTCTCTGCACCTTCTCGGCTACTTTCATGCCCTTGGCCGAGCTAGGCTCAGGGTCGCCACCACCATAGATCCTCCCTTCAAGGATCTATGTGCTGAGGCTCCCCTGAATTCACCCGATTTTTCCACTACTCATTGCTGAGTAGGGCTGCAACCTTACAGCCGGCCGCTCTACCAGTTGAGCTACCGAGGATAGATCACACCACACATTATAGCCTAGAAAGCGATTGCCGTCAAATCAGGATGAGTGGACAAACACTTGCCCTCGGCCTAAGCCAGTGGTATACTCTCCAGCAGCGGGGGTTCTATAGCGCTCCCGGGGGGACTCCGGGTGTTGGAACAGGGGCGAACAGAGGGCATGGCTGGGCACAAGAGGGTGGGTCTGGTTGAGGTCTACACCGGGGATGGCAAAGGCAAAACGACCGCCGCACTCGGTCTGGCACTCCGCGCGGCGGGCCACGGGTTGCGCACCTACTTTGGGCAGTTCCTTAAAGGCCGGCCCGCAGGCGAACTGAAAGCAGCGAGGATGCTCCAGCCCTACCTTACCATCGAGCAGTTTGGTGAGCCCGGCTTCGTCGTCGCGAGCGGAGATCCTCACCAGGCCGCTCTGGTCCGCAAAGGAGTACAACGGGTGCGTCAGGTGCTGGCCAGCGGCGAGTATGACATCGTCGTCCTGGAAGAGATCAACGTGGCCCTGGATCTAGGACTTGTCTCTCTCGAGGAAGTAGTGACTCTGCTGCACGAGAGGCCCGCTGAGGTGGAGCTGGTGCTGACTGGTCGTGGCGCTCCGCAGGAGCTCATTTCGCGAGCGGATCTGGTGACGGAGATGGTGGCGGTCAAACATCCTCACCAGTGTGGTCTGAAGGCGCGACTGGGTATCGAATTCTGAGGGGAAGCGCAAGGGCATGGAGACCATCCTTCGGGGAAGTCGGGAGACGGTCATGGTGGGCCCGGAGGGGCCAGTAGTGATCATCGGCGAGCGTGTCAATCCTACGGGGCGCAAGAGATTGGCCGCTGAGCTACTCAGAGGCGATCTTACCCTGGTGAGAGAAGAAGCCCGAGCGCAGAAGGCTCAGGGCGCGGACGTGATCGATATCAACGTAGGCGCATCGGGCGTGGATCAGGTGGAGATGCTGCCCCGCGCGGTGGTGGCTGTGGCCGAGGAATTCGACGGTCCCCTGTCCATTGACACTGATGACCCACAGGCTCTGAAAGCAGCTCTGGCCCTTTGCCCCGGCCGGCCGCTCGTCAATTCGATCACCGGAGAGGAAAGGTCATTGGAAGCGGTGCTGCCCCTGATAGCGGAACATGGCGCCGCCGTGATAGCGCTAACCATGGGTGAGCGGGGCATCCCTGACACGCCAGAGGAGCGGCTGGCAGTGGCCCGGAAGGTTGTGGGGCGGGCGGAAGCGATGGGCATTCCTCGCCAGGATGTGATTGTGGATTGCCTGGCTCTTTGCGTCGGTGCCGATCATCGGGCAGCGGCGGTCACACTGGAGGCAATGAGACTGGTGCGCGAGGAACTGGGGGTGAACCTGGTGCTAGGTGCCTCCAACATCTCCTTTGGGCTGCCTGATCGCGCCGCAATCAACGAGATCTTCCTGGCGATGGCCATCGCTCAGGGCCTCACGTGCGCCATCACCGATCCGGCAGCTAGCCGCCGGGCGATCCTGATAAGTGATCTCCTGCTGGGACGCGATGAGTTCGCCATGCGCTACATTGGCTTCTTCCGTCAGCAGCAAGGGCAGGGAAGGGTGAAGGCGCGAATGACTGATGCGCGGGGGAGATAGGCATGTCAAGGGACATCCGAGACCGACTGGCCGAAGGGAGCATACTGATCTTTGATGGAGCCATCGGCACGATGTTGCAGAGGGCAGGGCTGCAGTCGGGCGATGTCGCTGAGCTGTGGAACGTGGAGCGGCCTGAGGTGGTGAAGAACGTGCACCGGGCCTACAAAGCCGCCGGATCAGACCTATTCACCACCAATTCCTTCCAGGGATCGTCTATAAGCCTGGGAGCGAAGGGTCTCGCAGAGCGAGCCTTCGAGCTCAACCTTGCCGCTGCTCAACTGGCGCGGGAGGTGGCCGGTGACCAGGTAATTGTGGCCGGATCCATAGGTCCCAGCGGGCAGTTTCTGCAGCCCTGGGGGCCGTTGAGCTACGAGCAAGCGGTGGACGCCTTCACCCAACAGGCAGCCGCACTGGCCGAGGGGGGCGCCGACGTGCTCCTGGTGGAGACCATGAGCGACCTGGACGAAGCGAAGGCGGCTGTGGGGGGAGCGGCGACTACCGGCAAGCGGGTGTTGGTCACCTTGGCCTTCAATGTTCATGGTCGGACCATGATGGGGGTGTCGGCAGGTCAGGCAGCCTACGAACTCAGCACCAGAGGCGTGGTGGCCCTGGGCGCCAACTGCGGAGATGGTCCGGAGGTGATCCGCGCCGCGCTGGAGCAGATGGTCGCGGTCCCAATGGATCTGCCTCTGATCGCTCGGCCAAACGCTGGCGTCCCGGAGCTGGTGAATGGTGTTCCCACCTGGAATCTCACTCCGGACGAACTGGCAGCCTATGTGCCGCTCTATCTCCAACTTGGCGCTCGTATCGTGGGTTCCTGCTGCGGCAGCACTCCAGACTACACCCGGGCCATAGCTGCGACGGTTCGGGAAGCGACGCGGCGCACACCTCAGTGCCCTGCCGGCCGAATTGCTCTGTAGGGGCGTCATTCAATGACGCCCCTACTCGGGGGGTCCTGTCCCCGTAGCATTGTCATCAAATGACGCCCCTACGACAGCCACGATGGCTGGTCTCGGTTAGGGAACGGAGGGGCTTCTTTCATGGAACTGCGGGAGTATTGGCGCATCGTGCGGCGTCGCCTATGGCTGGTCGTGGGGCTCGTGCTGGTAGTGCTCATAGCCACCCTGATGGCGCGCGCGCCGAAGCCAGAGCTCTTCGAGGTCACATCATGCTTTACAGTGGGCCTGCAGCCTCAGCCCACGACAGGGGGCTTCTACTCCTACGATCGCTACTACACCTGGCTGGCCTCCGAGTACCTGGTGGATGACCTGGCGGAGGTGGTGAGAGGTGCGGGCTTCGCGAATCAGGTAGCAACGCTGCTCCGAGCACAGGGCTCTTTCCCTTCTCAGTCACTGGCGGGAGTCTTCTCCGCCTCCACAAAGCACAGGACGCTCACCCTGCGCATCGTTTGGCATGACGCGGAAGAGCTGACGGGAATCGCGGCGGCCGCGCAGCAGGTGTTGGCTCAGCAGAGCAGCACCTTCTTCGGTCAACTGGGAGAGGGCAGGGTAGACATCCGGGCCATTGATGTGCTCCCCCCGGTCCCTGTTGCGCCTGGGCTCCGGGAGCAGTTGGATGTTCCACTACGGTTACTTCTGGCCTTGGCAGCCGGGGTGGCACTGACCTTTGTGCTGCACTATCTGGATGATGCTGTGTATGATCGCACGGAAGTAGAGGAGTTAGGCATTGTCGTGCTGGGAGAACTGCCTTCCCATCCCCATCGCCGACGTTTCTTCTGGCAGCGCCCTCAGCGCTAGACTCTGCTCGGTTGAGGAAGTGTCATGTGCTGGGATCTCAACTGCAACGGCTAGCTTGCCACGGGTTCACATGGCGGACTTGGGTCCGCATTCCAGAGTATCGTGGCCAAGCGAGCTTTTGCTCAGGCAAAGGAGACGCGGTAGAATAGGAGTCAGAGGATTGTGTCAATGGGGAGGGTGACGTGGAATTGCAGGACTATCTTCAGATTCTCTGGAGGAGGGGATGGATCATCCTCTTGGTGGCCCTCATTGGGGGAGTCAGTGCGCTGTTCTTCAGCCTGCAACAGACGCCGGTCTACAGTGCGTCCATTGAGCTGAGTGTGCAACCCGCCCGCGCCGACTGGGGGCTCAGCAACGTGGTCAAGGAACTGCTGCGCAACTATGCGGAGAACATGCACACCTACGAAAAAGCCATGGAGGTGATAGATCGGGCACAGTTGGACATGACCGCTGAGCGGCTGCTCTCCAAGCTGTACATCAGTCCTGACGCCTCTACCTTCAGCTTGAAGATCGAAGCCCGGGACTATGATCCGGTGGTGGCCCAGCAGATCGTCCAGACGACGGGTGAGGTGTTCGTTGAGGACCGGAATGCCTGGAACCAGGAGCAGGACAAGCGGGATCGGATTGATGTGCGCATCCGCGACAACGTCTACAACCGGGGATACAGCCTCTACTCGCCCAAGAAAAAGATCAATGCTCTGGCCGGGGCGGTCTTCGGTGGGCTGCTGGGCGGTCTGGTCGTCTTCGCCATCGAATGGATGACTCGCGATTTGATCCGTACTCCTCAGGATGTGGAACGGGAATTGCAGGTTAGTGTGCTGGGGGCTATTCCCGTCCATCACGGGGAGAGTGGCCACTAGCGCCTTTCGTCGGCGATCTTATCACCCTTGGAGGTGACGACGGCATGAGTTCGAGTTTCGCCATCAACCTCATCACCCTCACTGATCCCCGCTCGCCAGTGAGCGAGGCGTATCGTGCCCTGTGCACTAATCTGACCTTCGCCAGCCTGGACCGACCGCTGGGGACGCTGCTCATCACGTCCGCTGGGGCCGAGGAGGGGAAATCCACCAATGTGGCCAATCTGGCAGTGACGCTCGCGGAGAGGGAGACACGGACCATCGTCGTAGACTGTGATCTGCGGCACCCGGTACAACACCAGATCTTCGGACTGTCCAATGAGCGAGGGCTGACCTCGCTGTTCCTCGACGAGGCAGCGCGGGCTGATCCTCCTCTGCAACAGGTAGGGGTGGAGAACCTATGGGTGCTTCCCAGTGGGCCCCCGCCTCTTATCCCCTCCCAACTCCTTGGCTCCCGTCGGCTGCGGGAGGTCGTTGTGCTGTTGAGACAAAGAGCAGACATGGTGCTCTTCGACGCGCCACCCTTGATGGCCGTGCCGGATGCCTCCATGTTGGCTCCTCATGTCGATGGGGTGCTGCTTGTCGTCAGCGCGGGCCGGACAAAACGGGAGCATCTGCGCCGCGCGCAGCAGCGCTTGGATCGGGTGCAGGCGCATCTGGTGGGCGCTATCGTGAACGACGTACCTTTGGACGCACGTCTCCGGCGCTACTACGGCTAGCCGGGGTGCGGGTCAGCGTTGGTGACAGATGTGGAGACCTACATCCGACCTTGGGTCGGTGAGGTGCGCGGGGTGGTGGAAGACTTCCTGAGCATGGTGCGGATTGCTCCTGGCTCGTGAGGTAGCGGCTCGCGACGACGCTCCATGACCGGGTCATGGCGCGCTGCTACGTCAGTGAGGTGACACCGGCG
>Ga0315314_1001145_pt1 | contig 24679 bp, 29 predicted proteins | sample TDP9_MG_FD_203631 | JGI IMG/M metagenome (GOLD analysis project Ga0315314, IMG submission 203631) | Freshwater sediment microbial communities from Lake Towuti, South Sulawesi, Indonesia - TDP9 | ecosystem: Environmental > Aquatic > Freshwater > Lake > Sediment | place: Indonesia: South Sulawesi... | reverse complement strand
CGAAATGATGCAGTTTTTGTAGAGGGCGAGGTCCAAGCCAGCCTCGATTAAGCAGTTTCTCGGTTAAGTCGTCGCTTTTGTCCAATGCCTCCCTTATTGCGTTGACTTCCTCTGCGCTTAAGAACAGGATAGGCACGCCGAAGTCCTGGTCCGCTGGGCTGCTTTCCAATATTAAGGCTACGCCGTAGCCGTCTACTGGATTGTTTTTGCGGTAATGCGCTGGCACAACATTGATTGGAAAGCCTTTGAAGCCGCCGTAATTGCGGTGGGTAATGGCTTCTCCCGTAAGGAAAACTTGGTTTTGTCTCAAAACGATCACCACAGCCTTTAAACGCAAAAATAACACGCAGCTTTACTCACCGCGAATTTCGTGTAAATCCTTGAAAGCCTTAAAGACCTGCGCTATGGTATCTTTGACTCGTTCACGGATTTCCTTTTTGATGGCGGCCATGTCCTCCATACAAACACGCGTGAAGGCTTCAGGAATAGGCACAGTGACGAAGTGACGTTCAGGAGCCGGGTTCCAACCGCAGACTTCGCAACGCTGATTCTCCGGGAGCTCAACCAACAAAGCCTCTTTCATTGTTTGTCCTGGCTTAAGCCGTATTATTTGGCTACGGACGAATGGAGCGTTTCGCCTTTTAACGAATATGAGGTCGTCAACGAATTTTCTGACTGTGAAGGGCCCTCGTGCGTAGGCATAGGGCGATATGACGATGACGTTGTCTCCTGGCTTAATTTTGTCAGTCATTTTGACGGTCAATTTGTCAGTCACGCCCCTCGACCCGTAGCCTTCCGCTGCGCAACACGTTTGCGGACCTGCTCCAACTTCGACTTACCAGACACGCCTTAAGCCTCCTTGATTGGCAAAACTTCAAGGGCGCGGGATCTCTGTGGATCCTGGTTATGTGGCGTTTCAAGGCGCTTTTACTGAAGAACCTTTGTGGAGGCCATCCGCAGAGTGGGCACTCCAAAATTGTGCCGAAATACTCGTGTTGATCGCATGTGTGGTAAGGTCCATGCTGCTCAGCCTTCGCCGTACATAATCCGCTACCATCTTTGACGTAGTGCCTACACGTATAGCAGAAACGATTAGGCAAAACCTAAGCCTCCTTCGCCTGGATTTCCTTGAAAGCCTCGGTGATTAAGCTGCGGAGTACATCGGTGTTGTTTTCAATGCCTTTGTCATGTTTGACAGCCCTGAATTTCTCTGCAAGTTCACCTTCGAGGTCGATGCGGATCTGTATTTTTTCTTCGTTTGCCATATTAAATCACTTAAACTCATCTTAAGTGAGTTTAACCTATATAAAACTTTCGTATAAAACATAATTCAACAAAACTTAAAAGAAAGAAATTCACTCATTTAAAGTGATATAAAATGAGTCAAGAAGAACCGATTAAGATAGCCCTTAAGTTAGACGGTGAAGTGGCAAAGCGTTTTTTAGCTGTAAAAAAGAAATGGGGCGTTGAAGCCAACACTGACGTAATCCGCATGCTCATAACATGGTACTATGATCAATTACCACGCGAAGAACCAGCTCTCGAACATTTTAACCTCAACGAAAACGGAGTTCAGATCCTTGATCGCAAAATAGGTCAGATTATTCAAGTTTACTTTAAGCCTGACAAAATCCTCTGTGAATATGACGAGACTAATGATTGTAAGCATGTTCAGTTCGCGTTAGATCTGCCTGAGGTCCAGGAGATCCTTCGCAAAAAAGGCTGGAAATTAAAATGAAGCTTTGCTTGTTCTGGTTTATTATGGCCTTCATTCTCTTAATATGCGCTCTCTACGTTGGATTTCTAATGCCCGTTCAAACAACGGTTGGCACTATAACAATCTTTTCCTACGGAGATGTGGCGAAAGCATGGCTCCTAATGGCTGTTGCCTGCATTTTCCTGATCGCCGCACTCGTTTGGGCCTACCGCGAAACCTCCCAATACACTCAGTGAAAATAAAACAAGAAAAAAGAGGGAGTTTGCGGGGAAAATATACCGCCAGCGCCACAGCGCTGGCCCACCGTCAAGCCAGGGGTGCTCTCAAGTCTTCCTTTATGGTTGCTAGGGCGACGTGGGTTATGGTTCTCTCCACAAACTTTAATGCGAGTAGGGATTTTACGAATTTGCTGAGTTCCCTTCTGTTTTTGAATCTGACTATGAGCACGGCGTCGGATGGTCCTGTTACGTCATAAACTCCGTAAACGTTTGGATTTTTGGCGACTTCCTGCTCAACTTCGGTGAGCTTGCCTCCTGAAACCGTGACCTCTATAACTGCGACCACGTCATAGCCCAATTTTTCAGCGTCAATGATGGCGCTATAACCCTTTATTACGCCTTGCTTCTCCAAATTGTTAATTCGCGCCGCGACTGTGCCCACGGCAATTCCTATTCTTCGTGCTATTTCGTTGTAGGAGAGCCTCGCGTCGTTTACTAACTCCTTCAGGATTTTGATGTCCGTTTCATCCATCGATCTGCGCCTCTGTGTATGTTTAATGATCAGACAAACTATTTGCATTTTGCCTATATAAACTTTTAGAAAAAGCTTAAATATCTGAATGTTCATTCAGAAAGGTATTGCTTGGCTGGAGTTGACTGGCTTTGAAACGCGGAGAAAAGAAGGTTTCACTAGACGAAGAGAGGAGGAAGGTCCTTGAAGAGGTTAAAAAATTCGATGTTAGATTGATTGTGCTTCAGTTTGTGGACATTTTAGGTGTAACCAAAAGCTTAACGATTCCAATGGAGCAGCTGGAAAAGGCTCTCAATGATGGAGTGGGCTTCGACGGCTCCTCCATAGAGGGATTCGTGAGGATATATGAAAGCGACATGGTAGCTATGCCCGACCCCTCCACCTTCAGGGTTCTTCCGTGGCGTCCCCACGAAAAGGGGGAGGGACGCATCATCTGCGATATACAGAGGCCTGGGGGAGAACCCTTCGAGGGTGATCCGAGGTACATTCTTAAGAAAACATTGAAAGAATTGAGGGAAGAAGGGTACGTTTACAACACGGGTCCAGAACTGGAGTTTTTCTTGTTGAGAACTAATGAGGAGCCTCAAGTTAAGCCTGTGCCCCACGATGTTGGTGGCTACTTCGATTTTTCTCCCTTAGATAAGGCTTCGGACGTTAGGAGGGACGCCATTTTTGCTCTCAAGGAGGTTGGGCTGGACATTGAGATGAGTCACCATGAGGTTGCTCCGGGGCAGCATGAAATTGATTTTAAGTTTGAGGACGCCTTAACAACGGCTGATAACGTCATAACCTACAAGAACGCAATAAAAGCGACGGCGGTGGCGCATGGGCTTCACGCCACTTTCATGCCTAAGCCCTTCTTTGGATTAAACGGTTCTGGGATGCATACCCACCAAAGCTTATTCGAAATCAAGACGGGAAGGAACGCCTTCTACGATTCAGACGATAAATACAACCTTTCAGCCTTAGCCTATCATTTTATTGGAGGACAACTGAAGCACTCGAGGGAGATGTCGGCAGTTTTAGCTCCCACGACGAACTCGTACAAGCGTTTGGTTCCAGGCTACGAGGCGCCCGTTTACATCTGCTGGGGAAGAAGAAACCGATCGGCGTTAATTAGGGTTCCAGAATACTTTCCTGGAAAGGAAAGGGAAATCCGAGCAGAACTCAGGTGTCCAGATCCCGCATGCAACCCTTACTTAGCGTTTGCAGTGATGCTAAAGGCTGGAATGGACGGCGTGAAAAGGAAGATTGAGCCTCCCGATCCAGTGGAAGAAGATGTCTACGAATTCGACGATAGAAAGCTAGCCAAGTTTTACATTAAGACGCTTCCAGCCTCCCTGGGAGAAGCCATAGCCGAATTTGAGAAGAGCGAGCTAATGAAGGAAACATTAGGGAAATTCGCCTTTGAAAAATACCTAGCAGCGAAGAAGGCTGAGTGGGACGAATATAGGACTCAGGTAACGGAATGGGAACTAAAAACATACCTAAAACTATAATCCAGAAAGGAATAGGCGAATTTTATTTTACTAATTAGTTAGTTATTTGATGAGCTAGCGTGCGACGGGCTCTAACTTTTGCTTTAGTTTTACTGCTTGTAGATTTACGTATAAGTGTCCCAATCTTTCGGCGTATTTTTCCCTAACTTTTTTTAAGTATTTCTCGTACTCGGCTGGGGGCATCTTGGATAACTCGGCTCGGATTCTGTGGATTTCTCGCATGAACTTAGGCTCTTTTAACTCCTCCATTTGTTATACCTCGTCTGGTCTAACTATCTCTGGGACGGGGTAGTCCATCTCCTCATTTATTATTCGAACCATCCTCTTGATTTTTATTGTAAACTTATTAAAATTGTAGATTACCAGTACCTTATTTTCTTCCTTGGCATGGCGATTATTTCCTTAATGTACAATCGTTTATCCTTATTTTCACCCAGAGCTTCCTTGAACTTTGTGGCTTTCATAATTACCGCTGCGTCGGCTCCGGTATCATGCCCAGCGGCTCCGATCACGTCTTCTCCAACTGGAACTTTTCCATCCTCCACCGCCATCATGACCGCCTCAACAGCGGTTTTTAGTCCGTAACCACCTATTCCTACGAGGACTTCATACATCACTTCACTCGGCACCTTCACCACCTTTTTGTCCCACCAGTGGAAAAAGTCGGTATCACCTAAGGGTTCTTCCACAGTATCCACGACCTCAATTTTGTATTTATCTAAGAGTTCATGCATTCGCTCGCTGATCATTGGGCATGGATATCCAAATTCCTTCCATGAGGGAGGACCAGTAACGCAAACTATGTGTGTTTTCAAGTCCTTCAGGGCTTCAGCAAATTTTACCGCTGTGGAACCACTCATTGAGGCTACTACAATGTGCTTTACTCCTGTTTCTAAAATTCTCTTCCGAACAAGTTCTATTACTTTGTTAGTGTTCTGATACCAATGCTCATCGAAATAGTATACAGTCCTTTTGAAAACCTTCGGTCTAGGCATCTTCAAACTAATTGCCCGGTTTTTGCATACTTTAACGCAGGCGCTACAGCCGTCGCAAAAAATCCATTCATGTGCACGCACGACATTATCAGAAGAGGGAACTAGGATGCCCTTAGGACAAACGTCAATACATGCCCTACAGTCATTACACTTCCAAACCTTCACACAAACTCTAATCTCTCCCAAAAACTTTCCCTCTCAAGTCTATCTTCTTGCATGCATGCTTTAGAACTATAGATGCTCTCTATTTTTCTTAATTAATTCTTTATATTCTTCTGGGTTAAACATTTTCCTCGCGGGGCCCGATTGGTCCTCCCCAGAAAGAATCTGTTTCGTATCTCGGAATAAGGTGCCAGCGCATGTGTGGTAACATATTACCTAGTAGCACATAGTTCATTTTGTCTGGATGAAACGCCTTATCCAAAGCCGTAGCAACTCTCATCATTTCCTCAAAAAAGAGAAAAAACACCAACCATTAAAAGAAAGGAACCCAAACAAGAGAACAATGATCCCCCCCCGTATAGAGGTCTACACAAAACAGAAGAAAACATAAAAGATATGCAAACGAATTTCAAATTAAGTTCAGCGAGTTCGAAAGCTAAAAGTTTGCAGAGATGTAAGCGCATTGTATCTTGTCTTCATGTGCCCCAAATGTGGAGCATTAAGGTACGCTAAGACTAGTCAGAAAACTGCCCTATGCTTCGCATGCGGCTACCAAATACCCATTGACCAAACTAAAATCCGAGTCCTATTTAAAACTAAGAAAGGCGGAGAGGCGGTAAAAGCGGTGCAAAAATATAAAATGAGACGCGGAAAAGAAGTGGAATTCCGATCAACTCGCTAATCTTTCGGTTTAAACAAATGCACCTCAACCTCGTCTCCAGCGTCAACAAACTGTCGGTTCTCTGGAATTTCGACAAAGCCTTCAGCCTTCGCCAAGGTAGTTATGGCACCTGACAAGCCTAAGGGAACAGGCGAAGCAAGCCATCTACCCGACTTATCGCGATTAAGATTAACCATAACAAAGGTTCGACGACCCCTAGCCGCAAACATTCTCGCCTCAGCCACAGCCCTAACTGCGAAGGGAACCTCCCCACGTTTCCCAGCCATCAGGCATATCATCGAGCGCACAAACAAGTGGAACATCAGAAGAGCCGACGTAGGATGACCCGGCAAAGAAAAAACAGGTTTTCCGTCGACGACCGCAATAGTTGTGGGTTTCCCAGGCTTCGTAGCCATTCCACAAACAATAACGCCGGGCTCGCCCAACTCATTCAAAACTTGAGGAATAAGGTCCTTAGGGCCCACTGAAACTCCCCCAGAGGTTATGACAACGTCTGCCAAGTTCAACGCCCTCTCAAAAGCCGCCTTTAACTGCTCTCTGTCGTCTGGAACAATTCCGAGTTCAACGGGCTCCCCGCCACATTCGCGAACCGCAGCGCTTAAAGTAAACATGTTAATGTCATAAACCTTTCCTGGAGGAAGCGCCTCCCCTGGCTTAACAATTTCTGGACCCGTAGAGATTACAGCAACCCTAGGCCGCTTATACACATTAACTTCTGTTAAGCCTAGGGCTGCTAGAATCCCTATCTCCCTAGAAGACAAAAATTGGCCCTCTTTCAGAACAGCTGCGCCTTTACGGATGTCGGACCCCGCTTCCATCACGTTTTCTCCCATGGAAACCGAGCGACTTACAAGAACCGCCTCGCCCTTCTGAACAGCGTACTCTGACATAACGACTGCATTGGCACCTTTAGGCATGGGGGCTCCTGTGGCTATTTCAGCGGCTTTACCTCTTCCCACCATAATACTTGGAGTTTCACCTACGCTTACGCATCCGCAAATTCTTAAGGCAACGGGCCGGTTTTCCTCTGCACCAAAGGTGTCTGAGGCTCTGACAGCATAACCATCAACCGTTGACCGATTAAAGGATGGAACATCTATCGGCGCCACGATGTTTTCAGCTAAGATGCGACCATGCGCCTCAGAAAGGAACATGTGCTCTGCTCCCAAGGGTTTAGAGGAAAATTTTTGATTTAGAATTCGTTTGGCTTCTTCTAGGGAGACTAATCTTCTAAACAAGCGTTCTACCACTCACCTTATCGAAAAGGTGCACGACAACGGCTTCGCCTTCTTCAAGGCCCTCAACGTTCTCAGGTATTACTACGTATCCGTTCGCTTTGGTCATGGTTGAAAGAATGCCGGCGCCTTTAATTCGAACTGGTTCAGCGAAAAATTCCCCTCCCTTTTCAAAGGCGTAAACTCTCAAGAACACTCGCCTACCTAAGGCAGAAGGGACCCTTCGGGTTAGTTTCGCTTTAAGCATGGGTCTCGGCTCGCTCTTAATCCCCAACATTTTAAGTATGAGAGGACGCGCAAAGACCTCGAAGCCAACCATGGTTGCCACCGGATTTCCCGACAACAAAACTATGGGCTTACCTTGAAGCATCGCCAAGGCCGTTGGCATGCCTGGACGCATAGCTATTCCGTGAACAACTAATCCGGGCGTTCCGATTTGGTTTATGGCTAATGGAACGAGATCAGCGTGTCCGACACTTGTTCCTCCAGTAGTGATTATTAAATCTGCCTTTTCAAGGCCCTCTTTGATTTTGGCGCCAATTTCCTTTATATCGTCTTTGGCTATGCCTAAGTCTAAGGGTTCTGCACCGAGCTCCATGCACATGCCTGAAAGAATTAGGCGGTTCACATCCGTTACTTTGTCTGGCTTTGGTTTGCGGCCAAGTTCAACCAGCTCGTTTCCCGTGGATATGAGGGCGACCTCAGGTTTTTCTGTGACGTTAACATGCGTTAAGCCTAAGGCGGCCAGCAAGCCTACGTGGTGTGGCTTCAGCCTAGTTCCCGCCTCCACCGCAACGTCGCCTTTCTTGATGTCTTCGCCCCTTTTTGATATGTTTTCGCCAGGAGTTAGTGAAGCCCAGACCTCGATTTCTCCTTGAATTTTTCGTGTATGTTCCAGCATGACTGCGGCGTCTGCTCCAGGTGGAAGCGGATTTCCAGTCCATATTTGTTTCGCCTCATTTTCGCCTACCTTGTCTTTTTTGGTTAGCTTTAGGATTTTTGGGCTGAATTGGGATGCTTCGAAGCTGTCTTGCGCCCTAACGGCGTAGCCGTCCACTGCGGAGCGATCAAAGAGCGGAAGGTCTTCTTTAGCCACGATGTTCTCAGCCATTACTCGTCCTAATGCTTGGTGAAGGGATACTTGAACGGGTTTCATTTTTTTCAGTTTAAGCACTTTTAGGAAAGCGGACAATGCGTCATCGATGCCTGTGAGTTTTTCAAATCCTTTAAGCCGCGCCAAGGCTTGGCACCTTAAGTAGTAAAATGGCTGGGTAAATAAAATCTGTTGCGAAGGTTTTTGCGCCTCTCTTGCGTGCCCTACAAATTGCCTAGAACCGCTTACCGATTATTTGCTGTATCTTTCTAGGAGAGAAGGGCGCAAGAACGGCATTTGGAAGGAGAGGGCCAATCTTAGGTATGAGGCCCACGGCGTCCGTTCCCAACTTACATAGAACAGCGTGCTCAAATAGGCTCAAGGACTCAATTCTGATAATGTCGCGAAAATGCCTCGACGCTTTTACGGCGTATTCCACGCTAGGAAGGGGGGCGTCCAGAACTAAAAGTCTATCAAGATTCGACCGAACCCACCTAAAAAATTGGGAAAGCTGCAACTCCGAAAGCTCAGCTTCAACCAGCCCCGTTTGAGTATCCGCATCGCCCAGCATCTTAACTTCTAGCGGCATGTTATCACGAAGGCAAAAAAGCTCAATTAGTCGTTGAAGAGAGATTTCCTTCCCGTTGGCGAGCTGAGCTTGCAGAGTCTGTAACGAAACTGTGGCATCACAAATCCTTGGCGAAAAAACACCTATGTCCACATGAAGACTGTCTTTTCTTTCTCTTGAGAAGACAATTTTTCCTCGTATGGCAGAAGACTTTTTCACGTTCTCGATGGAGACAGGCGCCAAACCTATTTTTTGGCTGATAAAATGCAAAGCGGCTGTTTCGTCTTCGCCTGAGAACTCTAGCTGAATCCAACCGCGATCCGTTTTCCCCACAATTTTCCACTCGATTTTAAGCCCTTGAAGCAAAGGGGAAAAGGAATCTTCAAAGGCTTTGAGAGAAAGGGAACCGTACACCTTTTCAAGAAGCGTGACTGTTGGCATCGACATTCCCAACCAGAGAGGAAAACTCACTGTGAAGCCGCTTAACTCGCTCAATTGCGGAGTGGTCGTTCCCCAAATCCCTCGAAAGCTTTCCAATGGTCCGCTCAATCTTCACCCTCTGCGGTCCTTCAATCAGCTTGTCCGCGTAGGTTACAATCTTTTCTTCTAGGGTTTGGGGAAGATAGTCCTTAACGGGCCAGCCTAGCCTTTTAGCCTCATCCATGGTTATGCCGCCTCCAGCATGACGCTCAATAATGGAAACTACGGAGTTAGGTAAACCTAATGATCTAGCAAGCTCAGCGCCTATTATCACGTGGTCTACGGTGTGGGTTACTGAACGTCCTATATCGTGTAAAAGCGCGCCTATTCGGATAAGCCGAATGTCAACGTTAAATCCCCTTTCTTTGCAGGCTTCAGCGATTTGTATAGCAAGGGCGGTAACGGCTTTGCAGTGCATTATGACTTGGTGGGAACAGCCGCTTTTAACGAGAATTTTAAGCGCCGCTTTTTGGGAGGGCAGTCGCTCACTCACTCAATTCCTTCCTTAACTGCTCAACCTTAATGTTTAGAACATTTACAACTTGGGCGTTGTCAAAGTGCATCAACGGTTTATTACATGTAGGACAACGAAAGACCAGCTCCATAGATTCTTCAAAGGTTATTCGCCTGCAGCCGGGCGTATTACAGTAGTAAAAGTCGTGGTTTTTCTCATACTCAAGCCTAGTTTCAAGCTTTTCTAGAACGCGCCTCTTCTGGTTCAAAATGAAGCCCTCTAATTGATCGGTTTGGAGCCGCCAATGAAAAATGAACCATCCGGTATCCTTGTCGCGGGAGCGCCTTAAGGCTACGAGGGAATGGTCATAAAGCATATAGAGGATTCTGCGAACAGAGTTGAGGCGTATCCCTGTTTGGGAAGAAATCTCCTCATCCGTGGTCTCCTCGACTCCTTTAAGAACTTCGATAATCTTGACTGTTTCTTCGCCGAGCAGACCAGCAACCTTCATCAACGTCTCATCATTCACGAAGGACAACTTGACAACCTGCCTATGCTCCATCACATATATTATGGGCACCAAAGCTTAAATCTCTTCGCTGAATCAGAGCAAAAGCATGAGGCTTACATATCTTTTTATTCTTTATTTGTTAAGAGTTTTGGACGTATTCGATAGGAAAGGAATGGTTGGAGAATGGACGGCCAGAGGATTTGTGTGCTCCGTCTCGGTCATAGGTTAGTGCGGGACGAAAGAGTGACTATGCATGTTTTTTTGACGGCTAGGGCGTTTTCCGCCTCTGGAGTTATTTATTCTGGAGAGAAGGATGGAGATTTAGAAAAGAGGATTCGAAATGTTGTGGCTAGGTGGGGCGGTTCTTTCGAAGTCAATTATGAGAGAAACTGGAAGAAAGCAATAGAAAAATGGAAGGAGAAAGGCGTGGTATGCCATTTAACCATGTATGGAATCAACATTGACGATTGCCTAGATAAGATTCCAAAAGACAAAGACCTTTTAGTCGTAGTTGGTTCTCAAAAAGTTCTGAGACCAGTTTTCCAATTGGCGGATTTTAATATCGCCATAGGTAATCAGCCTCACTCTGAAGTCGCAGCATTAGCGGTGTTTTTGGACAGATTGACCGAAGGAAAGGGACTAAAAAGGGAATTTGAGGGCGCCAAAATAAAGGTGGTTCCCCAAGAAAGGGGAAAGAAGGTTATTTTCTAATTTTGAACAATAAAAAGTGCTTGGTCATGTGTTAAAGGTTCCGCCAAGCTGTTCCACATGTCCTCTAACCTTATCCGCAAACTCGGGGATCGCCTCGAAAACCACGTTTACAGTATTTCCCTCATACTTTACGTTGCGTACATCAGCTCGGCTGAAAAGCCATGAAATGAAGGACATCGACCCATTTGATACGGGTAGGGAGAAGGAAGCTTCAACGTAGTTTTTAATGTGCCCCACCAACTCTTGCTTAAGTGAGGATATGTTGGTCTTGCGGAGAGCAGATATAGGCACTGGATTTGGCGCAACGTCTTTCAGAGACTCAAACCTTTTTTCTTTTTCGCCTTCTGAAATCAGATCGATCTTATTGAGCGCCGTTACTATAGGCATTCCTGCCGCTCCTATTTCTTGAAGGGTGTCGAGGCAGCAGGAGAGCTTTCTTTCAATTTCCCCTTGAGGCTCGCTTACGTCAACTATTAGGAGGATTAGGTCTGAGAAAATGGTTTCTTCGAGGGTGGAGTGAAAGGCGTCTATGAGCGTTAGGGGCAAGCGGTCAATAAACCCAACAGTGTCTGTTAGCAAAACCTTTTTTCTGGAAAGCTCAACTGCGCGGGTTGTTGTTGAAAGGGTGGTGAATAAGCCTGAATCCACGGGAACCGCTTCCTCGGCAAGAGCATTAAACAAGGTGCTCTTTCCAGCATTGGTGTAGCCAGCTAAGGAGACTAGGGAAAAGCCTAGTTCAAGTCTGCGGGTTCGATGCAAGCGCCTCTTCTTCCCTATCCTCTTCAATTTTTCTCGTATGCGATCTGCCTGACGCCTTATAGTTTCATAATAAATGTCAACTTCATACATTCCTAAACCCATAAACCCAGGCTGCTCCTCAATCCTCGCCAATTTCACTTTCTCCTTGGCTAGGGGCAACTCATGTTGCAGCTTGGCTAGCTGAATCTGAAGCTTTGCTTCAGAGGATGAAGCATTTCGGGCAAAGATTTCAAGGATGAGCTGAAAACGATCAATAACCTCGACCCCTGTCAACTTAGCCAAGTTGTAGGCTTGAACGGGCTTTATTGCGTTGTCAAAAATTATTTTTTCAGCGCCGAAATCCTTTATTAAAACTGGAAGTTCCTCAGCTTTTCCTTTCCCAATTTGGTATTTTGGGTCCGGCTCCCGAACTTGCTCCAATGACTGGACTATGCTGTATCCGGCGGTTTGAGCTAAGCTTCTCAGTTCCTCTAAGTGGTTGGGTTCGTCACGCAGGCGACGTTGAACTAAGATGGCTTTCGTTCCTCGCTTTCCTCCACTTTCTTTCTCTTTATTTGGGCAACGTCGCCTAAAGTGGCTTCGCGGGGCGTAGATAAACTTACCGATGTGATTTTAGGCTCTGAAAGCGGAACGAGCAAGTCTATTTTAAGTTCGTGTTCAAGTTTGTTTGCGAGCCTATGGTCTGGAACCATTTTCCCGCTTTCAATTTTACGAAGAACCGAGACCTTTTCTCCAATCTTTTTTCCTAAATCCTCGTGACTTAATCCTAACTTTTCCCTTGCCTTTCTCACGCGTAAACTAAAATCGCCAACAAGCTCCAAAGTTTGAGTGAGCTCTGGCTGCGACTTCTTTAGAGGAATTCTAAGCGTCGGCTCAACCTTTTTCTTCACGATGCGTCGCGGCGGTGGCAACTCTTTCCAGCTAGCTGAGCCCAGCTTGGCGCATTCCTCGCAAACGGTCATTTTTGCCCCTTCAATTATTGCCCTGTAAGGTTTTCCTTCAATGCGGTGACCGCAGACCTCGCACTGCATGAAAGCCCGCCTAAACCGTTTATAATCCATCAGCCTTTAATATTGTTAAATTCAATGGCGGAAACATCAGATAAACATTGAGGTTAACAAAACGAGTTTAGGATATGTGAGACTACGATGAAACGCATTACGCCCAGAATTCCGAAATTGAAGTGGAGGGTTATCTCCTTTGACTTCGATGAGACATTGGCCTATATGGACCCTCCGGTCCATGAGACGATTGGAATCATTTTAGAGAGACACGGTGTCCCGGGTAAAGCGAGAGACATTGCTGAGGTACTTAAGGACAGATCTGAGCAAACTCGCCATCCACTGTTAAAGGAAAGGGGGTGGGGTCAACTCACCGAAGAAGAACAGAGAGAAGTCCTTAGTCACATTAACCATCTGATCCTCAAACAAATAGGACTCACTTCAAACCTGGATTTTCTGGTCGATGCAATAAACAATGAATGGTTTGCGACAAGAAAGCTCTATCCAGACGTGCCTGAAGCCTTCAAGCAGCTCAAGGAAATGGGCATAACCATTACCATAGTTGCAGGTCCAGCAAGCGCAACGATAAAAGGAGTCCTAGAGAAATACAATCTTCTCAGATACATTGAATGCTTTGCTACAAGCGATATAGTAGCCCCTGAGCTCGGTCCGCTACTTAAGGAAAACGGGAGTGCCTACCTATATGTGCTGGAGAGGACGAAAACCAAACCGCAAGAAGCAATTCACGTGGGTGATAACCCCCAGGTAGATGGAGATGTTCCAAAAAGCCTGGGAATAACTCCTATTCTGATTAACAGAAGCAAAAGAGAGGATTTAGGAAAAGCAGCGTCAAGAGGATATACGGTTATTTCTGATATGCAACAATTATTAAAAATCATTAAGCATTAATCACTAAACTCTATTTTATTATTTGAAATTCGGGTGAAACTTTACTGCCCTTTCATAGTGGATAATAAAGATCAAAAATATCTGATATAAGAAAAAAAGTCCTTAGTATACGCCAAAAGACCAAGGTGTGCCATGTGAAACTTAACGCTCTCAGAAAAATCAGAAGCATAGCGGATTACCAATTTGGAAAAAATGTAGGAGAGAGGCTTTTCCCAAACAACGTAGAAGTCGTTTATTCAAGAACGGGAAGAATAAGGCGCATATATCTAGATGAAAGAATGCTCGCTACCCTTCGACCGCGCGATGGCCTCTTTTCGTTAACAGTGGCGGGGGCGAAGAGGCTTTGGGAGTGCGTACAGCCAAGGCGATTGTGGGTAAAGGTTCAAGATGAAGCTGCGCCATTTGTGGCTAAAGGAAGGAGCGTTTTCGCCAAGCATGTGGTTAACGCTGATGAAGACACACGCCCCCAAGAGGAAGTAGTCGTCATAAGCACGAAAAATGAAGTTTTGGCGGTGGGAAGGGCCATGCTCTCTGGAAAAGAGATGAAGGCATTCAGAAGAGGGGTGGCGGTCCGAGTGCGAAGGGGCGCGGCGGAAGAGGAAGAAAGTTAAGAAGGCACATTAAGATACTATGGATGGAGGGAATCAAATTGCGGAGAATAAGCCCAAGGGAAGCAAGAAGAATGATGAGCCGCATGGGCGTCGGCATGAGCGAGCTCCCCGATGTCCAACAAGTCATCCTCAAAACAAGCACCAAAGAGATAATTGTGGAAGAACCAGAAGTAGCCGTGCTAGACCTGAAGGGGGAGAAAATCTTTCAGGTAACTGGCGGGAAGGTCGTGGAGAAAGCAATTGAAAAGAGGCTGGCTATTCCTGAGGAAGATGTGAGGCTGGTTGCGGACCAGACGGGAAAAGGCGTGGAGGAGGCGAGGAAGGCGCTTGAAGAGACGGGGGGCGACCTTGCAAAGGCTATTCTTCTCCTCCAAACAAGAGGCTAAATTAAAGGTTAACGCGCTTTACATCCTACGAACCCTTTTATAGGTACAAATCACATAATAGATTTGGTGACAGAGATGCCGTCGTGTTTAAAATGTGGAGCCGAAATGCCTGAAGGGGCAAAGTTCTGTCCAAAGTGCGGAGCCCCGGTTCAAGGTAAATCGAGTGTGCGTGTCCCAGAATTTATCATAGTGACCACGCCAACCGTTCCAGGCTACAAAATAAAGAAGATTTTAGGTGTAGTTACCGGTTTAACGCCTAGGACAAGAGGCGTAGGAGGAAAGATCGTGGCTGCCATAGAGTCAATGGTTGGAGGAGAAGTGACGGCTTTCACTTATGAGATTGAAAAGGCAAGGACGGAAGCCATGAGCAGGGCTATCGAAAAAGCGCGTGATATGGGCGCAAACGCCATCGTGGGACTTGACATGGAGACATCAAATGTTTTACAGAGCTTAGTTTTGATCTCTGCAACGGGCACGGCAGTTATTATAGAGCCAGAAAAAGGTTAGAATTGTTTTAGCACGTCGCCTTTTTCCATTATGTAGCCGCAGTAATGGCACCTTAAGTAGAGCGGCTCCTCTTTTTCCACGTAGAATGTTGGTTGCACGGGCTCGTTGCTGTTCGAGATGCACGCGGGATTAGCGCATTTAACTATTCCACGTAGAAGAGTGGGCAGTTTGACTCGTTGTTTCTCCATAACCTTGTAGTTTCGCACGATGTTGATGGTGGCGTGGGGCGCCAGTAGGGCTATTTTGTCCACTTCTTGGGCTTTCAGCTCCCTTCCCTCAATTTTCACTATGTCCTTCACGCCAAGCCTCTTGCTGGGAACGTTCATGGCGACGGTTAGAACTCCTCCTCCACGACCAGTTATCCCTAAGATTTTTAAAACGTCCAAAGCGTGACCGCACGTAATGTGATCAATCACGGTGCCATTCTTAATCTTGGACACCCGAAGGGTTTCTTCAGCCAATCCAACAGCCTCCTCAAATTAATATTAGGAAGAAGTAAAAAGAGTTATCTGTAACTTGCTAAAGTTTCTTTGGTGTCAAAGTTGGAGTTTAAGGGACGAGACCTAATCTCAATCAAGGACTTTACACGCGAAGAAATTGACTACATTCTAAAAACCGTGGAAGCCATGGAGCCCCTCGCCAAAAGCGGCTCAGACATGCTTCATGGAAAAACGATGTCCACGCTATTCTTTGAGGCCAGCACACGAACTAGACTCAGCTTCGAGGCAGCCATGCACAAACTCGGAGGCTCCGTAATAGGATTCGCAGAGGCGGAAATCGCCTCAGTAAGGAAGGGAGAAAACCTCGCGGACACAGTGCGAGTTGTTGAGAACTACGCAGACGTTATCGTTTTGCGCCATCCCATGGAGGGAGCCGCTCGACTCGCAGCCGAATTCGCCCGCATACCCATAATTAATGCTGGATCTGGCGCCGAGGAGCATCCTACGCAGGCTTTACTGGATTTATACACGATTTTGAAGGAGAAGGGCCGCATCGATGGGCTTAACATTGCCTTGATGGGCGATTTACGCTATGGGCGGACGGTGCATTCTTTGGCTTACGCCCTGTCGCTCTATAACGTTGGACTGTATTTGGTTTCGCCTGAGGCTCTCCGAATGCGCAGAGAAGTTTTAGACGCCATCAAAGGGAAGAAGAAAGTGATTGAAAAAACTGGGATTAAGGAAATATTGCCTGAAATAGATGTGCTTTACGTGACGCGAATACAGAAGGAGCGATTTCCAGACCTAGCCGAATACGCAAAGGTTAAGGGAGCATACAAAATCGACCTCGATGCCCTTAAAGACGCAAAGAAAGACTTGATTATCATGCACCCGCTTCCAAGAGTTGACGAAATAGTCGCTGAAGTTGATGCCACACCCCACGCCCGATACTTCCAGCAAGTTTGGAACGGCATAGTCACAAGAATGGCTCTCCTAGCCCTTATCCTAGGCGCAATAGAATAGCCTCTCAGCATAGATAAGTGGCTTCAACTCAATTCGTCAAATTTCTCTTGTTTCCTATTTTTGGACGGATATGTCGATGTAGGCTTCGGCGTCGTATAGGGTTCCTTCTAGTCCTCTGTGTCTTCCGCTTTTCATGATCAGCCTTGGTCCTGAAACTTTGCGGGCAACATAGACGATGCGTTTGCCTATAATGCCGTCGCCTTCTTCTGTTAGAACGGTCATGTTTTCGTCTTCCTTATCTTTCCTTCTTCTAGGAGCTTGTGAATAGCTTTGAAGGTGATGCCGTAGTCTATTCCTAGTGCATCGGCGATTTCGCTGGCGAAGCTTGGACCAGGATGCTCTGCTAAGTAGTTTTCAATCATTTTTTCTGCATCTTCTAGGTCTAGGTTTCTTACGCTGATAACCTCCATGGTTCTAAGCTTTTCTCGAACTGCTTCCCTAAGGAAGTCGGCTGAGCTTCTGTAAAGTCCAGCTTCTATAAGTTCTCGGATTCTGGCGTAATCATCCCTTGATAACCTAACCGCTACCTGCTGGTCTTTTTTCCGTTGCAAGACACGTTCCATGATACCAATTGATACCAAATAAATATAAAAACTTTCGTGGTCATGCCTTCTAAAAATCTGTGCTACGATATCCGCTTTAATGCAAATCCTTAAGGCTTAGACGACGTATCTGTGTCGGTCGTGGAGCTCCGCTTTCTTTCCAGCGTTCCATCCCCTAACTCTTTGGTAGTATCCCGTTATGCGAGACCACTGCTCTATGTAGTCTCCCGTGGCGCCACAGTTAGTGCATGTTGAAAGCAGACCTGGCATAACGGTTACGCACTTTTGGCACATGGTTAAATCCTTAGTGTAGGTGAAGTAGGCAGTTAGGGTTTTGGTGGCAATGCGGTGCGTCAGGTTCCAAAGGGCTTCGGCGGACGGACCATTTTCTCCAAGCCAAACGTGAAGAATGACGCCGCCACGAGTTAGCGGATGGAAACTAGCCTCGATTTTTATTCGATCTAACAGTGGAATTCCTGCCGAGGGGCGGATGTGGGAGCTGTTTGTATAGTAGACTGCGCCGTTTAAATCGCCTTGAACCACTGCTTTTTCGCCATAGGTCTTTAGGTCGATGAGAGCCAACCTATGTGCACAACTTTCCGCTGGGGTTTGTATGCACCCGAAGCGGAAACCATTTTCTTCAGAGAAGAGATTAGCGCGGTCGACCATGTGCTTTATTACTTTTAGTCCGAAACGCCAGGCTTGCTCGTCTTCGTGGAGCTCCGCGCCAATGTGGGTTTTTAGCATTTCGTTGAGTCCTACGAAACCGATGTTGAGAACCTGTTTATCGATGTTAAGGTATGGCTCGCCGTCGCATTTCATGGCGCAGAAGGGTAGAGCGTCTTCCCGCATTCTCTCCTTAATTATTTCTTGCTTAGTCAAGAGTGTTTCCTTTGCTAGGTCCATGCGCTCATCTAAAAGCCCCAAAAGTTTAGCGTCGTCGCCCTTTGCCTCATAAGCCAGTCTAGGCATGTTTATGGTAACAACTTGTAAACTGCCCATGCGGAGGGCTCCTCGATAGAAGTCTTCGAGCTCTTCGCTGTCAGGCGAAAATATGAGGCGACAACATTGGCTGTTCACTATGTCAGGCATGTAATCTGGACACAAGTTTAGGAAGTAGGGCGTGCCAAATTTTGCGGCTAGTTCCGCTACTTTAAGATATTCAGCTTCAAACTCGTCTAAGTATTCCTTGCGCAGTTTAACCTCGCATTTGGGAAAGTTAAAGGGCTTACCTACATAGTCGCCTTTAAGGTAAACGTCAATCATGGCATTGAAGAAACGGTTCGCCTCGTCAAAGAAGTCCTCATACGTGACGCCTTCCTTCATTTCGCCTCCCGGAAGAACGGCTGGAACATCCCTAATAATTTTGGGCACACCACACTCTAAAGCCACAGAAGAGAAAACTGTTTGACCGCCGCGGGCGACATACATTTGGCTCAACTCGTAAATGAACATCTGAGCCAACTGCTTAACCCTATCATAAGGCAGGTCCACAATGAAGGGAGCCAACCAAACATTAAAGAAATCATAGCCTTGACCCCCAGCCCAATTAGTCTGAGCAGCCGCCAAAGCCTTGGCAGCATGAAGAATCGCAACCTCAGCATGCTTCGCTGGTCCTGCCACTGCCGTGTGCACTCCTTGCCCATCCACAATTAAGCCGTTTTTCAAAAAGAAGCGAAGATCATGCTCCTGACAAAAAGGTCTAGTTGCGAAGTATTCTAGGTCGTGGATGTGGATGAGGCCAGCCATGTGGGCGTCTGCTAAGTGTGGAGGGAGGCATTCAAGCAGCGCATATTGGTCGAACACGGTGTCGGCGGCTAATTTATGTATGGTTTCGGGGTTATGCTGAAGGTTGGCGTTTTCCTTGTCTCCCAAGCGGATGAGCCTATTAACATCGTAAAGGGGAAGTCCAAGACGAGTGTACTGCGCCCTAGCGTGTTCAAGATTGTGCTCAAGCAGGGCGACGCATACGAGTTCGCGTATTAGTGGGGCTGAAAGAAAATTTAGGCTGAGTTTATGGATTCTGTCGGTTACTTCCATGGCGATTTTTTCAGCCATTTCTTCGGAGAGTCCAGCCTCCCTTATTAGAGAGCTTTTGATTCTTTTAGGGTCGAATTCTTCGAATTGTATTCTGGACGTTCTTACTTGGGGAAAGTATTTGAGGGAATCAACAGACTGCTCGAGTCCCATTAGAACACCTCACAGTGGAACGAATAGGGTACAAAGATACAGTTTTCAATTACTTAAATTTTTTAGACCCTCTTGTATAAATTTTTGAACCAGTATCGTCTGAAATTAACACCTAACATAGGTTCACGCCCTAAGTCCTAATGAGTGAATTCTGATTTTTCACCTTTATATCAGTGAAAGCAATTTAAATCTCGGTCTTGCGGCAAAGATTTTGAAAATGGAAAGCGCTTTTCCAGAACTGCCGCAATAAATTGTCTCCTAAGGCTGGAACTGGCACTTAAATACAAGCATTAATTAGTTCGCAGTTAAATTGTAGGATTTCCGTTTTTCTAGAACGAGTCGTTTGGCGGTTATCCAGTGGGAAGTTGGCAAGTATTTCGCTGACATTCGGCTGAAGCAAACTAGGTTGTTAACGGACCCGCATATGGGACACTTTGACATTATTCCATAGAAGGCTTTTTGGCAATGGCTGCAATGGGCAAGATTTCGGCTGTACGCGTAGAGGCCTATATTATAGGTTTTTAGCATGTGTTCCGTGGCTGATAATAGCGATCGGGGATCCTGCTCTGAATCGTCAAGTTGCACAATGGCGAGATGCCCGCCTGGAGTCAATTTATGGAATTTTTCCTCTATGCTTAGGCGCTCCTTCCAAGGCATGTCGACTTCTAGAGGCGTGATAACCATATCCGTGTAAAAAGGCTGCTCTTTTGCACCTTGAACGCAAGCCTTTGCCCATCCGTATTTTTCTACGTCTAGTTCAGCTAGTCTTTTTGCGGCTGTGGCATCAGGCAACATGGATGGATATGTGCGGGTTTCGGGTTTCTTTGCGTATCTATGAACGTTTTGAAGAATGTGTTTTGTTATTTCTTCTGCTAGGCTTAGAGGCTTTTCGCCTTCATGCACGTATTGCCCCGCGAGGGATTTAACTGTTTCATTTAATCCAACGAAGCTTATGAGGCGGGAGGCGTTTCCAATTCTGAAATATTGGTCGCCGTCGGCTTTCTGCGAAAGGAATGGTAGTAAGCCTTCCCTTGCGCGTTGTTTGATGGTTTGGTACTTTATTTCTAGGGCGCGGAGCGCCATTTCCAGCCTTTCGTCTAAAAGCTCAAAGAATTTTGTTTGGTTTCCTTCTGCATCATATGAGGTTCTTGGCAAGTTTATTATAACGCTGTTCATGTTTCCAGTTCGTAGTGTGTCTAGCTCCCAGTCTTCGGTCCATTCGGCGGCGAATCTGCACCCGCTCGCGTTGTAGGAGGCTTCATTTTGTTTTTTAGGGCAGAGGTTGGCAAAGTAGGGGGTTCCGTTTTCAGCGGCAAGTTTGTGAGATTGAAAAAGGAGGGGCTCGCATTCTTTATCCTTAAGTGCTTCTGGACGAATTTTTATGATGATGCTAGGGTTGAAAACTGGTTTGTGCCCGTCGCCTTCAGACATAACTTCAAGTAGGAGCGCCGCAATGAGATGGGTTTCTTGGATAAAGTCTGCGTATTTTCCAACCGTCTTGCCGTTGGGTTCAATGGCTTCCGTTTCTGTTAGGGTCTGGGGGACGATGAGTTCTAAGCCTAGGGACGCTTCTATGGGGGAGCCGTTTTTTGAAAGGGACTGATTCAGATTGTAGATGAAAAAGCGTAAGCCTTCTTTTATTCTGTCAGGCTGGAGTCCCCTTGCGAATGGTGCTAGGAAAATGTTGAAGAAGTCGATGGTTTGTTCTCCGGCAGTTTCTGTTGCGGCTATTTTTAGGAGGTTTGATGCGGTTAGGAGCGCGGATTCGAAGGTTTTTGGAGGGGGACATGGCGTTCCTGGGAAGTCTGTTCTTCCGATGTTTAGTCCTTTCTGCAGGAAGAAGCGGAGGTCATGCATAAACGTATTTGGTTTTAGTATCCATGAGCCTAGGTTGCTGATGTGGAGGGTTCCTGAGAGGTGGGCGTCGGCTACATCCCTAGGAAGTATGGTTAATAGGGTGTATTCCTCCATTACGGCGTCTCCCGCTGCCTCATGGACTGCCTCAACGCCTTGAGAAGTGGCGCCAACCGACTTGATAAGTTGGGTTACATCGTATACTGGAAGACCTAATCGTGTGAGCTTATGCCTATATTCTTCGAGTCCCTTTTCGATTAGGACGGCGTTGACAAATTCCCGTATTAGCGGTGCCGTAAGGTACTTTGTCTTAAATTCCAGTAGGCGTTTCTCTGTTTCTCGCGCAATTTTCTGGGCTAGGTCTACTGGGGCGCCCGCCTCCCTCACGAGGGACTCCGCTATTTTGTTTCTGTCGAACTCTTCCATGGCTAGGCGAGAAGTTCTGACAAGCAGTTTCCTTCTTTTGGACACGTGCTCCTCTATTTCCTCTGAAACGTCGACGATCATTCTGCCGAGGTCTGTGAGGCGATACTCCTTAGTGGTTATGTCGGGCTCAATGAGGTCTGCTTTAAGGAGAAACTTTAGGTGGTAGGCGAATCTGCCAGCGTCTCGGCTTGGACTAAGATGGAGAATGTTCATGATTTCAGTGTAGGAAAGCGGACCCATCTCGAAAAGAAGATCCAATATTCTTAGCCTTAAGGAAGACGAAATGGCTTTGAGGACCTTAACGCCCATCCGCCTTTTTCGCACAATGGACAAAACCAAGCCTCCCACATGCAAATAGTAGTATACTCTTTTAGTTTAAAAAATTAGAGTATAGAAATGAACCCTTTAAGAGTTACAGCCACATTAGCACAAAAGCTATTGAATAACTAACTGTTTGGTTATTACATGTTAGTTCTATGTTAAGGGCTTAAGTTATATTGTCATATATCGATTGTAGCATTTTTTCCATCACTAGATATTGTAAATTTTCTTCCTAGCACGTCTCTGCCCAAAAGGCTGGGTAAGGATTTTAATGCCAGTTTTAATGTGGGATCATCTGTTTCATGTTTCAATAGTTCTAATTCCTTCATAATTCGTACAATAAGCCAACCATTCGAAACAAAAGATAAAGTAACGTTCTTAATTACGTATGTGTCCGACATACCGCCGATTCCTAAGGCGGGATACCCTTTCTTAAGTTTAGAGTAATCGATTCCCAATCTCTCAGCATCACCTTCACTAATTATCGTTCTTTCAGCTCCCGTATCCAATAAAAAAGTCATTTCATCAGCAATTCCAAGTTCTTGGATTATCAATAAAGCCGGTACGTAAACTTCACCTTTTTCTGTAACATATCCCTCAATTATCACAAGAACACCTTCCAGTTCAGAGATTAAAGAATGCCGTAAAAAAAGGGGAATCAGAGAATAAGTTGCACTTTTTTCGAGCTTATGAACTCAATTGCAACATGATCTATCGTTCCATACTTCCGTTGTAAAGCTGCTTTTAACTTTTCGAAATCTTTATCATGCCCAACCACGTTGTCGTCATGGAAAGCAACGTATTCATCAGGGTATTTTCTTCTTAATTCTTCCCTTCTGTCAACTAGCCGAACCTTATTCTTTCCCAGCGTTCGAAGTATTTTTACCGTATCAGGTCGAAAGAGTTGCGATGTTTTTGTTTCAGACAATTGTTCCGTCTCCTTTTATCGATCTCCATTTTTGTTTTAGGTTTTTGGATATTTAAAGCTTGGCGCGCGCGTTTCTATATTTTAGTTCTATTAAAGTTTTCAAAAATGGTTATGAAGTCACAATATGTATTTTGAATCTATTCAATGTTTGTTCTTTGTGTTATAGTTATTAAATGAGATTTCGTTTTGGCAGACCATTCGCGTAGAGAGTTTAGGGAACATCTGTAGAGCGATATGTAACCTTTGTTTTCCGCTAACTTGGGCTGAGGAGAAAAACTAAAAACGCAGACTTCAGATTGGAAGGTTATGAAAACGCCTAGAGTTTCCTTTCCTAAGGGTTTTAGGGTTCGCACCATCAAAAACGACGAAGACATCGAAAGGGCAGTCCGATTTAACGATTTAATTCATGGTGAACCCGTGGGCGAGATGGTGAGGGCTCTTTGCACGCGCCATCCAGCCACCTCATTAGAGGATTTCTTTTTTGTTGAAGAGGAAGCGACTGGTAAAATGGTTTCCTTTCTTTGTTTGATTCCACTTAAGTGGATCTTTGAGGGAGTAGAACTTAAGGTAGCGGAGCTAGGATGTGTGGGAACCCTTGAGGACTATAGGCGAAGGGGCTTCATTAGGGCCCTAAATCAAAGATACGAGGAGCGATTAAAAGAGGGCGGATATGACCTCAGCGTAGTTGAGGGGATACCCTACTTCTATAGGCAGTTTGGATACGAGTACGCCCTCCCCCTCGGGGAAGAATGCACCATAAGCCTAGACCAAATTCCTGACCAAAAGGAAGGGGAAACACCCGAGAAAATAACCATCCGCCCTTTCACCCTAAAAGACATCTCGGAAGCATCACGTCTTTTCGATAAGTCGGTCTCCAAATTTTCAATTCACACAATACGCGACGAAGACATTTGGCGATACCAAGAAGAGCGAAGAATGGCGTCTGGAGAACGCTTTGAATCCTACGCTGTCGAATCTGACGGAACCATGATCGGCTACTTCAGGCTAAGCAAGGATAAAGATGTCTCAATTCTTGAGGCCTCCGACCTGGACTACGACGGCGTGCTAGAGGTTCTAAGATGCGCAAAGTCCATCGCAAAAAGAGAAGAGAAAGCCCCCTATGTTAAAGTAAGGGGGTCTTCGAGTTCACCCTTCGTGGAGGTTGCGAAGTATCTAGGCGGAAAAATTCGACCCCACTATGCTTTCCAAATTCGGATCCCAGACGTCTGCAGGTTCCTAACAAAAATGAAGCCAATTCTTGAGAGAAGAATCAGGGACTCAGTCTTGAGAGGGCTTACAGCCACGATTAAGATTAATCTTTACGCAAAGGCTCTTGAACTTCACTTTGTTAAGGGCGAACTCCAGAAGGTTGTTTCCACTATGCCTTCAAAAGAATGGGATGTAGGCTTCCATCCCCTAGCTTTCTATAAATTGTTGGTGGGATACAAAAACAGGGAGGAGCTTTCCGCCCAATACCATGATGTCATCGTCAACGAAAAAATGCACCACATCATAGACACGCTCTTTCCCAAAACAATTTCCTTTATCCACACAGGATACTAAGATCAGTAAAATCTTGATCCATCTGCCTAAGAAAACGCGGCTAAAGCGCGCGCAATGTTGTTTGGTATGTTGAAAAAATTATAGGGGGTCTATAAGTGAGCCTTCTCCTCGAAACACCTCCTATAAGGGATACACAAGACGACTAAAACAGAGGTCGTGATCTGAAAGTCTTATACTCACCTCTAAGGAGCTCAAATGATTTATAGATGACAATTTGTTAATAATTTCTGTTGTACGGGGCTGTCGGCTAGCTTGGTCTAGGCTCTAAGCCTCGGGCGCTTGGGACAGGAGTTCAAATCTCCTCAGCCCCACCACTGTTTCCAAAAAGGAGTTCGCCTTAAGCTTTTAATGATCCCCCCGGG
>Ga0315314_1001144_pt1 | contig 24693 bp, 18 predicted proteins | sample TDP9_MG_FD_203631 | JGI IMG/M metagenome (GOLD analysis project Ga0315314, IMG submission 203631) | Freshwater sediment microbial communities from Lake Towuti, South Sulawesi, Indonesia - TDP9 | ecosystem: Environmental > Aquatic > Freshwater > Lake > Sediment | place: Indonesia: South Sulawesi... | reverse complement strand
ACTTAGAAGAGTTCAAGAAATACTATAGAACAAGTGGATGGAGAGGAGAACTTGGCACTGGAGAACTCGGCATCACAGAAGAAAAAATCGTCACCCAAAACCCATCACACCTCATTGTCTGGAGAGAAAACAACAAGATTATTGGTCACGCCATCTGGCACGAAACAAACACCGAGGAACCCAGAAAAGGAGAACCCAGAGACAAAGAAGACAGAGAAATATTAGAGAGATTTCTTGGAGGAAAGAAAGATTTCGTCGAACTCCACGAAATCTGGCTAAAGAAGAAGCACAGGGGAAAGGGTTATGGCAAAAGATTCTTTGAATTCTTCGAAGATTTCGTTAGGAAACAAGGCTATGACTCAATCGTGTACTACACAGATAACCCTGCCGCTATCGCCATATGCCGTAAACGTGGATACAAAGAAGACCTCTTAACAAAAGAGAACTGGCACGTCTTCCACCTCGTATTAAGTGAAGCTAAATTCCATCAATAACCAAGAATTTCCTCGGCATTTTCACCCAGTGATGATGATGAAGATGAAGAAAAAAATAATTTTATCCTCTCCCCCTCTACAGAGAGATGTTCTCACACACGCTCACACAAACTGAAAGGAAGTACCTGTCACTAGGTCATTAAACATAAATTCAGATAATGGTGACAATATTTTCCAAGTGAATCAGATGATTGTGTTCACGGATCATGCTAGGGATAAGCTGCAGAAAGAGATGAAAAAGCTTGGCATAACCGAGAAGACGATAAAGCAAATCGTGAACAAGCCTGACGAGATGCTTTATGACGCCTTAAGGAACAGGTTTGTAGCCATAAACTGGAGTCACAATCTCGCAGTAATTCATGAAAAAACAAACCATAATCTTGTTGTCATAACGGTAATATACAGCACCCAGCTTAAAGACACAGTGAACAAGAGAAGAAGGACTGGAAGATGGATACAGTCTTAAAGTACGATCCTAAAGCGGACATCCTAACCATGAAGCTCAAAGAAGGCGTCATAAGGAATGAGAGGCTTCTCGAAAGCGACGTGGTCTTAGGCTTTGACGAAAAAGGTGAACTAGTTGCCCTAGAGGTTTGGGACGCATCAAAAAGGGGACTGTTGAAAACGCTTAAAGACCTAGCGAACGAGAAAAGAGAGATCGTCGAAGCCCTACTGAAGAGAGAACCATAGAACCTAGAAAGACGGTTGTTTAGGTTCGTGATGCATTGCCAATACTACAGCCGTCTACTGCCATAAACCCTCGTTTTTCGGCTCTTACAACAGAGCCAAAAGAACAGCATAAAAAGATGCGTTCTATTGACGATTAGGAAAATCAAAATCGTCGTATATCCATTTGTAAGGCGGTCGGAGATTCCGGTTTTTCTTCATCGCCTCTGAGATTTTCTTCAGATCCTCGGGCAGTCCGTGTTTTTTGAGCCATTTTAGAGGTGGCATTTTTCTATGTTTTTCAACCAAGTGTATGGATCGTTCTCCAACCTCAACTTTCTCTCCACAACCGTGGACTTTGCATTGTGTTCTTGCTCTTCTTCCCAAACCTGTCACCGATGACCACTCCCAGAATCAAATTCCAGTTAAAGGTTTTCCCTTGCCCCTCCTCTCCCCTCTCTATACTAGACCTAGACACAGACAGACACACAAAAACCAACAGAAGACAAAGTATTTAACAAGCGCAACAAATCAAAACTCCCTCATGAAACCAGACACAATCCTCGTCCTCGACTTCGGAGGACAATACTGCCACCTGATCACAAGAAGGATAAGAGAGAACAAAGTCTACTCCACGATAGTATCCCACGACACAACCACAAACGAAATCAAAGCACTAGAAAAACAGTATTACATAAAGGGATTAATCTTATCAGGCGGACCACAAAGCGTCTACGAAAACAACGCCCCAAAACTCAACCACAAAATTCTACAACTCAACCTCCCAGTCCTTGGCTTGTGTTATGGGCATCAACTCATAGCCCAAATCTTCGGCGGAACAGTCCTACCAGCCAAAAAAAGAGAATACGGAACAACCCACGCCACAATCGACAAACCGAACGAGATACTAAAAAATCTTAACAAGAAAGAGAAGGTCTGGATGAGCCACGGCGACACCGTGTACAAACTCCCCAAAGAATTCGAAACTCTCGCCCACACAGAAAACACTCCAGTTGCCGCCTTCAAGCACAAAGAAAAACCAATCTACGGTTTACAATGGCACCCAGAAGTCGTCCACACAGAGAACGGCACGAAAATGCTCCAAAACTTCCTCTTCGAAATCTGCAAGTGCGAACCAAACTGGAAAATGGAAGACTTCGTAGAAAAAGCCGTAGAAGAAACTCGACTAGCCATCGGAAACGGAAGAGCCATAGTCGCCCTAAGCGGAGGAATAGACTCAAGCACAGTCACAGTCTTGACAGCCAAAGCCATAGGAAAAAACTTGACCGCAGTTTTTGTTGACCACGGCTTCATGAGAGAAAACGAACCAAAATTCGTGGAAGACACATTCAAAAAATACGACATAAACTTCGTCTCTGTAAATGCAAGAAAAAGATTCCTGACAAAACTAAAAGGGATCACGGACCCAGAACAAAAAAGAAAAATGATAGGCGAAGAATTCATCCGAGTCTTCGAGAACGTGGCGAGAAAGGTTAAAGCACACTATCTCGTCCAAGGCACCATCTACCCAGACAGAATCGAATCAGGAATCAGAAAACACTCAGACAAGATAAAGACCCACCACAACGTCGCAGGGTTACCAACAAAAATCAAGTTCAAAACCATAGTGGAGCCACTAAAAGACCTCTACAAAGACGAGGTGAGAAAACTCGCAAAAACTTTAGGACTACCAGACGAGATAGTTTTCAGACAGCCGTTTCCAGGACCAGGCTTAGCAGTAAGAATCATGAGTGAAATAACCCAAGAAAAGATCGACATAATTAAGAAAGCAGACAAGATCGTGACAGAAGAAATAGAGAAGAGCGGACTAAAAGACAGTTTATGGCAGTATTTCGCTGTCTTGACAGAAACAAAAACTACAGGGGTCAAAGGAGACGCGAGGGCGTATGGCTACACGATTGTCATCCGAGCAGTGGAGAGCAGAGAAGCCATGACAGCCAGCTTCGCAAAAATTCCATACGACATTTTGGAAACAATTTCTACGAGAATAACTAACGAAATTCCCGAAGTCACAAGAGTAGTGTACGACATCACACATAAGCCGCCAGCAACAATAGAATGGGAATAAGAGACACTACGGAAAGCATAAAACATTCTGAAAACTCTATTATCCTTTTGGTATGCCTTCATTGAAAACAACCCGAAAATATCCACGTTTTGTCACACCAACCTTTGAACCATTCGACCCTGTGGAACTGGCTAGAGAAACAGAGAAGATAATCACCCGAGTTGGACCTAACGGAATGGAACGCAAATACGAAGACTTCTACGCAACCGGCGTTTACGGTGAAATAGCAACAGGATACTGTGTCGGTTGTTGTCTTCGCTGTGTCTTTTGCTGGGTTGGTTGGGGACGAGACTTCCCAGAGAAGTTTGGTCAGTTCTACTCCCCCGAAGAAGCGTTTGATCGGTTGAGAAAAGCCGCTCACAAATATGTGGTTAAGAAGTTGCGCATCTCTGGGGCAGAGCCAACACTGGGCAAGGACCATCTTCTCGGCTTATTGGAACGCGTGGAAAACTCTGAGTTTCCCCTCTTTGTCTTGGAGACTAACGGAATTCTCTTTGGCATAGACGAAGACTACGTCAAAAGAATATCGAAGTTCACTAAGCCTCATGTTCGAGTCTCTCTGAAGGCTGGAACCCCAGAAGCCTTCACAAAGAAAACTGGCGCCAAACCCGAAGCCTTCGAGATTCCTTTCCAAGCCATCAAAAACCTGCTAAACCACAACGTAAGTTTCCACGTTGCAGCCATGAGCGCCGACCCCCGCATAATGACTTCAGAAGAACGAAGAAGTCTGATGGAAAAACTGGCTGAGATAGATAATAGCCTTCCAGTAAATCTTGAGGAAGAAGTTGTGGACGATTATGAAACAACGCTGGCTAGGTTAAAGTTTGCGGGTTTTGATGTGAAGTGGCCACTGAAACGGGTCTACACACCAATCAGGGAACTATTGAAGAAGAAAACCTCATCTCCCCATCTTTAATCAAACAAGAGGCTTTGATACCAAGTCTTCCGCTTTAATCCCCTTAATTATTTCAATAAGCCTTGTCAATTCGTCAACTACCACTTTATAGGCTTTCTTCCCCTTCTCCGCCGACGCAGCAGTTGCATCTCCAAAGACCCCTGAAGCGGTGTGATCTATAGTGTCCGATCCCCAACCAACCACTCCGCTCACTTTAGGAATGGGTTCTTTGGGTTTCTCGTTCAAGGCTTTATCCATCTTCACCAACTTTGGATACAGGAACAGATTTATGGAAGTCTCTTCCGACCCCGCGTGGCCTCTCTCATCAGAACCGAAGATTTTAGGGAGGAGTTCTCCTGTTGTGTTCCACCATTGAAACACAGAAACTAACATCCCTTGATTTCTAAGTTCTCTCGCAACCTCCGACAGTGAACTCGTGTTTCCACCATGCCCATTCACGATTATGATTTTCTTGACGCCATGGTACTTTAACGATAAACAAACGTCTCGTACGTATTCTCTAAAGACTTTGGGTTGGACAAAAACAGTTCCCCAAAACTGTCGATGATGAGAACTCACGCCAAACGGAATCACTGGAAGACAGAGAACACCAGTTCGTTTCGCAGCTTCTTCCGCTAATGCCTTAGCAATCAGATGATCAGTTCCAAGAGGATTGTGAGGCCCATGTTGCTCTGTAGAACCAACAGGTAAAACAACTATATCATTTTTTGCAAAATACTCTTTGGCGTCAACCCAACAAATTTCCCGCAACAATTCACTTTTCATATATCCACCTACCTAACGATTTTGAAATTATTCATATTTAATAAATAGGGAAAGGGCAGTCATTGAAGTAGGTGCGAGACATTCTCTCCTAAAGATTAATGTAACTTACTTATTAATATCATAGATACAACCAACCACTCAAAAAGGAAAAGAAGATAATTGATTGAGACGAGGCGATTATTCGGAACAAACGGAATCCGTGGTGTAGTAAATCTTGATTTCACTCCAGAATTCGTGACCAAAGTCGCAGGCGCCGTCGGAACCTTCTTTAAAAAAGGAAAAGTCTTGGTGGGATACGACGGCAGAACCAGTAGCCAAATGTTTTCCCAAGCTTTAGTCGGAGGATTAATCTCCACGGGATGCACCGTCTACAACGTCGGAATGGCTCCAACACCAGCTATTCAGTACGCCGTTAAGCATCACAAGATGAACGGTGGAGTCATAATCACTGCTTCTCACAACCCACCCGAATATAATGGAATCAAAGTGGTCGCCAGCGATGGAATCGAGTTGCCCAGAGAGAAGGAAATCGAAATCGAGAACATTTTCTGGGATGAAAAGATTGTAAGGGTTGAATGGAACTCGATTGGGAAAGCACTATCATTACCTGGAGTTTTGGACTTGTATATCGAAGCAATAAAAAAACACGTGGATGTTATCCATATTCAAGAAAAGAAGTTTCACGTGGTTGCAGACCTAGGAAACGGTGTCGGCGCCTTAACCGCTCCCAATATGCTCCGACAAATAGGATGCCAAGTCACCACGATAAATGCAAATATTGACGGAACCTTTCCAAGCAGACTCTCCGAGCCAAGACCAGAAAATCTAAACGAGTTAGCATCAACGGTGAAAGCAGTAAACGCTGATGTAGGCGTAGCCTACGATGGAGACGCCGACCGAGCAATTTTCGTCGATGAAACTGGAGAAATCCATTGGGGAGACCGAACCTTCGCCCTTATCGAGAAATATTTCTTGCAAAACAACCCAAGCGAAACCGTCATCACCCCAGTGAGTTCTTCGAGGCTTATCAAGGATATAGCAGACGAGTATGGTGGAAAGGTTGTCTGGACCAAAGTTGGCAGCGTCATAGTTTCGCATGTCATGAAGAAAGAGAAAGCAAAACTCGGTGGAGAGGAAAACGGTGGCGTGTTTTATGGACCTCATCAACCAGTTCGAGACGGAGCAATGACCACTGCGCTGATCTTAGACATTATGGCAAAGACCGGCAAGAAACTCTCGAAGTTACTGGCGGAGCTGCCCTTATATTACATACAAAAGGACAAGTTAGACTGTCCAAACGAACTTAAGGAAGAAGTTCTAAAAGAACTGGTCACTCAAGTCAAAGATTTAACCATAAACACAATCGATGGGGTGAAAATATGGTTCTCAGACGCGAGTTCCATCCTTATAAGACCCAGTGGAACTGAACCCATCTACCGATTTTACGCGGAGGGAAAGACCAAAAACAGAGCGGTTCAACTCGTCACCGAATACAAAACAAAACTTCAAGAAGTAAGTGTCAAGTTTAAGCGCAATTAAGGTATTCAGTCATGCATATTGCTTCTTTTCTACAGTGGCGTGGAGAAACGAACAGATACCTCTTCTTACCGTTGTTATTACGCTTTATAAGCTAGTTGTTATCCTTGCGAGTTCTTTAGCCGAATTCGACAGAGTCGGACTTTTTTAGTTCTCTATCCGTTTAATAGGTTTCGCAGGTTTATTTCTTCAACTAACACCACGTTTACTTTTTTTGGCAAGTGGGTTCATTGTTCAACTTTTTGGCAAAATGTTATCGGCTAGTAGGCTAATATATACAGTACAAATAAGCGGGGCGGTGCGAAATCCGTGTCAACGTTGATGAACATCAAAGAAGCCGATGTAGATACTCCTCAGAAACGCCAAAGATTCACTATTGGAATAGTGGGGGGCGGACCAACACTTTTGCAGCATGTCTGCGTTTTTGCAGAAGCAGGATTTAGTGTAGTCGCCGCGGACGTGAATCACAAGCTGATAAACCTTTCCAAGAAAGACGCTGTCTCTTCTACCGATTCCATGTTCACCCCACTTCTAAAGAAGTATCTTAAAGACGAACTAGTCACTTTGACAGGTAACGTTGGAAAAACCACCACGAGAGGCGACGTAATCATTTTTTTGGTTCAGCCTTTGATCACTGAAAAGAAAAAGCCCGATTACTCGAAAATCGAAAAAGCTTGCAAGGAAGTGGGCATGTCGCTACGTTCAAGATGTTTAGTTGTTGTTGCGAGCACGGTGGGTCCGGGTGTAACGGAAGGCTTAGTTAAGGAAACTTTAGAAAACGCTTCTGGATTAAGGGCTGGAGTAAACTTTGGTTTGGCTTATTGTCCGCTTTATGTAGGATCAGAGATTTTCGCAAAGAACTCCGCAGCACACAAAATGGTGGTTGGTGCAATAGACGAGCAAAGCTTGAAAACCGCCTGTCTCATCTTAGGAACCATAGCTAAAGAGCTGCTTATAGTAAGAGATATAAAAGGTGCTGAGGCAGCCAGACTATTCCAAGACGTGTATCAAGACCTTAATGTTGCGCTTGCTAATGAATTTGCCCGTTACTGTGAAAAAGCTGGAATCGATCTCATTGAAGTGCAAGGGACAGTCAGCGAGCAACTCCATTATTGTATACCTACTCCCAAAATTGTCCCTGAAGACAAGATGAAGGCATTGTACATTCTCTCGGAAGAAGCAGAAGCAGTGAACTCAAAACTTCCATTGTTGACGCTTGCGAGAAAGACTAACATGGAAATGTTGCGTCACACTCTTCGTTTAGTGAGAGATGCCCTACGAGCGTCTGACAGACCTATGCGAAGAGCCAAAGTGTCAATCTTGGGTGTTTCCTGTCAACCAGACGTAAAAGAAACTCGGGGAACTGTGACAAAAAAGCTTGTTAGAATGATGAACAGAAAGGGAATGGGTGTCCGAGTCTACGATCCCTTTTTCTCCTTCAAAGAATTAACAGGAATGGGATACCCCACGGAAAGAACGTTTAGAAGAGTTATCGAGGGAGCTGATTGCGTCCTTGTTACCGTTGGGCATGATCAGTTTAAGAGACTGAATTTGAGGAAGATTAGGCTTTTAGCTAAAGGAAGTGTTGCGATAGTGGATATGGCTCATGTTATCGATCCAGCCGAAGCTGAAAGGGAAGGTTTTGTGTACCGTGGGGTTGGAAGAGGCGTGTGGACCAAGTAGTGGTGGAGGGGAACGGGTGAGGCTCACACACACGCAGAGATGTCTACCTAGGTCTGTTGTATGAATCAAATAGGCTTCAAATATGGTTTCTATTTTCTGAGGGATTGGGAGCTTGGGGGTGGAGAGTCATTTTTGATGATGATTGATGGGTGGATCAGATGGGTCCGAAGTCCTTGTCCTTCTTCGATTCTCGGGGGAAAAAGGGAAGGATGTGGTTGGTGTTGTCTCGTGGGTTTTATGGGTCGACTTGACCGAAGCGTCTGGCTACTGTGCCTATGTCCATCATGTCGATTTTCCCGTCTGGTACGCCTACTATGGGGCCTGTTATGTCGTAGTTAGCATTGTATCTTGGGTCTGGATAGGCTACGCCGAATAGTTTGGCTACTGCGCCGACGTCTGCCATGTCAACCTTTCCGTCGGGAACCCCAGGCTTTAAGGGACTTGATATGTCGCCTATCATAGCAACTATTATCCAACCATCAGTATGGGTGTTGTCGGTTGTGTCTGTTTCGCCTGGGACTGGCCAAACGTAAGCGCTTATAGTGTAGTTGCCCTTAGCAACGCCGCTAGTATTCCATTTTAACGGGATGGTGTAACTTTGTTCTGGGTCCCACATATACATACCTAGTGTTTCAATTGGATTATTGTCGTAGTAAGCAGTGACGTTGAAAGTTTCTCTAACGTTGCCTTGATTTTGGATGGTTATGTTTATGTCAATGCTGAATCCTTGTCCCACAATGGTTTTGGGTAGGACAACCTTTGTTATTGCTATGTCGTGTTTGTAGCCGAAGGCGTAAACCTTGCCGTCACTAGAGCCTATGTAAACTTTCTCGTAAGCAACAGCCGGCGAAGACTCTACTAGTCCGGCGGTTGTATAGCTCCAAATGACAGACCCAGTTGTCGCGTTGAAAGCATAAACTTCGTTGTTATGAGAGCCCACGAAAACTTTGCCATCGGCAACAGCTGGACTAGAATTTACAACCCCACCCGTTGCTTTGTTCCAAATAGGTGCGCCTGTAGTTGCGTTCAGAGCATAAAGCCCGCCGTCTCTTGAGCCTACGAAAACCATGCCGTAAGCAACAGCTGGAGAAGACTCGACATCGTCACCTGTTGTGTAACTCCATAGATATGCGCCTGTTGTTGCGTTCAAAGCGTAAATATTGTTGTCACGAGAGCCTATGTAAACTCTGCCATCGACAACCGCTGGAGAAGAAAATATCACTGCACCTGTTTGATAGCTCCAGATTAATGCGCCATTGGTTGCGTTTAAAGCATAGACATTTTTGTCGTATGAGCCTACGTAGACTTTGCCATCAGCAACGGCTGGGGAAGAATTGACACGTTCTCCTGTTAGATAGCTCCATATGAGAGCGCCGGTCGTGGCGTTTAAAGCGTAGACCCTACGGTCTTCTGATCCGATAAAGACTTTGCCGTCACCTACAACAGGTGAAGACCAGATTGCGCCGCCAGTTGTGTGATTCCACAAGTGTACGCCTGTCGATGCGTTCAAAGCATAAATCATCCCGTTTCTTGAGCCTACGAATACTCTGCCTTCTGCAACAGCTGGAGACGAGTAGACAACAAAGCCTGTTGTGTAATTCCATAAGTGTGCGCCAGTGGACGCGTTTAATGCATAAATCTTGTTGTCGTAAGAGCCCACGAAAACTCTGTCATCGATTACAGCTGGGGAGGAATACACGTACGAGCCTGTTGTGTAGTTCCATAAGGTTGCGTTTTTATTTGGCGCTGACATTGGCGAATATCCCGAATGCCCTGGGTCGTGGCGGAACACAGGCCAATCAGGCATAAAGACTCCTAGAGGGCACATTGGACTACCAGAAGATGAAGCTATTGACACAGGTCCATACCATGGAGCGTCATCGCCCAGTGGTCCAGCTGGATCCACTAGTGCAGAGGTGGACCAAGTTCCCGAAGTGGGATTCCATATGTTATAAATGATGTTGTCATCTGGCATGCCTGGGCCTGTGCCTGCCCAAACTGCCACTGCAACACCATTGGATAGGTGGACTATTCGCGGTTCATGGCCTTGGAAGTTTGGGCTGCTGACTAGTTGTGGGGCTTGCCATATGCCTCCGACCTCACGATTAGACCAGATCTCGCCAAGGGACCCTGATGTGCTGTATATGGCGGTGGCCCTATTTGCTGGATCAAATGCTATGGCTGTGCCTAATCCTCTGCTACCTAGGAATATTGGAGCCGCAGGCGAAAAGTTAGTTCCGTCCCATATCGAATATTGATTGTCAAACAAGGCAGATTCGTGATTCCAAACGGCTTTGGCATTTCCAAGTGTATCAGGTGATATCCCTTTCCTAAATTCGACTGCCACACCATCAGGTTGGGTTGAATCAAGATCTGTCGGAGGACTCCAAGAAGCAGCTCCATTGAAAAGGATCGAGCGGTACACGTGCCAAGGACCCAAAGTCGGTCCGTCAGTCCAAACGACTACGGCATTGTGGTTGGCGTCGTAGGCTATTTCTGGTTGCTTACGCATTACATCCAAACCAGGTGGCCATGGTATCACGATTGGAGCTCCAGGTGACCAGATAACTCCATTCCATTGAGAGTACCACATTTCAAAAGCGACGCCTGTGTAGTGTATCCAAATAGCTATTCCTGTTCCATCCTCCCACAAAGCTATAGCTGGGTCAAGGTCGTTATCAGGAAGGTGATTAATAGCGTTCGGAGGTGTCCATCCAGTTGCAGGTCCAAGCCATCGTGAATAGTATATGTCGAAGCCCATTGGGGGACCAAGGTCGTGAGACCAGACAACCATCGCTGTGCCGAGATGATCAAAGGAAATAGCTGGCCAGAAGTCATTTCCAAAAGGAATCGGAATTACATCGGTTGGGTTGGGACCTAGCGACCACCAAGTATTCAACAAAGCGTCATAGATTGAGTAATATATGTCATATAGGTCAGCGGGGCTTCCTGTGTCGTGAGACCATACTGCAATAGCGTCCACATTAATGGGTTGTGCCTTTGTAGATGGGATTCTAATAGCGAACAGTGAAACGAGAATTATTATTGTGGTAGAAGCAGAGAGCACTAATTTTCTGTTTTTTACTTTCGTTCTCCTTTCTCCTTTTTTCATTTATATTGAAGGGAGCAAACCAATCGAACTTTCTAACGAAAGCCTTAAACGAAATCACCAAATTATTGGATAAAGCCTTTCCTCCAGTAGAATTACTGCGTACATGTGATATTTAACACTTATGAAACATTTTTCCATCATCGCAAAATCTTGCACTAGAATCATGAATAAGACCCATCAGACCAAAAACAAACCTAATCATTCAAAACATCACCCCCAAGTTGCCAAGACTATGCAGCCATGAACACCCTAAACATCACTCACCCTAATAACAAGAAAGAAAACATCCCCCAACACCAACAAACCATACAACAACTATTAATACACAGACCAGCATGAGGAGAGAAGCGAGATGCCTCGGAAAACCTTATGTCTACCCTCTCATTCCATCTTCATAGAAACCGTAATCAAAATGGTGTCCTCGTGATGGCTGAAAATTTGAACTTTTCAAGCGTCGTCTGGAGAGAAGAAGACCTATACGTGGCTTAGTGCCCAGACCTCGACATCGCCAGCCAAGGAAAAACAATCAAAGAATCCCTAGCCCACCCAAAAGAAGCCATCGAACTCTGCCTTCTCGAAGACGAAGAAGCCACAATCCTCAACACCCGACGGTTCCAAAGTACCCCTCCATATCCTAAGTAGGAGTCAAAGATGACCAGCAAAGCCTTCGAGTGGTATGTCTCTAACCCCGAGAAACTCAAAAATACGCTCGAAAGATTGCAATTCCATAAACTAATAGTTTTTCGCTAATAAGACACAGCTTACTCTCTTACTCCGCCGGTCCTTCTGTAAAAATCCTTCATGTCCTCTTCTAGGTCGTCTAGATCGTACTGTGCCGGTATCCTCTTCTGCCTCAAGTACTCCATCATCTCCCTAACCGAAACACCCACCTCCATCGCCGCTCTCTCAAGCGTCATCCTACCCTCAGAGTAGAGCCTCGCCACATACTCCTTCTTCCACTCTATCACAGCCCTACACAACAGCCTCCTCACCACCGTTGAACGGTCCGCCTGCTCCACATCTTCAATCTTCTTTATATCCGACACTAGGCTTTCAGGCAACCTCGCCGCAACCATTTCCTCCTTCTTCATTTCACCACCTTCCTCGCTCGCCTCAATATCTCAGCTACGACGTCCGTGCTAATCCACATCACCTTAGTAAGCTTAGCCAAGTCTTCTATAAGTTCATCATAGCTAATGAGATTCTTGACAAAGGCTTCGTACAACACCATGACCGTACTCGTGACCCTTAGATTCCAGCTCTTCGCTATCGCTCTCGCCTCCTTATCGTCCAAGATCGCCATCATTCCTTTATCTCTTGCCAACGCCAGAGCCCCAGCCTCACCCAAACCAATCCTCGCCTCAGAGACTAGTCTTCGTGTGCTCAGACTCTGTTTCCGAGTCAACTTAGCCACTTTGATCCAGCCTTCATCGATCGCTCTCTCAATCTCTAAGGCATCCAACGCTCCCAACTCCTTGCCCTTGTCTACACTCTCAATCTTCACGAACGGCGAAATGAACGTAATTTCGTAAAGACTCTTCAACAGTCCAAGCCGCCCTATCTTGGCTAGAGCAACTATGGGTGATGTATTCGACGTCACAGGCATAATAACTAATTGTCCCGCAAGTATATAAAAGTTAACATTTGTTAATTATGTAAACAAACACATCCTCACATGATTAAACCATGGAAGAACGGTTTAGTTTAAATGGTGCCCAGACCTCGACACCGCCAGCCAAGAAAAAACAATCAAAGAATCCCTAGCCCACCCAAAAGAAGCCATCGAACTCTGCCTTCTCGAAGACGAAGAAGCCACAACACCCAAAAACAGACAACTCCAAACCAGAACAACAGAGCCTCCTCCTAGACCTAGCTATACCCGTCTCTGTCTCTCCCCCCTCTATAGACTAGACCTCACACACGCACAAACAAACCGAAAACAATTCACGCCTTCCACGACATCTCAGAACAAACACACTAAATCGCTCTTGAACTTCTCATCGTTTTTTCTAGTTCGGTCAAAAGCCTTTCACAGAGGTTGTACGTTTTGTCAGCTCTCATCGTAGCGCCTTTCCACCAAACTACCATTTATTAGTCGGCATCTATAAAAGAGAGAACCCTAATTCATAAAGGTAAAAAATATCAGAAACAGAAGCTCCAAAACCGCTGAGAAAGACGAAGAAATCAGAAAGTATTAAGAAAAGTAAAGACTGATAGAAATGATCATCCTAATTGTTTCCATGCTTGCATCATTCATTACAACCTTCTTCATCACTCCATATTTCATACGATTCTTAAAAGCCGCTGGAATCATTGGATTAGACCTTCAGAAAAGAGACAAACCACAGTTGGCTACATCCGGCGGAATCTGTGTCGCCTTCGGAGTCTTAGCTGGATTGCTAGCCTACATAGGTTTTCAAACATTCATTTTTGGCGCTCAGGCATGGTTAATTCCCCTTTTGGCAGTCACATCTTCCGTTCTAATAGTGATGTTCGTCGGTTTCTTGGACGACTTAAACGTCAAATTAACAACAGTAAAAACAAAAGAAGGCCAAGATATTAGGGTTGGATTTCCTCAATGGATAAAACCTCTGCTAACTCTACCAGCTGCAATACCGTTAATGGCGATAAACGCTGGCGAAACCTCAATGGCAATTCCCTTCATTGGCCGCGTGCCTTTCGGCATATTCTATCCTCTTCTGTTAATTCCATTAGGAATTGTGGCAACGTCAAACATGGTCAACCTTCTTGCAGGGTTCAACGGGTTAGAAGCGGGAATGGGAATCGTTTACCTCTCAGGTCTAGGGATTTCTGCTTTACTAAACGACAGAACCTCTGGGGCAGTGACCTTTCTAGTGACCTTTACCGCTTTGATCGGATTCATCCGATACAACTGGTATCCTGCAAGGATTCTTCCCGGAGACTCTCTAACGTACTTATTGGGCTCGATAGTTGCATCTGGGGTGATAGTTGGAAACATGGAAAAAAACGGACTCATCGTTATGTTACCGTTTATAATAGAGTTTTTCTTGAAACTGAGAGTCAAATTCAATGCAAGTTGCCTTGGAAAGTTAAGAGAAGATGGAAAGCTTGATCCCCCCTATGGAAGGAAGATATACAGCTGGACTCATGCGGCAATGAATCTAAAACCACTCACAGAGAAACAAGTTACACTCATACTAATTCTTATCCAAGCCTTTTTTGTTGTTCTTATATTCTTGCCAATCTTTTAAAATTCAGATAAAAATCTCTCAGCCTTTCTTCGCTTCTCCTTTCAGTTTGAAGGGTTTGCCTTCTAAGAGTATTTTCCTAGGAATCTTCTTTTCCCATTTCTGCAGAAACGGTAGTTCATCTTTTTCTGTTCGCAGTTCGTCCGGCAGCATCTCTGGGATTTCGTCTCGAATAGGATACCAGCGCAGGCATTTAGGACATGTGATTATGCCTTCTACGATTTCCTCCTTCTCTTCAAAAACATGCAGTTCCAAAGGATAATACTTGTCAATAGGACAAGCCAGAATATCCATCAGTTTCTTCTTTATGTCTTGTTCCTCCTTCTAATGAATATTCTGAAATATAACGTTATAAAAGGTTTGCCAAAGTTGAGAGCTACTTTCTCACTTTTACGTCAACCACGACTTGATACCAGCGGGGTCCTGTGGTACGAAGAACACGACTGATAGGCATTTCAAAGTCAACGTTTAATTTTTGCAGTTTCCGTGACAGTTTCGCCTTGATCTTCTCCACTGGGTTTTCATTTTTAGTTGCGTGTTCAAAGTCGTAATAATGAACATATCCTCCTTCTGACTTTAATGCGTAAATTGCATAATCAAGATATTCATACGCTTTCTTTGGTAATGGCATGAGAACCCGATCTGCTGTATTATGCAACTTTTCTGCTATTACTACTTTTGCGTCTCCTTCAACCGAAACAACCCTGTCATCAACCTTGTTTAATCTTGCATTGTCTTCTATGTATTTCACAGCAACTGGATTAATGTCTATAGAATATACCTTCTCTGCTTTAGAATGCTTAGCAATGATTACAGAGTAGCACCCCACCCCAGCAAACATGTTTACTACGACTTCCTCGGCTTGAACCAGTTGGGCGACGCGCATCCTCTCAAAGGAAAGCCTAGGAGAAAAATAACATTCTGTTAGGTTTACTTTAAAAAGACACCCATATTCCCTATGAAGAGTCTCGGTTCTTTTTTCACCAATTATCCACTTAAGCTTGCGTAAACGAAGATCGCCTGAGACTGGAGCCACTTGAAGCAACGCAGTTTTGACAGACTTGTTTATTTGCATTATGCTCTTCGCAATGAGCTTAGTGTGCTTTTTTAGGGGTCCTGGAACCCTTATAACGGCAATGTCACCAATGACATCATAGGATTTGTAAAGAAATTCAAGCTCCTCAGGTGTAAGGGTGTCCGCAAGATGTTCCTTAAGATCTCCTTTCATCAAGAGCTGCTCCCAAAGTCACTCTATGATGCAAGGCGACTATCCAAACACTATTCGCTTAAACCTTCCAAGAGGTAATCACAAAATCAACTCTAAATCCTTTTTGATGGCCTTTAAGGCATCTAGCGATAAGAAATAGTAAATACACTACACCGATGATGGTAGCAAATACTCCTTGAGCAAATAGGTAAGTTGCGGCTCGGGCGACTAGAGCTCCCAGACGTGAAGACACAAATGATACATGCCCCTTACGTCATTGATATATGGTGGTCTTAAATAATTTAAGTAGGATGCTTAGAAGGTAGCGGCTTTCTTTGAGCTTGAATTGATTTCAGTAAACCGCAAGAGAAATAAAAGGGTTCTTTGAATTGTTTACGAAAAGAAGGCCCCTGGTTATGAGAATTAGAAGGTTGTTCCGCAAAGAAAATGTCATTGAGGCTTTAAGGAGAGCTAGTGTCCTTCGCTTCAAAGTATCTCATTCCTCACTTATACATGCTGGTATACTTCTTCTTGTTCTTTTTCTTGCCTTTGCAGTCCGGCTTCTTCCCATCCGCTGGGGATTTTACCTGTCTGAGTTTGACCCTCACTTTCAATATCGCATAGCGAAGTATATGGTCGATAATGGATTTTTTGCATGGACTTCATGGTATGATGACATGAGTTGGTATCCTTGGGGATTTCATATGGGAGATTCCTTTCCAGGATTGCCTTTTACGGTTGCTTTTTTCTACTCTGTGATGAGAATTTTAGGAGCGCCTTTTCCGTCGTCACCATCTTCTATTCACCCTCTATCTTCTGACCCCCTCTATAATTTATGCGTCATATTCCCAGTTATAATGGGGACGTTGACCTGTTTGGTCATGTACCTTTTAGCAAAGGACATTGGTGGCAAAGAGATGGGACTCCTATCAGCATTATTTCTTGCCTTAAACGGTTCATATATTAGCCGCACTTCTTTGGGCTTCTTTGACGACGAATCAGTTGGAATATTTGGTATTCTACTATTCATTTTCTTTTTCTTAAGGTCAATTGACCCTGAAAGAATCATTAGGAACACTCTTGCTTACGCCATCGCTGCAGGTTTATCTCTTGGTTACATTATTCTTTCTTGGGGAGCATCCGCATACGCAATTGGGATGGCTGTTCTCTTCGTTTTTGTTATACTTTTGTTGCGTAGATATTCTTCTCGTTTGCTTCTGTCGTATAGCGTAACATTTGGTATAGCTCTCTTCATGGCTATTAACGTGCCTCGCCCAGGGTTTGATCTCTTAACCGAAACTACCACCTTGGCAGTGTTTGGGGTCTTCTTGTTGTTATGTGTCAGTGAAATTTCTTCTAGCATTAAAAGACCCAAGATGAAAATGATCTTTGTATCTGCTTTCTTCGTCATCTTAGCGATTTCTTTCTTTCTACTTTTATGGTATGGACGCCTAGGAATCCTGGCGGCTAAGTATAGATGGGTCATAGATCCTTTTTCGCGCCTAGGTACAGAATCCGGACAGCAACTTGCAGTGTCTGTTCAAGAGCACAGACCTGCCGCTTGGGGAACCTTCTATTATGACTTTGGAATAGGCGTTTTCTTTATACCCATTGGCTTGTTTTTCGCCGCGCAGAATCCCACAAATCGGAATATTTTCTTATGCATTTTCGGTCTTACTTCAATATATGCTGCCAGTTCAATGGTGAGATTAACCTTGCTCATGGGTCCAGCGTTCTGTTTACTTTGGGCTTTTGCTCTGACCCGCACAGTGACACCATTTATCACAACTCTGAAGGAGACTCCCATAATTCTAAAGCGAAAAATGCGTTTTGAAACTCACGTAGGCAAGGAATTCAGTGGAGCCTTCTTAATATTTATGATGCTCTTGCTTACTTTTACCTTTGTTTTTCCAAGTTCCGGGTCTATGTTCCCACGGGTTTTTGACCACGCTTATTCGCCCGTGACAATTGCGGCAAGCAGTATGCCTATTAAGCCTGATAAAACAGTTACGGATTGGATCGATGCCCTGAATTGGATGCGAACCAATGATAGCGTAAGGGTGGTAGCCAGCTGGTGGGATTATGGATACTGGATTACAATAATAGCAAATAAAACGACTTTAGCGGACAACGGAGGTCGGAGTACCACTCAGATAGCAAAAATCGCCGAGATGTTCATGTCAAACGAGACTGAAGCAATTAAGATTCTGAAGGAATTTGAAGGGACGAGGGGACCCGTAACTCATGTCGCGGTTTTCTCAACGTTTGATACTCAAGGTAGAGATATTGGGTGGGGTGAGGAGAGCAAGTGGAGATGGATGGCTCGTATTGCAGGATTGGATGATGAGGATTATAGATATTATGTAAACAACACTGATACGGGTCAACGTGAGGAAAAGGGATGGAATACATTAGGAAGTGAAACAGTGATCTGCAAAATGTTGAGTGCAGGTAAAAAAGCGAGGGCAGGATTTACCACTAATAATGCGGAGACAGAGACACCTATAGAGGACTTAGAACATTTTAGGCTTGTATACTACTCTGAAGGACCCCCTCAGGGTGGTGCTTATGCGCTTGTCTGCGTCTACGAGGTTGTGTATGGCTAATTGGGACTCGCGAAATAGAGTGTAAGGGTGCTTAAATGAGCATGGTTCATTTGCACCGTATTTAAATCGTAAGAAATGGTCTAGAAGTTTGGGTGTTTTCGCATCTCTTTCACCATATCTATTAGACCATTAGTAACGTTCCATTCTGGTTCAAAACGCAACAGAGTTCTAGCCTTTGAAATATCATAAACGAAAACTGAGTAGTCAAATGTTCGAGCGGGTTCTATTTTCATTTTCAAATCGCTTTTCATCGCTTTTATGCAATGCTCACAAACGTCTCTTATACTAGTCGCTCTAGCTGTCCCAATGTTGTAAGCCTGATTCGTATAGCGTGTTTCTAGAGCCAAAATGTTTGCCTGAACGACATCCTTTACATATATGAAATCGTTGGTTTGATCGCCTCCGAAGACAACGGGCTGTTGGTTGTTGGATAGCCTTTTTAAGAAAGCCCCTATAGCACCCCAATCCTTTCCTCTTCCATAAATGTACCCATACCTAAGAATGACATAAGGTAGTTGACCTCCAAAAAACATTATCCAATCTTCAGCCATCTTCTTCGTCAAACCATAAACGTTGTTGGGTTCTCTAGGCGCGTCTTCTCTTATAGGCACGGGAACACTAGGGCTGTAAACAGAACCTGTTGAACTGTAGACTAAACGTTCTGCTTTCTTCTCTATGCAAGATGAAATGACATTAATTGTACCCTCAACGTTCACTCGAACTGCCTTTTGTGGATTAGCTTCCGCTGTCTCAAATCTTGCGACCGCCGCTAAATGCAAGACTTTGTCTCCCATCTCAATTGAAGCCCTGAAGTCTTCGTCAAGAACATCTAAATCAAGAATCATGAAGCGTTTGTTGTCAGAGAACTCTCTTAATCGTTCAGTTCTGATATCCACAGCCTCAACGTTGTAGCCCCTCTTCAAAAGCTCTCTTATGGTATGTATCCCAATAAAACCATTCGCGCCAGTAACAACTACCTTCAATCTAGAACAACCTGCTTATGCAACATTCCCTAACATATCTACCATATATTTAATGTCTTCGTTAGATACCAATGGATGAACAGGTAGGCTCATAACTCGCTTGCACGCCTCCTCAGCCATAGGACAAATCTTTTGCCCATATCCTAACGTTTTGTAGAAAAGTTGCCTGTAGATTGGTGTCGGGTAATGAACAGCCACTTCTACACTTCTTCTCTTCAGTAGCTCGCAAGTTTGTTCTTCTTAGTAGGAGAATAGGACTACATCTTTAAAGGTGGAGCGCTAACTTGCCAAATTTTGGTGATTTTTTGCTGAAGGTTAAAAAGCATGCATGCTGATGGTGCATTATTTTTTTGAGAGGTTTTCATCATTGTATCAACTAGGGATTGTCAGTTTCGGTTAAAAAGACGCACATACCACTTGATTATTGCGCATATTAGTATTGGAGACGGTAGTTTGGAAAGAAAAAAATGCGTGCGCTCTCTCGTTTTGCATATCTCCGCTATACCTTTCTTTACCGTAGATTCTAGCGTTGAGGCAGGTATGCCCAGCATCAGAAAATGCGTAGAAGGGTTTGTCAATTTGGGCTGGGATAGCATATTCATGTACCCCTCGCGATTCAAAGAGAGACCCTTCGTAAAGAATGGGACCTTACTATACCCAATATATTTTCCCTTTCGATTGTACCCAGAGTATTTCCCTTCTAAAAGAAATTCATTAAGATACAGAAGGAAGGTGCCTTTTCTGCACACTCTACCTATAATGTTCGCCTCTATTCTATACTTTATCGTATTTTCAATGGTCGCTTGGTCCGCAAGTCAGAGGCTGAAACCCCACCTATTATATGCACATCAAAACATAGCTATAATTGTCGCGAGCGTTTTGAAGCAATTTCTGCACGTTCCACTCGTAGCTAGGATATACGGATTTTGGCTTCCTTCTGTCTTGATTGGAGAGGAATTTTCGCTACAGAAGCTAGCTCTATCGATCCCAGCTAGGATTGCTTTGAAATCGAGAGCCGATCTTTTTGTAATCACAGACGATGGAACGCGCGGAAAGGATGTGTGCCAACGGTTCCAGCTTGCCAAAGATAGATATTTGGTTCTACGAAATGGCGTTGATGTACCTTCTGAAGTCTTAATGGTGAAAAGACCTGAAGCACGTAAACTTCTGGGTCTCAGTAGAGAACGACCGATCGCAGTCTTCGTGGGATTTATGGAACGCTTTAAAAGGATCGACAGAATAGTGCGAGTAGCTGAAGTAGCAAAGAAAAACAAATGCGTGTGGTCCTTTCTGCTGATAGGACAAGGTCATGATCGTTCCTTACAAGAGGACATTGTAAGAATGAAAGGGTTGGGGGATTATGTATTTTTCAAAGGACCAATACCACATAGCGATGTTTTTCTCTACATGCGCGCAGCGGATGTTTTCCTGGCTCTTCATGACCTTTCGAGTTTATCTAATACTCTGTTAGAATCTCTGGCGGTAGGTACCCCAGTGATATGTAGTCATAAAGGAAAGGGCATTGAATCCCTAGTGGTGCCAAACCTCTCCGGATGTATGGTCGAAAACCCAGACGATCCTTATGAAGTACTTGCGTGTCTTCAAAAAGTGCTAGAAACGGAATTTTCAGAAGAAAGAATCAGGGCTGAAGTTCGGATCTATTCTTGGCAAGAGCGTCTGCATCACGAGTTCAAACACATTCAAAGGTTGATAGAAGCCTATGACAAAGCTTGTTCTCCTGGATGATTCAATTTATATATAATTAGTGGTAACATGACTCTAGCCATAAAATCATAAATGTTTTGTTTAGTCTTGTTTAGGTCTGGTTTTCGGTCTGGATCTAATTCTTTCAGAAACGTTGGTAGTAACACTATCGTTTTTACCATGCATGCATTCATTCATTTCTTGATGCCAATAGGCTTTAATTGTTTCAACAATCTTTTTTGAGGCGTTTCCATCTCGAAATGGATTTGGCAACTTTCTCAAATACTCCTTAACTGTTTTGTCTCTTATCGTTTGTTTGAGTGCTCGCAAAATCTTTTTAGTATCTGAACCCGTCAAACGGTTTGCTTTCAGTCTTATGGTCTCTATCCATTCTGTATTGTTTCTCAATGTAATGCAAGGTGTATGTAGCCAAAATGCTTCTTTCTGAATTCCTCCAGAATCAGTTAAGACTGCTTTGGCATTTTTGATAAGGTTAAGGTTGTCATGGTAACCGATGGGTTTTATGACTTTCACATGGTTCTGCATTACTAATTGTCCATGCAACCCACTGTCTTGAAGTTGCTTTTCAGTGCGTGGATGAACCGGAAACACAACCTGCAAATCCTTGATTTGCTCTAAAGCCTTCAATACACCTCTAAGATTTTTTGGGTTGTCTACATTTTCTGGTCTATGAAGAGTCAACAGAACGTATTTTTCCTTCGCCAAATCTAGTCGTCTTAAAATATCGCTTTTTTCAGCTTTGGGCAAACACTGAAGCAAAACATCATACATCGTATCGCCTACTAGGAATATTTGCTCATTTTTTATGCCCTCTTTATGAAGGTTTCTTACACAGTTTTTAGTCGGTGCAAAAAGAATTGTAGAGCAATGGTCTGTAAGGCGGCGGTTGATTTCTTCTGGCATTTTCATGTCATAGCTTCTTGCTCCAGCTTCTATATGCCCGACTGGTATGTGAAGTTTCGACGCTGTGAGGGCCCCCGCCAAAGTGGAGTTTGTGTCCCCAGGGACTAAAACGAGGTTGGGCTTATGTTTAGTCAAGATTTTTTCAAGTCGGATCATAATCTCGGTTGTCTGCCAAGCATGAGTACCGGAACCGACTTCGAGATTTGTGATCGGATCTGGTATGTTCAATTCTTCAAAGAATATTTTTGTCATTTCATAATCGTAATGCTGCCCAGTGTGAACTATTTTAAGAGTGATTTCATTGTCTTTGCTTGCCAGATGGATTAATGGGGCAGACTTGATGATTTGAGGACGAGCACCCAAGACAAGCATTAGATCCATAAGTTTTTCACTTTGTCGGCTTACAGATTTGTAATCATTGGTTTTTAGATATAAGTAGTTTGTACCTTTGTTTTCAGCAGAAAGTTGTCGCAGAAACTTTATTCAAAATTAATCAAGGCTACTCTCTGTAAATATATTGAGTAGGAGAGCGTTAAGAAACTGTGAAAGTTTGTCGGTTTGAAAAAAAGCTATAAAGGGATATGAAATCGAAGATATGTTATCTTGCAAAATGGTCAAAGCGTTCATAGGCGGAAATGGGTAGAGTATTTTGCAGACAGGGAGTTTTAATATCCATCTGATAACTTTTAACGACACAGGCCAGATTGAAGTGTTAAAGTCAATAATAAAAAAGTGCCTTGTCCATTATGTTTTGAAGGCGCGCCCATTGATGAATGGATTGAAGTAAGGATTGATCTTAGCTGCACGTCTAGCTAGTAGTAGAATAACTGAGCTAACAGTACATATGCGCTATGCCAGCTTTGCGAAGTACTCTTTTATGACATAGGCTGCCTGTCTCCAATTGTTACCAAGCTCGATAGGACACCACCGATCTCCGATAAGATAATTCCAGAAAAGCATTCCTTTAACTGAGGTTTCACTCATGGCTTGTATTGTGGCGTTGAAGAAAATGGCTTCAACTGATTCCGCTCTAGCCTCACCAAAGGTTTGTCGAAGCCATTCAATGTCTACCCCAAATTCCTCTATAATTACGGGTTTGCCCATGCTGTGATTGAGATGTTGTTGAACTCTATTCTTCCACCAATCGTAAATTGCTTCCCAAATTTCTTCATCTGGCTTCTCTGGAGTAAAGACAGACTGAATTTGGCTGACTTCAAGATATATATGCGGAGAGCATATATCCACGTAGTCAACAATCAAGTCTCCGTCATCTGGATGTTCCCATGGATAATGGATCCTATTGCTGTTGTGCCATCCTCCGATGGTTACCGCAGTGTCTGGGTCTATACTTTTAACGTATTGACTCATTTCACGAATAGCCATTAGTATCTGTGCATCGCCCAAATCAGGCTCATTTGCAATGTCCCAAGCCAGAATCCTCGGATCACCCTTCAAACCACCTCCAACTATGAAATCATAAATGTTTTGTTTAGTCTTGTTTAAGTCTCGTGTTCCGTCTGAATTTAACCCTTCTAGAAACGTTGGTAGTAACACTATCGTTTTTATCCCATGTCCATCCGCTACGTTTAGGAAATCTTTGATTTGGTCTGGAGAAGTTGAAAGGTTGCGTATAACCAAACGTACAACATTAAAGCTCAACGCTTCTAGGTTATGCCAGAAGTATGAATCGTATCCACTCGAATTTTTCCAAGTAGAGAAAATTCTGACGTTCCCACCAACGTATAATGGATACTTGATACAGCCGATCGACTGAATTACTTGAGGAGCTTGTTGACTAAGGGTTGGTAGCACCATGCTGGTCAACAATAAAAAGGGGAGAGGAATCAGTAGATCTAGATTGTGTCTTCTTGAGGATTCCCAGAAGTTTTCAAGCATATTGGTCAAGAGTAATATCATATCGTAACAGTTAATAAACCTTGTTGTGTATTTGCGCTACGCATATACAAGCACGGATGCGCGCATGCGCATGTTAACGGGATCTGTTGTCTCTCGTCTCAAGAACTGCGTTGAAGTCCGTTTAGTTTCTAAAGGGGCATGACCTGTGTTAGAGGACGGTCAACAACAAGTTGTTGATCGTGAATCCTTTTAAGGACGGAGAAGTAGGTTACCTAGTGATAGCAATGAATCATAGTGTAATGTTTCAAGTCGTGGCGTATCTTGCTGAGTCCGGACTGGCTAAAAGTGGGGAAGTTGCTGAAAGTTTGAAAATTTCGCGGAAGCATGCATCCATGGTGCTTTCGAGATGTTATCGCCGAGGATTCGTGTCAAGACAACCTTACAGGCGTGGAAGGGTGCGGGGTTACGTTAACAAGTCAACTGATAAAGGAGTGGAATGGCTGCATTACAAAGCTTCCCAGAAGAAGAATGAGGATCTGCACGATCGCAAGCCTACGATAGAGGTCGGAAACGAAAGCATCCATCCACCACGCTTTGAGATGTTGAACTTGGAGCAGAACCAGCAAACTAGCAAAGATTTCATGCCAATTAAAGCAGGGTTCACCATGTGGGCGCTGCAAGCTGTTAATACTTGCGCGCGCGAATATCAGTCATTAAAGCAATGGTATGATTTGGCTATTATTCTGCTTATGCAACGCTCTTCTGAAGCGGACTCCATCTATTATCTCTATCGGGAACTTGAAGAGAGGCTTGAACTCTTAGAGAAGCCTCAACATCGAGAGACAGCACCCTCACTTGAATCTTTTTGCAAAGGATGGCGCCAAGGACTTGACCGTGGACTAGAACTTGGATTAAAACTTG
>Ga0315314_1001143_pt1 | contig 24708 bp, 33 predicted proteins | sample TDP9_MG_FD_203631 | JGI IMG/M metagenome (GOLD analysis project Ga0315314, IMG submission 203631) | Freshwater sediment microbial communities from Lake Towuti, South Sulawesi, Indonesia - TDP9 | ecosystem: Environmental > Aquatic > Freshwater > Lake > Sediment | place: Indonesia: South Sulawesi... | reverse complement strand
CGACGGCTTAAGAGATATTTCAACTATAATTCTAGGTTTCCCACCGCCGGAAGATGTGCATGTCGCAGTTCAAAGAATCGGATATATCCGTCGTCATCCAAAAAACAGGATAGACTTGTATTTTGGGAGCGAGGTTGCACATAAAGGATACGGCTGGGTTTTTCCCGAGGGATACAAGCAAGTTCGAGTAGGATTAGGGGTTCCTCTAACCGAGAAGTTAAATCTAAAAAACCTTGTCGATTTTATGGAGAAGATTGATGCTGAACCAATCTCGGAGACTAAGGCGAAGCTGATACCAACAGCTAAGCCTCCTAAGAACCTAGTTTATGGGAATAAAGTTGTCTTGGTTGGAGATGCCGCTCATCTGTGTGACCCAGTAACAGGAGGAGGAATCGCCAATGCCCTTCTAAGCGGAAAGTACGCTGCAAAAGCGATTAGTGAAGGCAATCTTGAGAAATACGACTCTTACTGTCGAGGTCTAAAGCGTAGAAACTTAATGAGGTATGAGTTGAAGAGGATTTTATATTCGCTCTCTGATGAAGACTTTAACAGTATAATTCTTGTAATGAAGGATTTCAAACCTAAGTTAACTACGATCTCGTGGGCCATAATCCACAGCCTTATGATATTAGCATTGAAAAAACCTAGATTGTTCACCAAACATAAAATTATGAGAAGGCTTACAGGATATGGAGGCAGATAGCCATGGCTATACGCAGACTTCTCGCTGAAAGAATGTCCGGTTTGAAGAAAGCTGGTGCTGAACTACCCATTATTAGTGAAGTAGCTGTTCCCGCAAAAATTATTAAACAAGAGTTTGTCGAGCCCTATCTTGATGTAAGAAGAGCAGAACTTACTGGGATACTTGGAAAGTTTCCTTCTTTCGCCTATGGAACCGCTTATGGAGAAACCGCTGGACAATGGTACAGAGTAACTTATCCGAAAACTATGGCTGGAGCCGTTCCAGTCTGCGTTGCTGAAGGAAGAACAGGGGCAATAGCGACAAAGGCGATAGAAAGAGTTTCAGACATAGGTATTAGAACAATCACGATTCCAAAAGTTGGCATTCGCACATGGCACTGCAAGTCTTGTGACTTCGGCTGGTTCAGCATAATCTCTATGACAAAATGTCCCGAGTGCAGTAGCTATAGCACAGAGGAGCTTACAGTAGCAGACCGATATGAGAAAGTAGGCTGGTATCGTTCGTTGTACAACGCAAAGAAGAGGCTGGGAAACTGGACGTGGGGTTTTTGGGTTCTAGGAGTCTGGGTTGGCATCGACATCAACTGGATAAGAGACATAGTGGCAACCGTCTTCGCTTGGTTTGGATACTATATGTGTGGAGGCAACGGAGTTTTTGTTATGGCCGACGCTTTATCATCGCAGGTTGACAACATTCGGGGTTCTATAGAGAGCAACATCAATAGTGTAATACGTGACATAAATGATAGGATAAAAAGACAGATTGATTTTGTGACGGACAGAGTTAACCTTCGACTTAATGACCTCTACGCAATGTGGGGTATCCCTAGCAACATGGCTGTGACCCCGGTTCACACAAGAAACTGCACAGATAATGGTTTTGACTTTCAATCTTACGGGAAAACAACAGTGCATTACATTGCAATTGGAACCGGCTTTTTGGGGTGAAAATGTCCTAGCTCTGATAGCCCAAAAAAGGGCACATCCTTATCACATAAAATTATAAGAAACCTACAGGACATTATAGCTAGGTGAAACTAATGGCGGAAGTCAAGATAAGGATAGAGAGTAAAGCGACTACCGATATCTACAGTAGATTTCACGGCAAGTCAATAGATCAAGCTCTGAATGATGACTGGTGGCTTTCTCAACCTAATAAGAACATTGGGATCGCAGCAGGATCCTTCACCCACGAGCAAACAGTGGACCTAAAACAGGGAAGACATTATATTGAGTATGCAGCATCTGGTTACGTGCCCAACTATGCTTGGCACGCTAAAATATACGTGAATGATAAGCTAATTGGAGAAGGAGATGTTGGGAGAGACACTCATCTAAGAGTGGACTTCTTAGTCGGCTTGTTATGGGCTTGGCCCATGCCATCATTACTTTCTGGAAGAAGGTACTTAATGCCCGTAAAGTTGTAAGTTTCAAGTCATATAGCATATCCGACAAAATTTTGTAAGGTTATGTCAGTCCTAAAAGCGTTGACATTCCTAGGGCCATCATAGTCGTTCCTATTATTAAGTGTAATAGCCTTGTTGACCTATGCCTTAAATGCGCCATCGACCGGATAGATGATACCCCAAAATAGGTTATAACTGTTATCAGGACTAGAGGTAGGATGAATATAGGAGCAGAGGGGTTGCCATTGCACGCGAATTATGATTCGATAATCAAGGCAAAATGCGGGTTAGTCTCTTGATTTATAGAAACATGAACAATACATTAAAGATGAAAAGTGGTATTGCAGCCATCAAACCGTAAGCAAGTGCGCTGCCTACTCTTCCGAGATTTCTGTATTTATAGCGGTTCCAAGATCGGTATATGAAGACGCTTTGGGAGACGAAGGCAACTACACCCCATAGGGTTCCGTCGATTAGTGGGTTTAGGTAGAAGCCATAGAATCGGAAAGCATATCCCATCAGAGTCAAGAGGAGGATTGGAACAATTAGTATGGCATAGTCTAGTCTCTTCGGGACTCTGGGAACGGCTGCTCCTAAGCGGGGCCTCCGGCTTATCTCTTCTGCAAGCTCCTTGTATTTCAGAGGTACAATGAAATAATTCAGAGGTATGTAATCGTCTCCAGTTCCTGAGAAGTTTACAGCTCTTCCGCCCATTCTCCAACGGACGCTGCGTAACTCATCGGAGCTGTAGAAAATACCTCCTCCGAAGGAGAACGGTAACCGGACCCTGACTTCCCCGTCGTAGTTCACCGTTATCCTCGTGAAGACTACGGAAACGAGTGATACCACGAAGAAGAATGCCCAGAAACCAAGACCGAGAAGGACTCCAATACCTCTCCTTTCAAGGATCAATGCGAACTGGCCTGTATCGCCATAAGTGAAAAGCAACATCATCAAACAAAGGAAAACAAAGATTGCGAAATGCCAAAAGTAGAACGCCCAGACCGTAAAAGGTTTTCCATGAACGCTCATCTTAAGTCGCCTAAGGGTGTTTACTGTTAATATTGTTAACAGAAATCTGAAAATCTTAACAAGTAGTCTATCATAACGACATTTATCCTCATACACAAGATAGGAACACTACCTTCTTGTATGGATCGGGAATTCGCTCCCCTGCGGGATGATCTATGACTTTTCCTAATCTCAAAGGCCTCAACCTTGCTCGTCCGCCAAAGTTCCATCTTTCATTTTCAGGATTCTATCAGCTATTCCAACTATTCCCTCATCATGCGTCGCCACAATGAAGGTTTTCTTCTTCTCCTTACTTAACTCTTTCATCAGTTCAATTATACTTCTCCCAGTTGCGGAATCAAGCTCACTAGTTGGTTCGTCAGCCAGTACTAGGGGCGGATCATTAACTAGAGCTCTAGCAATGGCGAGACGTTGCTGCTCCCCGCCGCTGAGTTGGCAGGGTCTATGGTCAACTCTATGACCGAGACCCACCCTCTGAAGTAAACTTGTTGCTCTCTTTCTCAGTTCTTCATCACCAATTTCTGAGGGATATAGCGGAACCGCAATATTCTCTAACGAGTTGAGAAATGGAATTAGGATGAAGCGTTGAAAAATCAAGCCAATATTTCTTCTTCTAAATAGTGCTGCCTGATCAATGCTTAACGTAGTTACGTCTACACCATTTATTAGAACCTTACCAGAATTAGGCTTCAAAAGCCCTGCCAGAAGCATGAGAAAGGTTGTTTTCCCACTTCCACTGGGTCCAAGTATAACTAAGAATTCCCCTTGGTTAACCTTCAAATTAACTTCTTTTACAGCAACGATTTCTCTGTCTGCTTTCATGTATTTCTTGGTCAAGACATGAGTTTCTAAGATACAATGCTTAAACTTCTTCCCCTCCTTGATAGAGGTCTGATCTGAGCAGTAATCTAAGATATGTACATGCTGATACAATGCCTATAGCGGTGGCAATCAGGACAGTTCCGTCCAAGACCGGAATGACAAAAATCCTGAAGATGAGCAGAGAGACCATGCGGGACGCAGTTATCCCCGAGAAACCCGCAAAACAATATATTATAAGCATCACCGCTAAAATATACGTTTTTATGTTTGTTGTGGTCCAGCCCAAACTGAGTAGGAGCAAACAATCTTGAAGAATGTCTCTAATGAATAGAACGCCTAATATAGATGTGGTTAGGAAGGAGACCACTACAAACGCGTAGAATATGTAACTTGGAAATGTTAGTAAGCCTTCTCTGGTTAAAGTTATTCTTTCAATTTTTTCCTCGATAAGAGAATATACGTATCCAGTGATTTGAGATTGATCACAAAACCCGGATAGTCCTATAATGAGCATATTCACTTTAGATAAATTTGAGGAGGTTGTCACTATGGATCTCGATGGGGAATTAAGCGGTTCATCAAAAAGTCCCACCACAGTATACATCGCACTATCCACCTGTACATGATCTCCAATGTTTATGCTCGAACCATACCTGAAATCTATTATGGCTTCAAAGGGATTAGCTGGTGGAACGCCAATTATTATATGCCTTAACATGAATCTCCAGAAGTTTTCGTCAACCTTGTATAATGTTAGGTTTCCAAAGGTAGCGTAGAAGACTCTTGATGTGTAGTAATTGCATCTTTGACTAGCCAGTTCAATTATCTCTTCTGAACTTAGGATTTCTCGAGTTTTTATTATCATAACCGTCCCATTTTCAAATGAGTTGAGTTCAACTAAGAGAAAGGTGAAGCAGATTGAAGTGAAAAAAGCTAATAGCACCACTTTTAAGAAGTTTCCGTAGAGGCTAAGGATGGAGTATTTAATAATCCTTTTCATGCTCAATTACCTAGTCTAATTACGCCTTCAGTTCTGCCTCGAGAAGCGAGGATTGCAGCTGGTAAAGAAAAGAGGATCGATAACAGCGGGGAGATTCCTACTGTTGCCAAAGCAGTAAACATGATGGAATTAAGGCAACCAGAGCTGGGAACCATGTTGACAGACAATAAGCTTATAATTATTCCTGCCGACAAAGCAATCAAGACTCCTATGGAGGAAGACAGGATAGAATAAAGAAACGCATTCTTGGCAATATCCTTAGTGAGCCACCCCACTGCTCTGAGGGTGAGGGACATTTTTTGCATCTTCTTGGCATCATAGAAAGTTGTCATAGACAGTAGGGACATCCCTACAATAGCTGGGATCAACATTAAGAGTCTATCCCTAGCGGTCATGCGATCAAAGTTTCTAACGGTTTGAATGTAAAGTTGGGGATAGAGTTTTCCTATTTGATCCGCGACTTCTTCTATGTCAGATCCTTCTTTAACCTTTACATGCATTACAGGATATATTCTTGCCTCATCAGATTGAAGATTGAGTTCCCTAAATGTCTTCAGAGGTATATACAGCTGAATAACATTAGTGTTATTCCAGTAACTCTCCCACACTTGCTCCTCTATACCATAGTATACAGGCTGACATTGAAATGCCCCTATGATATTCATGGTTCTATTCAGAATCTTTATCTGGGAACCTATAGTGCCTGAGATGATATTGGCTTTGTTTAAAAGGACCTCAACCAAGGAGTCGATCATTATGGCGTCGGTATCATTCAGTTCAAAGAATCGACCATTAGTCAAGTATTTTTTGAGCGGAAAAACAGGATTTTCAACATTACACCAAGAAACCCACGCAAAATATGTCTTATTTTTGAAACTCATCATCCTGTAACTTACAAACGAAGGGTACACAACAAAGTCTACCCCTTGAATCGCCCGAATATTATCGACAGCGGTCTCAACAAGTTCACCGGATGCCCTGATGTCTCCTGGCCACAAACTGCGCTTTGAATACTCTCCTTGTAACTCATAGTTAAAAAAAAGGGCAAAATACATGTAAAAAAATAGGGAACTTATGGCGGTCAGCGCTATCACTACTACTCCGATTCTTCTCTTGAGAGCATACTTGAGAACGAAACTGGCGAAAGACATGGTATCATGGTACCTCTGACGCGTCACAATAAAGATCGATATTGTGAACCCACCAATTTCCCCAGAACCAGTTCCTGAAGAAACAATAACCAAAAGCCGGTGCGTTGTCACTGTCTGGATCTATATCCATTAGGTGGTTCGCGGAGAACGGACCCTCATCAAAGTCATCCACTTTGGACCAACCATTCCCTCCCTCGTCATCTATTCCGTACGCTACAGTATAATGTTCCAAAACTTGATTGAATCCTATAGCCCAAGCCCCCCAAGTAACATCGTAAGCCTTACACTTATCAGCAGTGGTATCGACCTGCACTTTAAACGGATCAATGTAGAAACCGTGCCAATAGTCGCCCTTGTGGTCGCTATCCACCCACGTGACTAGGTCAGCTTTTGAAAAACCAGATCCCAGTAAAGATATCGCACAAATTAGCAGTAGGCACACTAGAATTTTTTTCTTGATAGTTAATCACCTCCTCCGTAAAATTATTGTTGTCGTTAGGATATTTAAGCTTTTACTGTTAGTATTTTTAACAGAAATCTGAAAATCGTTCGTGCGGTGTCGCACAGTCAATCCAATCCTCATACCTAGAAAGATGAAGTAATTTATATAAGGAGGAAGTTGATCTAATTATGTGATAGGGATGTGATTCGCATGCCTGGAGAAAGAGTAAAATCATTTCTCGACGAACGTGCAAGGGTTCTAAAAGAAAACCTTAGCGACTTGATAAACTTAGCCCTTGAAGAGGGGCCAATCGGCGAGTTCGTTGGAAGTTTCTCTCCGGTTCCAATCACCGAAACTGGAGAGAAAATGGCTAACAGAAGGGCAGAAGCTAGAAGGAAACTTCTAAAATAGAGAGAGTTGAACCAGATTGAGTCTGATAGAGAGAGCCCGAGAAAGGATTGAAGAGGTCAGAACAAGAGTTGAGTCCATTAGAGGAGGCAGTTCAAGCCCTGAACTCCCATCATTAAAGGAGATACGGGAGAAAGGTATCCTCGCCACTCTAGGCGGCTCAAGATCAAGTTCAAGCCCTGAACTCCCATCATTGAAGGAGATACGGGAGAAAGGTGTCCTTACAGTTCTAGAGGACAAATTCCCTCGCGTGAAGGAGATGAGAGAAAGGGGAGTTCTTGGCAGACACGAAACCGAACCGAAGGGAGAGGTTGGGGGAGAGATGGGAGGAAAGGAAATCTCATTGAGAGTTAAGAAAGAAATTCATGGAGATGCTATCTAATGTCAAAAGTACCGAGAGAGGAGTTAGGTAAAGAGGAGCTGGAGATCTTTGATGCTGAGTTTCTCAGTCTTCCAGCCTCGTTCTTGGCAGACCGAAAAGTGATGGAGATCTTTGAGAACAACAAGGCCTTCATCTTGGAATGTGCCAAGATGGCTAAGGCTAAGTTCAATGCCTCGTTCTGGGGAGTGGACGCGCAGACTGGCTTTGGATGGCAACTGATCAGACCAGAGCACCTTCTACGCTTAACCACCGACACGGGCGTCGCAAACACGGAGTGGAAGAAGACCATTGCTGTAGCGGGATGGGCGGACTGGATAGGAACGAGTACCACGCCCAACAAGATTAAGGAGGAGGCCATACTCTGCATCTTAGGGCTGTTCAACTACTCACCCTCGCCCAAGGCATATGCCTGTGTCATGAAGATTCAGAACATAACATACCCGGTGTGGTACTTTGAGAGGTCTATGAGGCTTCAGAACAGCCTTAAAGTCTTTGCACTACCCAAACCAAAGGCGATACTACCCGAGAGAACCATCTACGCCCAGCTGAAGTACAGTGCAACTGGAGAAGACGAGACCGGAATATTGGGAATCTGCTTCGGTGAAGCGATCTATCTACAGGATAAGACGCCGACACTTGAATCTCCATAGACAAGGTGACCCCAAATGGCAATAACGATGAGAGCTGACCCCTATACCATAGTGATCATACCAGGTATCAGGGGTCCAACCTCTTATCCACCTGGTGGATTCAATGTCAGCGTAGGTGAACTGTCAAAAATAGTCTACGCTGAAGTAGACCCATCAGGCCTTTACGCTTCAGGAGTTCGTTTTGAACAAAGTGCACCAGTCCGATACTACGTAGTCAGCGGTTCAGGAAACATCGTAACCATACAAGCCTTCCTTGAAAGAAGCGGAGGATACGTTACTTCAGGACTCCAAGTTCCAATGGAAGTGGCAAGCGGATTCGCCTTAAGCCACATGCCGTTCACACTGAAAGCCTACGGCTTCTAAAGAGATTCTAAGAAATGTCGATAGTGGCCAGAGCCGACCCATACACGATAGTCGTGATACCGGAGATAAGGGGTCCGATAACATACACGCCTTATTCTGGATTCAATGTCAGCGTAGGTGAACTGTCAAAGGTAGACTACGCCGAAGTCGTTCCCAGAAGATACTCAGGCTTCGCAGGAGGCACTAGCGCCGGAGTTAGATTCTTCGTTACCAGCGGAAGCGGAAACATAGTTACGCTTGAGATGTGGCCTGGAAACCTTCCAATTGGATTCAGCGGAGTAGCACTTAGCCACGTAGCCTTCGGTTTAAAAGCCTACGGTCACTAGGGATATTCTTTAGAACCCTTATGTTGATAGGGTTCACCGTGTTTTCCAGATGTGGGCATTATCACAGCCTTATCACAAACCTTAAAAGTTACTCCATTCTATTCCATTTAATGGAATTGGTTAAGATGGGAGAGTGGAGAATAGAGAAATACGTAACCGTCGACAAGCAGGGAAGAATAGTAATCCCCAAACAAGCAAGAGAAAAATTTGAGCTAACTGAAGGTTCAAAGTTGAAGTTTGTCGCTAGAAGTGACGGTGAAGAAGTTATGACCTTGAGGAAGTATGCATAATGGCCATGGTAAGCTGGGAAATTCCTAAAGGACCCACTATGGTTGTTGGTATCTGCCACAGGGAACTTGTCTACGGCCATATAAAGTGGGTTATGGATTTCCGGGAACTTGAGATTCCAACCCATGTGTACGGGTTAAGTAGCCATCAGCCGATAGATCACGCTCGAAACAGCATCAGCGAACTCGTCTTCGTCCACAACGCTACTTGGCTCTTCTTCCTAGACAGCGATGTATGCGTAAGTGCTGATGGTATTCAAAGACTTCTTGCACGAAACCTTCCAATTGTGAGCGGATTATACAGAACACGAAATCGACCTCACGCCCCCCTCGCCATGCGAAGAGTCCCCCAGCCCCAACCAGACGGAACCACAAAGATGGTTCTAACCCCAATAACCACATGGACTCCGGGAGAACTCCTAGAAGTAGACGCCTGCGGAGCAGGATGCCTCCTAATTCACAGACGGATTTTAGAAGCGTTCAAACAGGCTGGACAAAGACCTTTCAGATGGACCTTCGGCGTACCAGGAGAACCTGAAGGGCTCAGTGAGGATTTTCAGTTTTGCGCCGACGCGCAAAAGCTTGGCTTTAAGATTTTTGTCGCAACAGATGTGCCGTGCGATCACATTATTCCCGCTAGGATAGATGCCGTTACAGGGGCAATCGTTCCTTTGGAGATGCCATAAAATGAAGGTGATGTTGATAAGCACGACAATCTATCCAAGTCCCCCGAAGGGATACGCTGGAACGGAGATGGTGTTATACGACCTTGCTTCTGAACTGAACAAGATGGGACATGAAGTATCTGTCGCATCTCCTATAGGTAGCAGTTTTCCAGAGGGCATAAACCACATTCCCACGGTGGAGCATGGCTTCAATTTTATGACTGAGCAGCAAGCTTGGGGCAAATACGTGGATGAACTGCTCCACGGAGGCTACGATATAATACATGACCATTCGTTTATGCTTCATAGTTATCTGGCTAGGAGGGATCATCCTGAACTGAAGGTTTGTGCAACCCTTCATGGACAGGTTCACTTTAGAACCTTGCCTCCTGTTAAAAAAACAAACCTGATCTGTCTGAGCAACTCTCATGCTATGCAGACTAGTGCAGTCCTCGGGGTTCCCGTGAAATATGTTCACAACGGTACAGACATTACAAGGTATGAATACCATGAGGAGAAACAAGACTATTTTCTTTCTCTTGGGAGAATAGCACGGTTTAAGGGAGCCCATGAGCTGATACAACTTGCAGAAGAGATGGGTTTCAGACTTTGGGTTATGGGAGAAGACCGTTTCGTTCAAGACCCTACCTATGTTCATCAAGTGATGAATATGTGTGGTAGAATGGCTAAGTACTTCGGAGAAGTCAGCAACGAAGCAAAAGTGAACGCCCTGAAAAACGCTAGCGCGTTGCTCTTCTACGCATTGTGGGATGAGCCCTTCGGCTTAACCCCGATAGAAGCTAACGCCTCAGGCACGCCAGCGATCGTGACCGCTAGAGGAGCTCTCCCCGAAATCGTGAAGCATGGAAAAACGGGGTACATCTGTAACAACCGAGAAGAATTCAAACGCGCTATCGAGAACGTAGACAAGATTAAACCAGAAGACTGTCGGAGATGGGTGGAGAGAAATTTCACTGCCAAGCGTATGGCAAACGACTATGTAAAACTCTACGAACAGATATTGGCGGGAAACGAATGGTAAAGATTGTTCTAATCCAACCTGACAGTCCATGGGCAATAAATCCCTTAGCGTCTCATCCAGCCTTAGGAATCCTTTATCTCTCTGCATATTTGAAGGCTCACGGATTCAAAGACGTAGAAGTAATTGACTTAACTGGCGGGCGTTTTCCGTCTAGATCTCTGTATGCGGATATCATCGGTATAACCGCTGTTACTCCACAATTCGATGAGGCTGACAACCTACATGAAACCTTAGTCGACTGGCTTCCTGAAGCTAGGTTTGTTATTGGGGGTCCTCACGCTACTGTTCACCCTGAAAGTTGCCTATCTTTTGACCACGTAGTTATTGGGGAAGGGGAGGAAGCTATGCTTGACCTTGTAAGAGGCAATCGTCCAAGACACGGATCCTCATTTACAAGTAAGCGTGGCCTCCATGGTATTTGGAAATATCCTCCGATAAGGGATTTGGATAATCTACCCTTTCCAGACAGGGATGCGATCGATATCTACAGATACAAGTACGTGAAAGATGGGGTTCGCTACACAAGTATGATCTGTTCACGTGGCTGCTTATGGGGAAAATGTGCGTTCTGCTGCCAGACATGGCCTAAACCAGCTCGTTTCCGAAGCCCAGAGAACTGCGTAGAAGAGATGAAGGTTATCCGAGACAAATACGGGTTTGAAGGTATATACTTCTACGATGACTGCTTCAACCTTCACCGTCCTTGGCTACAGAAATTCTGTAGGTTAGTAGAGCCTTTAGAGATGAAGTTTAGATGCCTAATCAGAGCCGATATAACCCGTAGCCAAGTTTTAGAGATGAACAACGCTGGATGCGTTGAAGTCTTCATAGGACAAGAGTCTGGGTCAGACCAAATCCTAAAAAATATTGATAAGGGGATAACCGCTCGGCAGGGGCTTGAAGCTGTCCAAATCTGCACCGATATCGGTCTCGATACACGTGTAGGCTTGATCATCGGGCTACCTGGAGAGTCCCGTAAAACGGTTGAGGAGACGAGGGAGTGGCTGAAGACTGCGAGAAATATTAACCCTGAATTAGACTTCGACTACACGATGTGTACCGTTTATCCGGGCTCAGATATCTGGAATTACCCTACAAAATACGATATTGTTTTTGAGAGCCATGATTGGTCGAAGATGATCTATAAACGTCCTTGGGGGTCCTATGAGGGGATTGTTTCCACTAGCCACCTAACAGCGGAAGAGATCCTTACTCTGCAGAGGGAAGTGGAAGAGGAGTTCCAGTCTTGGGGCGTAAAGCTGGGGAGATGACGCGAAAATGAGGAGGGACCTATCCCAGATTGAAATCGCTCAACCTGCAGGTGTATCATTAAAACTGAACTTAGGGTCGGGTCCAAATTTACTGTTAGACGGATGGATAAATATCGATATTGTTGACATGATGTCTTACGTTAGGTACCTCATTTACGCTCCTGACGACTTCTCTGAGGCAGGTATGAAGCGGATGCCTCTACGTCAGAGGGAAGTCTCACAACGCCTGAAGCATGGAGACCCTATGAAGTTTCTACAACATGACCTTAGAAACCCATTTCCGTTCTCAGACAGGTCTGTTGACCTCATCTACGCCAGTCAGCTGATAGAACATTTCACCCCACATGAGGGATTAGGGTTTCTCCGCGAATGCTGGAGGGTGATGAACTGGGGAGCACTGATGCGACTGAGTACTCCTGACATAGATAAGTTGCTTCTCGCCTACAAAAACCAGCAGATGGGTCTGTTCGACAGTGACCAGCCTGCCGAGTATAGGGGGAAGACGCAGGCTACCAAACTTGGGTACATGTTGTTCGGGTCCCTGGGAGACCAGCGTGAGTACGCAGGGCACAAAATGATATACAACTTCGAGAGCCTAAAGGAAACCCTAGTTCAAGCAGGATTTGAACCCGCAGCCTTGAAGTGTATGGAATGTGGAGACAGCCAGTCTACAATCCTGCAGAGGGAGATGTATGAAGAGCATGGAAGCCACTCGCTGTTTTTGGAAGTGACAAAATAAAATGCAAGTTTCGGAACATGAATTGACCTGTGGAAAAATCCAATGTTTGAGTGTTCACCGTTACACTTGGCTGAAAGCCAACGCGGTGGGAAAAGTTTTAGATGTGGGCACACAGGACGGTTCTGGCTGGAAAATGCCACCGGACTTCCAGCCTATAGACATCACGTATTTTGACTGTGACGTTTGGCTCGGTCCAAAGCCTTTTGTGAGGGGTGAAGCAGCACACCTCCCCTTCATAGATGGGTGCTTTGATACTGTGGTTCTCTCAGACATACTCGAACATGTGCCCGGCGATCCAATCGACCTGTTGCTTGAAGGGAAACGGGTAACGAAGTACAAAGTCTTAGTGACCGTTCCCGACGAATATGCTTGGCACAAAAGCCTGAGCCCTTTCAAGACCAGAGAGGAGTGGATTGAGGAAGCGGGAAGCTACAAAGAATTTATTAGACGAGCAACTATCGGATCTCAATACGCTAAATGTGTAAGGTATATTGATGACAGGAAACTGCCTCACATCCACCACTTAAGATGGTTCACCCTTGAATCCCTCAGAAAACTGATCGTAGCAACCAACATGCAGGGACACAGCATACAACACCTTCACTACCATCAGGGAAAATTTGTCCACTACGCGGTTGTTCTAATCAAATAGAATGGTGAATGAATGGAAACCTTGAACGTAGGCGTCATAGGAACAAACACATACCCGTGCCCGCCTCGTGGATACGGGGGCGAAATTTTCATCCACGATCTCGTTGAGGCTCTTTCAGAAATGGGTCATATTGTGGACTTGTATGCTGCGCCTCTCAGTGAAAAGCCTCCATCGGGCGATCTTTACTATATGAGATGTAGCTACGGCTCGCATATTCCTTGGTTCTTTGAGTCAGAACAGGAAACCTATGATAGATACCGTGATAAGCTGTTGAATTACGATGTTGTCTCCGATCAAAGCCACACGAAACGTATTGCTGAGAACCTTTACAACTTTGATCAGAGAACCAACTGCCTATCTACTCTCATAGGTAGCACTTTCAGTCATCCGAAACCACCTTACAATGTGGTTTGTTGGTCTGAGGCTCACCGTCAGATGGGCGTTAAGGGAATGAGTGGTTACGAGGGAAGCGGTCTTCCAGGAGAGTCTTCTGGAAAGATTAAAGACGCCCGGATAGCGCTAGGGGGAACTAATACGGATTGGTTCTACTTTGAGCCTGATCCAGACGATTATTTCCTCTTCTTCTCGAGGCTTCATCCAAGTAAGGGCTACGATATCGCGACCCAACTCGCTAAAGAAATGGGTTTCCCACTAGTAATCATGGGGGATCACCCAGAGGATGCTCCGACACCAGATCACCGATTCTACGGGTGGCAACTTCTTCAAATGATCCAAGACTGTGAAAATATCAAGTTTGTTGCCCTTCCTCGAGGAGATCTGCACTTGGAGGAGAGGAACGAGTTGAAGAGGAAAGTGCTACAGAAGGCTAAGGCCCTCATTCATCCGGTGCGTTACCACCCATGCTGGGACTTAGTTGTGACGGAAGCCATGTCATGTGGAACACCAACAATCACCTTTGACCGTGGGGCTATGCCTGAACAGATACTGAATGGAGTTAACGGCTTCGCAGTACAGTATCCATCCATTCCACATCTAAAAAAGGCAATTGAGGCAGTAGATGAAATTGACCGTAAAGATTGTAGAAGAATCGCGCTAGAGAAATTTAGCCGTGAAAAGATGGCTGAACGCTATCTCAAGTTGTATAAGGCTGTTATGGACGGCGAGGTTTGGGGCCTATGAAATTCTTAGTTACTGGCTCAGATGGGTTTCTGGGAAAGCACTTATGCTCTGAGCTTAAGAAACGAAACCACAAAGTCTACGGATTAGATATAGGAGCTAGTGCGACACATCCGGGAAGCGTAACTGACCTAGAATTTTTACTTGATGTCCTCACCGACAGAAAAGTAGATAGAATCATACATTTGGCAGCCAAAGCGATAGTGCGAGATGTTCACTCCAATCCCTTAGACGGGTTCGATGTGAATATTATGGGAACGGCTAAAATGCTTGAGGCTGCTAGAAAATGCGATGTTGAAGGGGTAATTGTTGCTTCATCTGATAAAGCCTACGGGGACAACGAGATACCATACATAGAGGATCTCCCGCTTCTAGGATGCTATCCCTACGATGTATCGAAGGCCTGTGCTGATATGCTGACACGAAGTTACTACAAGACATATGGGATTAAAACCTGTGTAACCCGCTGTTCCAATATCTACGGTCCTGGAGACCTCAATTGGAGTCGACTAATTCCCTACACCATAAAATGTTTGATCCAAAGTGAAACCCCCAAGTTTCACGCTGGGGTTGGAGATGTCTATAGAGAGTACACCTACGTAGATGATGTGGTGGATGCTTACATCCTGCTTGCTGAGAGGCTAGATGATGCTAAAGGGCAGGCGTTTAACGTGGGTTCAGGCTTCAAAGCAACTAGGAATGAGGTGGTTATTAAGGTCTTTGAGTTGATGGATAAAGAGTTCAAGATTGAACTTGTCCCCGCCTTTTTCATGGAGATCGGAGGTCAGTACCTTTCAAGTGAGAAGATCCGAAAGTTAGGTTGGCAGCCGAAGGTTAACTTTGAAGTGGGGCTACGGAGAACAATAGACTGGTACAGAGGTTTCTTTGGTGACGCAAAGAGTTTGTAAGAAACTGGATAGTTGCGTGAAGATAGATATGGCTATGGATAAGGATATGCTGGACCTTCAAGTAGCGGAGCTAGTTAGAAAGGTTTGTAGTGAATGTGAACAGTTTGAGCAGGCCAAGGATCTTTCACTTCGCGTGTTCTTGCTTTGTGGCGGGGCTGGAACCAGACTATTTCCGTTCACGACGTTGATTCCTAAGGCTTTGCTTCCTATCGGAGGTAGGCCCGTTTTGGCTTGGATTGTCAGAGACCTCTACAGTCACGGTTTAAGAGATATTGTGGTGCTTGCTAACAAACGGTTTGAAGACCAGTTCAGGTATCACGCTAGTGCTATGGAAGCCCACTACAAGTTGAAGATAAACTTTGGGTTCAGCGTGAACAGTGAGGACTTGGGCACAGCAGGAGAAATCTTAAGTGTCAAAGATATGGTGACTGACACCTTTATGGTCTACTATGGAGACATAATTACAGAACTAGAATTTGAGGATCTGATAGGTTTCCACAAAGACTTTTCTCCTGAGCCTTTGGGGACTCTAGCGGTGTCTAAAAGCCTTAAAGTTCCTAAAGGAGTGGTTGAAACAGATGGGGGCGTGGTGAAAAACTTCGTTGAAAAGCCCTCCATTCCGTTGAAAACATGGTGTGGCGTAGCCGTCTTCAAGCCAGAAATTATAAACTACATTAATATGGGCGACGACTTCAGCCTAGATGTTATTCCAAAAGCGTTAAAAGATGGGGAGAAATTGGGAACCTACCTCTTTGAAGAAGAATACCTGGACATAGGTGACCTTGAAAACTATAAACGTGCGCACCAGTTTTTATCAAAGGGTTCTTGGAAGGGTAAGAAGTAATAAACCCTATCACAACCTTTTCACAAAACTTATTAACTGTTGCCCCTATTTCTTAAGTAACATAAGATGGAGTGGATTCGGTGTCCAAAATCATAGAAGACCTATTTCTGCTCGAGAATTATCTGCTCGGCCTAGTCTTCCCAGCGAAAGGATACGTCTTCTTTCACATAGAACGGATAGAGGATTACATGTACCTCTACGATAGGGTCTTGGATGTAGCCAAATTAACTACGGCGGACCAAATAAGCGCTGATGAGCACCTGAGTGCCGTAAGGCTCTTGGACGAGGCGGGAAACGATATATTAGAAGTTGAAGAGAAGGATCATATATACCATATCTTCTACGGAATTAATCCCAGCCGCTTGAAAACCTACTGGTACTTCACGAAAACCGTTGCTAGGGGAGCCCCAGATGTTACTACAATGACGCCCAAGGCTAAATGGGGGTACATAGACGGCTTTAAGTCTCCCTTCGACGCGCCCTCACTAAAAACTGAAAAGTTTATCCCCTACGGTGAGAACATGACAGGTTTCGCCTTCCACAACCCTGGAACCGTCCCCATAAGGCGGGCGGACAACCCGATGCTGAAGTTCCAAGGCAAAATGTACGGTGTCTCTGTGATCAAGGATGTAGATCTAATAGAGGGGATACTCGCTAGGAAGGTAAATGCCCGTCTAGCCACTCTTGGAGGTTTGGAGACATTCACGTACAACATTCATGAAGTCTACGGCGTAAAACCCGTACCGTTTATGGCTACAAGAGCGGAGATTGAGGAGGCTGTTGGTTGATGGTGAAAAAGGCAGACCTGAAGACACTTCAGTTTGTGGCAACCACTACCCTCCAGAACGTTGGGTTAGAGGGTGTTGGTGCCAGTGCTGAAGGAATTCCCGAGGATTTCAAGAGATATGTGTACTACGCTAAGTATCACAATCCATCTGCCTCATTCAGCGTACTGACAATCTATGAGCGACACGCAGGAGTGCTAGACCATGTTGAGGATCAACAGGGACTAACACAGTACACTACTGAAACACTTCCGAAGGGAAAACCTGACCCTGACGCACCCATAATGACTTTCAGAGGAAGTGGTTTCATAGCGGCGCAGACGAGTGGAGGAAACATCCTCGTAATCTTGAGAATATACGACGAGCCAGGCTAGGAAAATGTCTAGTGGCAACGAGATTCCTCGGACACGTGGCTTTTTAGATCTGATGACAAGGATAGATAACCTCATAGAGATCCAGATCAAGACCTCTAGGCGAACGAACGAGTTGCTTGAGATGCTTCTGCAAATCCGACCAGTACCTCCTAAGGTAGTTTTGCCTCCTGTTGCACCCATAGTTCCTCCACGCGCACCAGAGATACGTGTGCTAGAATGGGAGGAAATACGGGATATGCTGGGTAGGATGGAGGAGGTACTTAAACCGGTAACCGACTACTTAAGTGAGGAGAAAAATGCCCCCGTATCTCCAAACCGTGAAGAATATGACTTGAAGAAGAAACTTCAGAGGTCAGCACTTAACGGCTATATCGCAAACGGGGGACCTGGAAACCTTGAAGTTAAGATCAACATGTTGGAGCCTATAAGAGTTGCGAATGGAGAGATTCTCGACCTCAACCCCTACACCAAACGCCCCCTAGAGATAAAGTATGTTGAGATTACAACACTTACAACCGCCACCTACAGAATCCTGTTGTGGTAAAGATGTCTCTCAGAAGCATTTTGAGTAAAACAGACATAGATACCCTTCTTGCTAGGCTTGGAGTCCGTACAGATACTCCTGATGCTAATACTTTGTTTGGTGCCATTAACGCTTTAGGATATAACGATTATGGCTTATCTGAGATTACGCCTGGCAACATTGAAACTGATATGCTTGAAGTTTTGATGAGTGATGCTCCAGACTACTTCGCTGTGGAAGCTGAAGCTTACATTGATTTAAGTCCATTGCAGGCAGGTGATACTGTCGTGATTAAAGAATATGCTGCTACCTTGGCTACTCCTTTGACTTATACGCTTTACGCTACGCATACTTATACAGGTGTTCAGACAGAACCTTTAGTTCACTTCACGAAGAAAATGGCTTATGCTGCTTGGAAAATTACTGCTCAGCAAACGGCAGGTGTGAACAGAGAATTTAGGTCTGTTGCATATTATAGGAGAGGATATTAGATGCCAAGGTTTCCGCCAGACAGGTTTGTTGATTTTCCACCGTTTGCAGGAGCTTACACAGGATAAGCAGAAGAGTGTATTAATTGCCTGACTTTCCACCGCTGTCTGAAAAAGTTGATTTTCCATCAGGCAGACTTGTTAATTTTCCGCCAGGCAGACTTGTTGATTTTCCAACAGGAGTAATAGGTGATTGCTACCGAAAAAGTCATATTGTTAATGCTGCTACTGGAGCGGGCGAAAAATATCAGGTTAAAGTGCGGGTTTACAAGATTGCATGGTGGGTGATAAAAACTCCGATTCCTACCGCTGAGGACGCTGCTGGAATTGGCGTCTATGAGAGCAAGATATACGTTGCAGGAGGATACCTTAACGGTTTAAAGCATTATCTTTATGACCCTGCTTTGGATAGTTGGGATGATACGCCTACTGATCTTCCTGAGCAAAGGTGGGACTGCGGAGCGGCTGTAGTTGGGCAGTATTTCTATATTTTAGGCGGAAGCACCAATGGTAATGCCTTTAAGACAACTTATCGCTACGACTTGATTGGTGGCGGAGCTTGGGTTTTAAGAGCCGATATGAATTACAACCATGCTAAGACTGCTGTTAGCGTCCACAATGGAGAGATATACGTTTTTTGTGCCATCTGGCCAACTGGCTCTGAGCATGTGCATGTTGAGAGGTATAATCCGACTGCAAATAGCTGGACAAATCGAAACGATGCACCTACTTACCTTTTGGCTGCTATTCCTGAGTCGGTAGATGGCTACGTCTATCTTTTGGCAAGCATGTTTGGTTCTACTGTTGTTAATAACTTTTATCGGTATGATCCTGTAACTGACACTTATTCTGGTATGCATGACTTGGATATTCCTGCCACGTTCAGCACCACAGAGAATCTTGTCAGGATTGGCAGAGACATTTATCATTGTGGCGGAACAGAACAAATCGGCGGTTTATGGTATAAAAGTAAGCGAGTTTTCAAATATAACATTGACTCTAACTCTTGGGTAGAAGTTGCCTCCATGAATTATGGTAGGCAGTATCCCAGCGTTGCTGTTGCCAACAACAAAATCTACGTTATAGGCGGAAGGGCTGGTGCAAACGATCCTGATGTCGGATCAAGGTATGACTACAATGAACAATATGCTTCGCCCCCTGTGGATTCTGGCAATACTGTTTATGTGGGCGTAAAATGCAGAGATGATTTTGGAGATGTTAGGTTTGCTGGGGGCGCTGGCTTAACGGTTCTTGACTATTGGATTGAGTCAAAGGTAGATGGGCAATATGCTGATTTTTGGGTTGAAGTTGCTGAAGATTTGAGCTTGGTTAATCGCACTATTTACGTTTATTATGGCAAAAGCGATAAGACTACAACTAGCAATGGTTCTAATACTTTTCTGTTCTTTGACGACTTCACAGGAGACTTAAGCAAGTGGACTATTGTTTCAGGCACTTGGGCTATAGTTGCTGGTGAGCTTCGGCATTCAGGTTCAGGTGGAGACAACATTATTCGTTCAGCGTCTTTTACTGCGCAAAACTTTCTTTTGCAATGGAAGGCTAAGCTTAATGATATTAGTTGGGTGAACATTTTTGGCGGATTAACGAGGTATGACATTGTTGCTGGCTACTATTTGACTGATATGCGTCCTGGCGACGCAGCTATCCACAGGTGGGCTATGTGGTCTCCTACTACTGAGTTGGCGAATACAAGTTACAGTTTTCTTGTGAATACGTATTATACTTTTGATATGCGTCTGGTTGGTAATTCTCTTAAGCAGCGTGTGGATGGGGGAACTGAACTGTCGGCTGTAAATAATGAGCTTCCAAATGCAGGCTATATAGGGCTTAGAGGTAACATAAAAGCTGGGAAGTATGCTTACGTGAGTTTGGTTTGGGCTAGGAAATATACTTCTCCTGAGCCTTCGCATGGTGCTTGGGGAAGCGAAGAAGTTGCTACATGGATATTTGGGTGATGGCTATGGTTGATTTTGAAAGTTTGAAGTTGCGAATGAGCAGTATGGCTGATAAGGGGCTTATCGTCAATTTTGATGCTGCTAAGAGAACTTTTGACTCTTTGGACTTAGCCTCTATTGAAGCTAAGCATAGAGTGCGAGTTAAGGCTGAAGTTTGGCATGGTGAGCCTATTAATGGTGTCGATGTTTTGAGTCATCCTAATCCTGTTGCACGAAAGCATATTCAAGATTTGCTTGTAGCTAAGAAAGGTAGCGCTTACAAGATTAGCATAGATGGCAAAGTTGTTGTCTTTCAATACCATAATCCTTCTATTGCTGGTTTTGAACCTATCGACAAAGCAGAGTGTATGTTTTTAGCTCAAGAACACGCAAACAAGATTGTGAACTTTTTAATGGAGGCTGAGGTTCTGCAAAACATGTTTAGGGTATCGATAAGTCATTTCGGCTAACTAAACTGCAGAAAAGTGAAAAATATCAGCAAATCCTAAATCGCCTTAAATTAGAGATAAGAACACACACAAACTAGAAGGCTGAATTATCCTTCAGCGGTTATGACAATATCAAAATTGAGAATAATGGTTAAGCCTAAGCCGATTGCAATTAAACCATAATTAATTTTCATCGTTGAATAGCCCTTCCGAAGTTGATATAAGCATTAAAGAAACCTTCACTGCTTTATATTTTTCTAACCAAAGATCTGTCTCTGCTGCTTCTTGTGAATGACTGTTATGATGGCTAGAATGGCTGGCAGTGCTATTGCGACTATCACGACTGTTGGCAATATAACATCAAACCATGACGCTCCAGATGGTGAGCCCACCCATCCCCATGAGTCAGCGCGGTAGACCTCACAGGTGTCAGCCCAGATATCGACATAATAGCCAGCTATGGATCCAGGATAGAATTTGTCGAACCATAACATAATGTGCCACGACGGATACAAGATGTACGCAGATCCACGCCCACTATCTTCATCATTTGTTATAGACAAGGTAGCTTCAATCTCAGTCACCTTCGCGCCGATATTGTTAATGTAATACTTTGAAACGTTAAGAGCAACGTTTCTAGCTTCTTCTTCAGAAATGTTTATGGTTGTTCCGCCAATCTTCGTAATACCCCAATTGTCAACAAACGCTCTGAGGAAGCCCTTCGTGAAAGTAAGACCAAGGTTCTTCCTAGGGGCCTCAATGCCGTTTACCCGGCAATTCCATCTAAAACTAACACTGTTCTCTGGCCCCGTTAACGACAGAACCGCATCCTCTGAAACTATCGAACTTTGGTCAAGAGTGTTAATTTTATCGAGAAGAGGTATGAGCCTATCGCAATACTCAGTATTGAAATGAACCTTATATCTTTCTAGGAAACTCTTCGCTGCATCAAGGTAATCATTAGGGTATTGTATCTTCAGTATAGGTGTGCCTGAAACATAAAGGTTACACCATGTCATGGTTTGATTTACGAAACTCATCATCACATCAATTTTACTTCCTCGGCTAGTCAACACAAAGTCTACTAGGTTCTCCGTCATTCGGAAACCCGATAAGTTATAAGATTTTATGTCGATACCGACAACTTCCTCTAGAAATTTCAGCCCAATTATTTTTTCTGGTGGTTCCAGAGAGGTTGCGTCACAAAATCTCAAGCCTTGTGCTGCCGAGAGCAATACTATAACCGTTACGTACATTACAATCCTTTTTCTGGACAAGAACATTTGATCCCATCTCCTATGATATGTTCAGATCACCGTCACCAAAGACAACCATGCACCCGCCAAACTCACTCCAACCCTGGCGGAATATACACACTCCAAAGGAGGCAGCACCCCATGTCTCGTAAGCCGCATAGTCAAGTGCAGCTTTTATTGATTTTCCTAGAACCAAGGCAGCATAGTAGAAGTGGATGCTGAATTTTTTCCCAGCTTCCGCTGTTCCACCTACCTCAATTCTCAACTGAGGTCCAAGTCCGTTCCATCCAATGAACGTGTAACCTTTTCCATCCGGTTCATCATATCCGAAAGGGGCCAAATCTGTTGTGTGTAGCCAAGCTAAAGGCATTCCACGAATCATCCCGCAGGGATAGTAATCCCCTATCCAAGTGCCTGAGTGACAAGCATACAAAAAGGCAAATCTAACGTTCCTATCTTGCGTATGAGGGTAAATATCGTTATCATAGACTACTTGGCCATCATATGTATAAATGTTAAAGTGTTGATGCCAGTGCCATTGCCACGGCCACCCCCAAAAGTGAAACCATTCTGCGTAAGATCCGTGACCATGATACCATGCTATTGAATAACTATGTCCACAACCAGAAGCTACAAGGTATATGTTGTCTCTCGTTTCATCCGTCCCATAGTAACTATAAACTTCATATCCAGCGTTTCCTGAATATTCCGCTATTTTGCCCCCGACTGCAATACCAGCATCAATCTCTTCCTGTGGAAGATCCCATTCAGAATCAAGTATCCCGGAAGATTTTGCCTGAGACGGAAACACCATGACTAACAAAAAAAACACCATATACCACATTACGAAGTACTTTGCAGTTTGGCGCATCTTCTCTACTCCACTTTAATAATTAACCTATTGTATAGTAGCTTGAAATTAGTGTTTGGTCGTCTTCGTTGTTGTATACGTGTATCTCGAACGACCTCCCCATTGCGGTTGACCGTAATCTGGTAACCCAAGCTTCTGCCATATTTCTGACCATGTGTTGCTGAAACTTTATCAATAAACTCCCTTTCTTCATAATTAATCCTTTTTTAATCATATATTTAAAATTTTCTGTTAAAAATACTTAACAGAAATAGAATCAATAAACTTAATGATTATCCTTCAGCGGTTATGACAATATCAAAATTGAACGATGTTATTCCTGTGATGTTCGAGAATACAACCAACGTTAACGTGATTGTCTTTGTGGTTCCAACCGATAACGGTGTTTCATCATAATCCCATGCTAGACTCATATAGTCTTCAGCACTGGATGGATTCCAATTTGTGGTTGAGAATGAGAGTTTTACAGCGACGTTACCGGTGTTTGTTACTTCAATAGTCTTAGACATTGATGTTCCAGGATAAATTATTCCCCAATTTATTGATTGTGGACTAACGGAGAATGAAGGGCTTGGTATTATCCCACTTGTGGTGATATGTAGCGAGTATTGTATTGCTCCATAAACAATTGCCATGCAAAGTGGTATAAGAATCATACACAATGGAATTATTTGTTCCTTTATGATTTTCATTGTCATCTCCCAATATTCAGCTTATCAGGCTCAATAATACCACTATGCGTCTCAAGAACACGCTCCATATCTGCTCAAAAATCAGCCACTAAAAAAAGAGGGAGATTTTAGGTTCTGTGCCTTAGGCTACTTCATGGCGGTTTCCCATGCATTTGCCCAGTCGGATTCTGAAAGTTTTTCTTTCAGACCCTTAAGACAAATGGCGACTTCGATTCCGCCTTTCTCACCGCAAGAGCGGTAAGCAGAGGCCCCACCTAGGGCTTTGATCTTTGCCTCGTACTTTCTCTTGCCCTTCGCAATCATTTCCGTGGCCATATTGAATCACACCATTATCACAAAGTATTTAAAAGCTCCACATTAATAAATCTTGGTAGAGGTTTGTGTTACAAATAAGACCCAGAAATGAATTGTGATAATTGTCGGGAGGGAAGGCCCGTTTGTGGAATAAAGACGGTAAGTTCTGTAACCAGAAGTGTTATCAAGAATGGTTCAAGGGAAGAGAGACAAATGAGGTATGTAGAAACTTTTAACGTTAGGTTTACGAAGGAGCAGAAGAAGATTTTAGATAGGCTCACTGAAGGCAGAGGCGTAAGTAAGGCTGACGTAGTACGGCGTGCCGTTGAGATCGTAGGGTCAGAGGATCATGTTGTCGTTCCTCTAACCGTGAAGGAGAGGCTGTTCATAGAGGGAATCTGCAACACGGCAGGGGTTCAACCTCCCGACGCAGTTAAAATGGTTCTCCTTTCATACCACACCCTTATGAGTTCACCTCTGTGGAAGATTGTTAAGCCAGTCGACGAAATATTGGAAGAGATGGGAGTTGAGGAAATTGAGCGAGGAGAACCTGGATAGGGCGATAAACAGAGTTAAGAGGCTGAAAGAGGGAGAAAAGAAACGTTTAATCATTAAAGCGGTTATCAATTACATAAATAGTATGATAGGTGGAAGCGATGAGTGAAGAAGAGGAAGAAGAAAGAGTTCCTATTTGGGAAGAGTGGGGTTTTTTCAAGCTGGCGTCGAGGCTGAACGGAACCGCCCCAGCCTTAAGGGAGATGAAGAAGAGAGGTGAAGCTGGAGCTATAGCCG
>Ga0315314_1001142_pt1 | contig 24715 bp, 22 predicted proteins | sample TDP9_MG_FD_203631 | JGI IMG/M metagenome (GOLD analysis project Ga0315314, IMG submission 203631) | Freshwater sediment microbial communities from Lake Towuti, South Sulawesi, Indonesia - TDP9 | ecosystem: Environmental > Aquatic > Freshwater > Lake > Sediment | place: Indonesia: South Sulawesi... | reverse complement strand
TCGGGCCCATCTCAAAGGAATACTCTTTCAATCTTTCAAGCTCTGGGAAGCTCAAGGCTTCTCCTTCCAGCCGTATCGCTGCATCTTCCTGAAGACGCGACAACTATTCAATTTAAAGCTTATCTCGTACAGCAGTACCGAAAAGGCCTCCCTCAGGCAATTGGATCTCTAAACAGCGCTGTAGAGCAGCAAATCCTGATTCCACTTTGCCCTGTCCCATCTGTCTCATACAGGTTCCCCCCTCCCCCCACAACATCTGAGCAAAATAGGGTGGGGGTGTGTCCCTGTGACCCTGTCTCAGAAGATGATCTCAACGGCTTTCGCGACTGTCTCCAAGTCGCCAATCTCAATCTTGACCTTTCCAACTCTTTCAGCTAGATAACCAGCCGTGACCAGAATGCTGAAGCCTACGCCGGAACAATCGATCGGATTCTATTTTTGAAGCGCTCTGTTCGATCTTGAATAGATTGTCGAATTTTGTGTCGAACTGGCTAAAACGGAGAAAAATCCGCAAAACATCCTCAGATTGGTCAAAGTTCATGGCGCGGGGGTTTAGACGACAATTCACGTTTTGAACCAACGAAATCCTGCATAGCCAGAGTGGAAATATAATACGCCATAATTCCGCCTCAAAACGGCGAAAGTGCGGAGGGCGGGGCTCGAACCCATCGCTACATGGCGATGTCTCCCGCAAATCCCTAATTTTTCTATTAACCAAGAAAGATTTTCAAAGGGTAAACCTGCTCGATGATGCGGGGTTAGGTTTAGATCTCGGTTTAAATTCTGCGGAATCTTGCATGGACCAAGAAACTCGATTGTAGATTCATTTTGAAGTGCAGGTGGGATTCGAATCTACCCCACATTAGAGATGTATCCCTAGCCTGCATCTTTTCTTCCCTCAGGGGAGACATTTGCCATAGGTCAATGTTCCAATCGTAAGAGAGGTGGAAAACGGAGGCAGAACTATGTTTTGGCTATTCTCGGCTCTTTACGGGTCGCCTAAGCATCGAACCAACATAGAGCCCGATGAAACCTAACACGAGCGCCATAACTACGACTAAGAACACGAAGAGATCTAGAAACATCATCTCCCAGGTCACCCACTCGGAAGTTGACAACGTGGCCCCAGGGTTCGCCGCTAGGTACTCTTCCTTAGCCATTGGACCCCAGTCTGCTAGAGCTGGAAAATTCCCCGCGAACAGCATCACAAGGGCTGCCCATAAAACCGTTATTTTAGTTATTGCTTCCCTCCTAGCTTCCCACAACTTTCCAGCGAAGATGTAGCCGCTGATCAATGCGCTAAGTAAGAAGGAGACAATAATACTAACGTCATATCCCCAATTGTTCATACGCGATATACCCAAAGCCGAAACCAACACCATGTCTAAGGGACCGGCGATCAAAGCAAAAATCACAGCTATCGATGCCACACATGTCACTAAATCACCAAACTTCAACCTATCACCTCCTTATGAATGAAAATATACGAGTGTTATGTATCTGCTACTTCACTTCTTATGATTTTTGGAAAAAACTTAGATCGACCAAATTTTAACTGAACACCTAACCCTTCCAGCTTAGAACAACTTTCCACACCTCTAGCACAAAACAAGTACCTTCTGTTTTCCTTTTTGGAATGTTGAAATTCTGGAAGGTGTGCTGACAGTCAGCTAATCACTGATTCTAGAAGCAACATGAATCTAGAGACTGAGGAACAAGAGGAACTCATGTCATTTTGTCTGCAGAAGACGTTCCCTGACAGGACTTATAGCATCTATAAATCCTGAGACCTCAGCCCGGACGCTGTTACATCTACAAGTCATCTTCGACCTCTGACAAGTGCAGGGTGCACATCCTCAGATATCTAACTGGAGTCCTCATTTTCCATTTGAATAGTTGATTCAACGTGATTGTGTTACTAATGAGAACTTTGGACCGTTCTGTTTAGTCTTCGGGCTTGGATGAAAGAAGTTTTCTTCCAAAATTATTAATGCAACTTGAAATTAAATACGGTTGAGTAAAATAAGGAAAGGGGGTGAGAAAATGCTATACATTATTTATTTCAACCTGAAGAACGGTGTAAGCGAGGAGGAGTTTGTTAATAATTCAAAAGAGCTTTCGGGTTATCTTGAAGGCAAGGTAGAAGGACTTGGACCTATGAAACTATATCGGCACCACAACGGTGCTAATCCAAGGTATTACCAAATGCATATGGAGATGAAAGACTACGGCACATGGGATAGGTTCTTCGCCTTCATTGAGAAGGACGCTAAGGTAGCAAAGCTCCTCCAGGAATGGCGGAAAAAATTGATAGACCTGAATACGCACTTTGACGAATTCATTATGGAAATACCCTTGTAGACACCAACTTTCCCCTAGATGAAGTTGGAGAGGCACGATAACGCTAGTCCACGTCTTATCAGGCACATTCGTAGGCACACATGGTACTGGTGATTTTGAAGGCACAAGTAAAATGGGTTTAAATTGAACTCATATCCATTAAAAAATTCTACAATGCTTTGCCACTTACAAAGAAGAGAAGGAGGTGAAAGAGTGTGCCTGTATTCTCCGTGAATATGAAGCATAGCGTTGAATCTTGTCCTATGTTTAATGCTGAGGTGAAGAAGAAGTTCAAAGAGGTTATTGGCAAGAGAGAGGAGGCTGCTCAAAAGCATGGCATCAAAATCTTAAGCGCATGGACTTCCACACTGGATCACCTAATCTTCTACACAGTCGAAGCTCCATCTCAAACGCCTGTGGAGGACTATTTCAAAGAGATAGGGTTCGCGTTCTGGAATAGCGTTGAAATACGACAGGTTAAGCTCGTCGAGGACGTACTTAGAAGCATTGAAAGATCCTGAAACGATCTGAAAATATCTCTTCTGCCTATTTTGCGAAAGAGGTTTGGTGCGGGGGGTGGGATTCGAACCCACGAAAGGCCTACGCCACGGGATAACTCATCCGCGCGCATAAGCGCAGTTCTAGTGTTCTTGAGTGTAGCGCGCGTGGCTAGACGCGACCCGCCCATTTGACCTGGCTCTGGTACCCCCGCTTCGACAGTTTACATTCAATGAAGAGTCATTTATCCCTTTCTCGACCAAAAATGCGAAGTTAAACGCATTTTTTCCGCATTTTTTCCTATTCTCTGGGCGTCAACACCTCTCGATTCTGTTCTTGGTCCGGTAGAAATTAGCTTGGAGCGATTTATAGGTTTAGAGATTCTCAGCGCTTTCTAACGGCTTCTTTCAATTTCTCCCTTCTCGTTGCGCGAGTATCCATATAATGCTTTTCTAACCTTCTCTACTCTGGCCTTCATCTGCTTAGAGAATTCAGGTATTGGCGCTTCTTGCGGTTTTGCATGTTTATCAATGACTATTTCTCTAGCTTTCAGGCTCTCTACAAGCTCTTTCGGTTGTTTCTTAAAGAGGACCACTTTTCCCTCAGGAGTTTTATAGCCGATCTCGATAGCAGGATAGCTGCCGTCTTCCAGAGATTCAGCTTCTTTCAGGATTGGTATTGGTTTGCCTTCCTTTCTCATAGCCTTCTCGAACAATTTGTTGCGTCGCTCCATCTCTGGAGGCGTTAAACTCCATTCGATTGTGATCGAACCTCGATATCTCTTTGTGTTGAAGAAGATTTTATTGTGGAAGCTTCTTGTTCTCAAGCCTTCGATTTCGTTAACTCGGTTGAAGCAGAGTCGAAACTGTTCTTTGAGAGGTTTCTTAAGCATGTTATGTAGTCGCTCCCATTCCAACTCCGAGCCTTCACGCCAATGTTTTTCCAGAGTGTTTGAAACTTCCTCCTCTCTCTCCAATCTATGCCTTTCAAAATGAAGCTTTGCTTTCCCTTTATCCGTTATTGCATAATATGTTCTTGGCCGGCCGGGTTTCTTGGACCCTGACTCAATCTCCTTGGATTTTTCAAACTTAAATAGAAAGCCGTCTTTGACTAGGAGATCTAGCCTCTCTTTAAGCCATGTGTTTCTGAAACGGATCTCCCTCCTGCGAAGACTCTTCAGAAATTCGCGGAGCCATGTGCCTCCCTGAGAATCTAGAGTTTCAAGTATCCAGTAGTCGTAATCGGCTTTTGCCAATTTGTTTCCCTAGGATGTATTGTTTAATTTTGGGAACAAAAAGGTTATGCTAGCTATCAAACGGATGTGAAAAAATGGAGAAGAAAGTTGACGAGTTGAGGAAGGAATCCAAGAGCATCGATGAAAGATACGTGGCTACACACAAGCAAATCTCCGCATTGCAATCAGAGGCCGGGGCTCTACTACTTGCAGAAGGCTCTGATTCTAGAGCCTTCAAGGAACTCACGAAGAGGATAAAGGAAGCCGAAGAAAACATTCAAAATCTCCTGAGGCTCAAAGTGGCCTTTGAAAACGCCATCAAGCAAGCTGAGCGCGACATAAGGAAAAAGGAGAAGAAGAACGAGCAGAGTTGAAGAGCGATGGCGACGAAAGAAGGCGTTGTCTCAGCGCTCGCGAACCCGAGGCGGCTCGCGAAGCTGCTCATAGAGCTTGAATTTTTTAAGGAGTTTAGCGTGAGCTTGACCTGCCCAAATCGCAAAGAATATTATCTGAAGGAATTTCGATGCGAGGTAAAGAAGGAACCGGATAGATATACACTTGGATCCTGCTCTTTCAATTGGAGTGCGATCGGCAAAAACCCTGAATGTCCATTTGATCGAGAGCTAGAAGTGGCTTTCGATGAAGCTGGGCAAGTGAGCTTTGAGGAGGTCCTTGCAAGAAACATAGAGTTCAGCTTAATGCAACCGATAAAGTCGGGCAACTATGAGATCGGAGTTGCGGATGCCGTTGTCGAAATTCCAAACAGCCTTCCAATCAACAAGTACTTTCAATTAACCTTCAGCGGCCCCAAGTCTTTCTTCATACTGGTCGACTTGGAGCTCAAGAACAGGCTCAAAGCCTTACACCAAACCAAACGGCTTTGGAACGAGATGCCGAAGGCCACGCCGATCCTAATAACGATGGCTGGAGGCCCAATGGAGCTATTTGAGAGCCAGAAGATTCGGGTCTACAGATGGGGGGAACACAGCCTTCCACAACCCAGCGAGGCGGAAGCATAATGCGTATGCGGGATGAGTACAGCGTAGCCACCCGCTGTCCAGTCTGCGATGCATGGAAGCCGATCTCAACACAGCTGCTCTCAAAGCCAGCTGCCTTCCGCTGCAGCAGATGCGGAAGATACTTCACGTTGCAATCTGCTTTAAGGAGTGGTAAACTCCCAGAGCCGCTTAACATTCAGCCTTTAAAAGTCTACAGTGTAATAGAGCCGTTTTTTAAACGCCCTTTGAAAGAGATCAAAGGAGCCCCTAAAAAGGAGATGGAACTCGTTGGCCCACTTATTGAGCAGGATGCTTCAAGAGCAGTTGTCTTCTTCGAGAAAGCCAACCTCTATGTTGCCGTGGAGAGCATGGTAGACGGTGGCTTCGAGCTTCAGCTCTTTAGCAGAGAGCATAAGCCCCTGACGCCCCGATTAAGCTGCAGCAGACTAGAGCAGATTCTTTACGACAGAAAGTTTACGCCGATAAGAAATGTAATTAAGGATACTGAGGATCGCGGTCAACTGGTCTCATCCCTTCAGCAGATCGCATCCAGCTTGTTTCCGGCTAAAGATGAGAGTCGTGAAAGGAGGAAGGAGGGGGCGAAGCAGAGGGATGCAGACTCCATAGCTGTTGAAGCTGAAGACTTTTTTATGATTCATCCGGCTGGAGACGCTACAGATGACGGATGCTTCATATTCGAATACACAACTGCGCCGAAGAAAGATGATCTGACGCATCGATTGAACGTGTTGGTATGGTTTAACGCTGAGAAAGGGGAGAGAGGATTTGTCGCCTTCGAGGATAAGACCCCGTCTGTAACCATTGAGGATAAGACCTTCTACTTGCTCAAGGAGATTGATGTTGAGACAGGGGTGGAGAATCTTCTCAGCCTCGACGGCTTGAAGAAGTGGCTTGATAAAAGCTATCAACCTGATCCCTATGAGGCGTGGAGTCGAGTCCTCGCCTTCTGCAAGCGATTTGTATATTTCGTTGATCCATCAAGCTATTATGTGCTCACCGCATGGATCATAGCCACTTACTTCTACTATGGGTTTCCAGCGTTTCCATACATTAACCCGCTTGGTGAGGCTGAAGCCGGCAAGACTACAACTCTTCGCATAGCAAGACAGCTTGCATATCATTCAAGCGCCATCACCATTCCGAGGGAAGCGAGCGTTTTCCGCTCTGTGGATGCTTACCAATGCACTTTGTTGAATGATGAAGGCGATGCCATAATAAATTACAACCAAGGCGTTCAAGATGTGTTTAACTCAGGCTTTCAGAAGGGTGCTCGTGTACCCAGAGAGTTTCCCCTAGGCGACGGCCGATTCAAAACCAAGTATTTCAACGTCTACAGCCCAAAAATGATTACAAGTAAATATCCACTACCAGACATGGCAGACAGCCGATCCATAAAATTGTTCATGCGAGGTCAACCGCCAAGAGGAATAGACTATGGCCAATATGAGGACGAACTCGTTGACTTAAAGACAGGCGAGGCCCTGCGTGATGACCTCTATGTTCTGAGGCTCCTGCTATATAACAAGGTGATGGAGGAATACCGCAAAATCAACCTGTACCGCGAGTATCGGAGCAAAAACATCCGGGGAAGAGAAGCCGGCTTGTTTAAGCCACTGATAGCTGTTACACGGGTTTTCTGCCCTACAACCCATGAAGAACAGCAGATCATAAACGCCGCGGTGCAGCATGGAGAATTAAGCCGAGTGCGGAAGCATGCGACGAGACAGGCTAAAGCGGTGAAAGCCATCCTAGCGGTTCTGCGGAAGGACTATCCATCGACCTTTGAGGGCCTGCAGAGAACCTGCCGAGACGTCGTCGCCGGGAAGCCTAAGGAAGAAGACCTGACCCAAGAAATAATCTTAAGCAATAAGGAGATCCACGGCAAATACACAGAGCTGTTTCAAAAGGAATTAACCGTGACCGATAAAGCCTATCTATCAGCAGAAGGGATGAGCCGTCTTCTACAGCAGACCATGGGTTACAGAGGCGAAAAGAAGCGGGGGCTCAGAAACATCAATATTGCATATGGCCGATTAATCCACGACATCCTCACCTACGAGCTGTATGAAGACATCGGCGTCGAGGAGCCTGAGGAGCCGGAGGAGCCGGAGAAGAAGGGATTGGAGCAATACGCGGGTTGATATCGAGCAGCATGCAGTAGGGCGTGAGGGATGTGAGGGTTGTGAGGGCTTTTACACTACCCCTGACCTCGTACACACACATCTTCAAAAGATATATTTCATGCAATTTCAAACTCTCTATACTATACCCTAAAATACATACGTACAATGTGTGTGTAACCGTTCTCTCTACTCTCAGAACCCCTGCATCCCTCACATCTCTAACGGAAACGTGTTCATGCTTTGACCGATTGACCGACTGCCACCTTCTGTTCGCTCCAAGTGGCGATGGTATACTTGACTAAGCGCAAAAGCAAATTGGTGGAGTTTGTTCAGAATCTGAAGCGGGGAGATAGAGTTGAAATCTGGTGGGTTGACGCTAGCGAAAGCGATGTGAAAAACTTAACCCTGCCGCTTCCTGATCACTGCGTTAAAACTTGGCATCGTGAAATCGGCTGGTTCGTAGGCTTACAGAAAGGCGACACTTGGCGCGATATTCACCTGATCTTTGAAACGCGTAGCACCGATCCAGATACGGTTTCTCCAAAACATAAGATCATAAGCATTCCTTTCGCGACGAAATGCATTCACTGCGGTGAGCTTGTTGCCATACTTCCTAACCGCGTCCTACTGCTTAGGCCAGTTGAGCTGCAAGAATCCTAAGGCTTCGTTAACGGAAAAAAATTAAAATTTGGGAATGGCAATGGCGTACCGCAGCTTCTGGGTTGAATGGTTCGGCTTATTCGGCCGTGAACTCGGCTCTCCAAGCAGGTTTTACGCTGGGACCCCGGATGATTTCCTAGCTTTCATCGATAGATGCGTCACCGCCAAGCTTCCATGCTTCTGCAGCGTCCAGCCTTACGTTGGACCTGACCAGCCCGCTGGGTTGGAGAAGCTCTTCTTCGACCTCGACTGTAAGAAGCCTCCTTTCAATCTGGATAAGGTTTGGATCGACGTCTCTAAGATATATGAAAGGCTGAAGCACCTGAATGTTGAGCCGCTTATAGTCAAGACCTATAGAGGCTACCATGTTTACGCTTTCCTGTGGCGTGTCGTAGAGTTTGAGCTGAATCATCTCTATTTAGCCAAACAGGTTTACAGAACGCTTCAACAAATTCTTCTTCAAAATCAATCGTATGAAACATTGGACCCGGCGGTTATAGGTGACATTAAAAGGCTCTCAAGGGTCCCGTACAGCCTTCATGAATCAGGCGTGGAATGCACTCCACTGGACCTTCATCGCCAGCCACTGCGGATTAATAGCTTAGATTATCTTCGAGAGCATGGGATCCAGCAAGAGTTGTTTAGAGAAGCTGTGCAACAGGTTCAGAAGAAAAAGATCGGCCGGAAGGTCTTAGCCCTCTTTGACAGTTTTAAACCTAAGCGTATGGTCCCATTTCAGAAGCCGAGGGGGATTCGCCCCTGCTTCTTAGAGGCTTTGAAGAGCGGAGAGATGCCTCACGGTCAGCGGATAGCCCTAGTCTATGAGGGTTACTGCGCCGGATTGACTGCGGATGAAACAGTCAACCTGTTCCGAAGGCTAAAAGACTTCAACGAGGCGAAGACCCGTTATCAAGTATCTTGGCTTCTGAAGGAGAGTCGAGAGATCAAGCCTTACAGATGTAGCACAATAATGGCGAAGGGATGGTGCCTCAAAGAGAGATGCTTAATATTCCATTACCTCAAGAGAGAAAAGATTTCTCAAAGATGACAATCAAATACACCGCTAGCCTTCTGGAGCCTTGTTTTCGTAATGCGGCCCATGTGCGGGAAAGAGGTTTTCACTGAGCTTCGTTAAACAGAAAAATAAAAAATTCTGAGACTTGCTCTCTCATAGGCCTTCAGAGGCATCACCCTGAGGAACAGGGCTCTGATATTTATCGCGTAGCTTTAGTGGCATGCATGAATTTAGGTAGAGTGTTTTTCAGCTCAATGACCTCTAGAGGACATTGTGACCAATTGTGCTCCCAGCAGACTATGATGTCGCATTGATTCAGGTCATGTCGATGGTTCTTGAAATCGATACTTCTAAACTCAAACTCAATGTCGACAGGCTCATACTCTGTTTTTCCAATTCTTCTTCTGCCGAAGGCGTCTGGGAAGCCTTGCTGTATGCCTTCGATATATTCTATGCCGAGTTCCTTATGGTATTTGGCGAAGAGAAAGATCACGCCCTGCTCATTTACAGGCTCATAGACTAAGTCGGGGATCTGGCTTCTGGGCCCGACTATTCTCATCCTCTTTTTCCTCTCTTCCACAGGAGGTCTTGTGCCTGTCCGAAGAGCTTCCAGGCCTTTCTCGGTTACTTCATAGAACCCGGGTCTGGCTTCTCGTATGCAGCCCCATCTGACGAGTGGAGCTAGGCGACCAGCTGCAATCTGCTTTGTGATGCCTAGTTTGGCTGAAAGCTCCCTGCCGGATCTGGGGCTTTCTTTCAACTCATTGAGTATTGCCAAATATTCTTCGTCCATCTTTCCCATGGTTGGATGAATCTCCGTCTGAGGAGTTTCTCTTTGAAGCTATGGTCGACTAAGGAATAAAAGTGCTACTGTGCTACTTCCTCACCATGCTTTATCTCCAAAACATCAAAGTATCTTTGAAAAGGGTGCCGATGCACTGAGTAGAGATGTCAAGATCCTAGGACAGAGCAAGATAGGACCAAAATATCGAATCACACTCGTCAAAGATGTTGCAAAGAGATTAGGGGTAAAAGAAGGAGACACAGTAGTTTTCACGGAAAATGAAAGGGGAGAAATAGTCCTGAAGACGATAAGCAAAGCAGAACTACTAAAGCTGATAAAGTGACAAGGACCTCTTCGATCATAATCAGTCAGAAAGATCACAGAAAGCTAGTCTTTCATCCAAAGTTCAAGCCTCTTCGACGGCTCTTCTCTAGTTATCTTCTCTTTCTTCCTAGCAGGCTTCCAAGCCTCAGCTGTTTCAACAAGCATCTCCACTTCTTTCCTTTCACTTCTCATTTTTCTTAATACCTCAAGTCCTTCAAAGACTTGCCTTCGCTCACTCTCGCTCAGGCCAAGCGCATCGAATACTATTTGATCGAGTTCGTGTCGAGCTTCTTTCTCAGCTTCCTTATTGCCTTTGGCGTCGAGCATCTTGGTAAAAGCACGCTCAAGTTTCTTCCTTTCAATCTTGGTAAGCTCTGCAGTGTTGAGAATAGGAAGTTTGGTCATCTCATACACTTTTGCTTCTAATACGCCTCCCCCATATGACCTTCCACATAATTCTAGTAGGAATGCGGTGAGCGTGGAATTGAGCAAGCCCAATAGCGTAAATGTTTCTTTCTCCGATTTGGGAAATATGTCGTAAAATGCACAAGTGGCATATGCTTTAGCTCTATTCCATATGAATGGGCTCTGCTCCCACATGAAGCGAGGAAATAGGATAGGTGCGACCTCTCGCCTACCCAGATCATACCATACCTTTCTTGCCTTGCACGTCGTGAGATTATGAACCCCTTTTATTTTGAGCGCTGCTATTCTCGTTCCTCGCTTCGTCATAATCTCTATGTCTTCGCCATGTTTGATATATTCTAAAACGTTTTTCTGTGTGAGGGCCTCTTTCGATTCGTGAACCATCAAGACACGCTCAGAGACGTCTTTGACGTCTAATTCGAGGCCCCTGACGTTCCTAATCGATGTGACCATTGGCTTAAGATAGTCTCTCTCGATACCCCATAAGCTGACTTTCTCTTTGTCAAGAACAAAGAATTCATCGTAACCTGTCACAAAGCCTCTTCTTATACCGGCGAAGTTGCTCAATTCTTTCATTTTCGGATGAGTAACTATCTTATGGTATATCGGTGGAGCTCGTAAATACTTGCCCCATTTGTCTTCAGGCTTAAGATCAGCTTGTCTTAGCTGCACTAATCTTGTTTCATGATCGTCGTGAGCTTGAGTGACGGTTTCTATATTATTGATGACCTTATCAATGCTGATACGCTTTTTCAATCTGACAAATCTTACCAGATTGTTCGATCGCGCGTCTTGATTGCCGTTGCCTTCATGCTTTTCCAATACGGAGACGCAAGTGTTCACGAGCGCCTTGCCAAAAACCGCTGCATCAAATTCCAATATTGCCAATATCTTAAAGTGGTCCAAGAAGAATTTCTTCAGGGCTTCTCCAAAGCCTACATCCAGCCATGTATTTGATGTGATGTAACCCATTCTGCCACCATTCTTCAAGAACTTGGCACTATGAGTGAAGAAGTAAGCGTATATTCCTGCTCTCGCATCCATCTGAATCTTGGAGCCGTCAGAATACGCTAAGGCGGCGTCTCGTATCTGCTGCTTATACTCCATCTCTTCCTGTCTTGTATAGGGAGGGTTAGTCATCACTACATCAAAGCCATTCTTCGGAAATAGTGGCATGGAAGGATTGATCTTGAAGAAGTCGCTCACTAGAATGCTTATGGTATCGCTTCTGACCTTCAGATTTCGGACAGCTAAGTTAATCCCTGATAGGGATGCTGGGAACTGGTTTATGTCTATGCCATATATTTGCCCAAGAAGTTGTTTGTGTAAAGTCGCGTCAGAAGCAAGCGGATTCTCCTTCTTCTTTAGTTCATTGAGCTTATAGTAAGCCTTGACGAGAAAGCTCCCACTTCCGCAACCTGGGTCTAGGACCATGTCGTTTGGCGATCGAACGCACATCTCCGCTATTAGTTCTACTATCGGGGGTGGCGTGTAATACTGCCCTAACTGATGTCTCTCATCAGCAGGTATGAGTTCTTCATATACTCGTCCTAGGACATCGCTTTGGATGCTTGCCAAATTGTAGGTGTCTAATTCTTCAATAAAGTCATTTAGAACTGGCACCAATCGGGTAGGTAACTGAATTTCATCAAATATGTCAGATCGTCTGAATATTGGCTCGTAGTCTACTTTCGATACTACAGTATGAAAATATTCTTGCAGTTTAATTGAGAATTCTCTGCCGTTTTCAGCTTCAACTTTCTTCAGTTTGGTCAGGCTTGGGATAAACGTTTCAAGTGTCTTGTAGAACGCAATCTTGTTCATTAAGAGGTAGGCTGCTTCTTGAGCTATCTTCTCGTTCATCTCAGGTGATAACTCGAATAGTTGAGACCTAAGCCAGACAGTATATCTTTCCCTAAAGTCCCTGTCATCTCTAAGCTTCTGAGTTAACGCGGAATGAATGAAAGGGCTAAGGAATCTGTGGAAGTATCTCAGCCTTTCAAGGAACACATCATCAAGAGGAAGCCACTTGCCGACACCCGTCCTAAATTTGCCTAGTTCTTCGAGTAGTGTCCTAACAAAGTCTTCATCGAAGCTGACCTTGTAGTCCTTCATCTTTCTTTGCGGTAATGGAACTCCAATCTTGAATGTTTCGAAGAGGACTAGAATGTCGCCATTGCATGTTGCAAAATATGGAGCACCAAGCCATGTCGCATACTTCTCAGCTTGACCTATCACATCCTTACTGAAAGGATCGAACCTTGTGTCTACATACGGAACCTTTCGTTTAGTTTCTATGACTAATATTGGAAACTCTTTTCCTCTCTCACGCGCGTAAACCACTAGGTCCGGGCGTCCATCAACGCTCGGCTCCTCATACTTGACATCAAAGAACTCGATGTCGTTGAACTGAATCTTCTTTTCAACGGCCCCCTTCAAAAAACGCCATAGCTCTATCTGAACCCTTCTCTCAGGGACCGTCGTCAAAGGTTTGACACCTATGTTATGTTTTCAAACCCAGAATTTAAATGGGTATTCTACTGCAGCCACTCAATCCACCGCATCACAGGAGAGGTGGAATACTATCTAGTCCCGTATGCCCCCTCTTCAACCAGTCGGACAAATCGACTGAGTGGAACAGCTAGACCATACTCTTTGAAGATCTTTATAATGTTGGTCAGAGATGTTTCCGGCTAGGCTGCTGCCCATATTTCTTTTGCTTTTTCTCTCGCTTCCTTGAACCTGTCTGGGGGCCCTTTCAGTATCTTCTCTTTATAGTATTTTGCGATGAGCTCTCTAATTATCTCTTCAACCCTTCTGGGATTCTCTCGCAGCAGCTAAGCCTCTCCTCCAGCTCATTACACCTAGCGCCCCCAGCTAATGCGAACAGCCTCGCCAACTCTTCTTCTAGATGATAGATTAACGGATGATGCTCATCTATTCTATTCGGACTTTCAGGCAGGTCAAGAGTGACCATAGACCTCTGAATAACATCATGCAAAAATGCCATGATCACTTTATTCGACAACTCGATCCTGGTCTCAATCAATTCTTGGCAGAAGCCATCATATTAACAGATAGGCTGATAACCCCACAAGAAGAACTTGGAAAACACCCGTCAACCGCTCAAATAGCTGCTTTGATCATTCTGGAATGCGCTATCTTTTCTCGATCCAGTAGTGGCCGCAGTCCTTACACTGAAGCTTCCTGTGAATCCGACCATACTTGGTCTTCTTCGGCTTGGTGACTTGACGAACATTCATACCGTGACATTTAGGACAGATAACAAGCATAGTCGGAACAACCCTCTGATATACGAACTTTGTGACATCTATCATTTTCGTGGTATAAGAGATACGTCAACGTCAAAGTTCCAGAGGAGCTAGCCAGAGAGATAGACAAACTGATAGACAGGAAGGTTTGGGGCTATAGAAGCAGAGCAGAATTCATCATAGAAGTGATAAGAGAGAAGCTGTCTTCCGTCCAGAGATATGGAAAGGCACAGTAGATAGCAGCTGTCCCGCAATCAATTACTCAATTGCTGCATTCTTAATGGGATATGGCGAGTATATGAAAAAGCCTCCCGCCCACAATTCATGACTCTTGTCTTTTATGGTAATCTTCAAATAGTCTTCGTATATCTTCCTCAGTCATGCCAGGCGGTAAAGCTTCGCTTTCTTCTTCGCCCGTATACTTTTTTCCCCATGGACATTTGAATCCGCTTGGTGGGATGCATCTGTATGAGTGTTTGCATCCGCTACAACTTTCTATCAGAGCCTTTTTTCTCAGCTCTTCTCCGAGTTCTTTCCTTATATCTATTCCATCGATTTGCAACGAATAGTCTATAGCATCTCGTAGTCTGTATACGGCTCTATGAACTGCTTCTCTATAATATCGGGTAGTGTAATCTTCGAACTGTCTAAGTGTAGGTTCGCCCCACGAGTGGCTTAGATATTGAACGGGATTGACCAAGAAGAAGCCTTGTTTGTGAAGCTGGTCGATTGCCCATTTCCATTCTTGTTCAGCTCCGTCAATGCCCTTTGGTTTAGGTATGTATTTCAAGAAGATTTTGCCGTCTAGACGATAGTCACAAACTATGAATCTTGTATAGCCAACAGAAACATCAAACTCTTCGCTCAATTCTCGTAGCGTGAAAGTTTTCTCATTTGGCGGGTTGTTCCTAAGCCATATTGTCAGAAGATAGTAAAATCTATTCGTTCGATGAATTTTCTGAAGACTACGAGGAACGTGAGGCCATGGAGCTTCTCTTACAATCGAATATTCATGGCTCAAACTTTGCACCTTTAAGATCTAGAACTTTGGTGCCCCTGAGCCTAAGTAACCATTCTTGTATCCTGTCTTGTAGTCTAGTCAGCAAGTCGATAGCTCGTTCTTTTTGCTTGTCTGATAGCTCATCGAACGCGTTAATATTGACGGTCAGTAATTGCTCGATTGGCTTTTCTATTCGTTCCATCAGCCATTGTCCTTGAACTATAGTGGCCATCTCAACCGTCGGAGTGACACCTTTTTGCTTTGCACGTTGAATGTCTCTTATGCGATCTTCGACTTCCTCTTCTGTAAGTCTGTATTGCTTTGCCTCCTTGACGACAGCTTCCTGCTCCTCCTTGCTAGGAAGTTTCTCCAGAATAGTTTCAGCCATCCTTGGCGTAATAGGCGACTTTGGCTTCAAGAGCTCTTTTTTCAGAGGCTCTGAAGCCCTCTTTAACACCTTGGACACAGTCCAAGCTTCCCGCACGCCTATCTCCTCTCTCGAAACCCTTTCGATGACACGTTTCCGTTCCTCTTCCTTTAGTCCTCTTGTAGCTCGTATAGCCTCGGTCGAAACCGCTCGACCCAGCCTTTCCCTTTCTCGCAGTTCCTTTGCATCGATGTCGCTAATGGCCCTAGTCTCAGTGATTCCAAGGGCTTTCGCCAAATCCGCTTTGGACTTGAATCTGCCGCTTTTCCAAAGTTCGTGAATAGCATTTTCACGTTCAACATCGGCTAAATCTAGTCGATGAAGGTTTTCGATCAAGGATTCCAAGAGAACTCTGTCTTCAGCAGTATCTTTGATTATTGCAGGTATCTTCTTGACGCCTGCCATTTGTAAGGCTCTCCATCTTCTTTCGCCCGCGATTATCTGGAAGCCTTTACCATGTCTTCTCACTATGATGGGCTGAATAATCCCGGCTTCTTTGATCGAATCTGCTAGTTCTTTCAAAGATTCTTTTTCAAAGGCCTCTCTAGGTTGGAACGGGTTAGGGCGTATTCGGTCGGCGGGTATAAGATCAAACTGTAACTTTGGGATTTCCATTCACTTTCACTCTTCTTCAACTTTCTTCTCGGAGACTGTAGAAATTAAAGATTACGGCTTAAGGCTTGACTCCTATTCGACTGAACCTACTTAATCCACTAGTTCTAGGGAGAACGGCCTCCTCAAAATATCGAATTTCAATGATCTGGACATTCCAGTCGACGCGCAAGTAGCAAGGTTCACATTCTACACAGGCATGCTCAAGATCAAGGGCCAGAGCTTTCAAGGATGTGTATACGAAGACCCGTTGAGGAGCATCATTCAAACGGTCTGGCGCTGCGCCGCAAACAAATTGAACATCTACCCATGGAAGTTGGACGAGCCGATATGGACCATTGGCTTAAGCCTCTGCGTGAAATGGAAGTGTCGAAGATGCCCCGTTGAAGACCTCTGCGACAAAGTGAAGGGCTACAGAATTGTAGGCGGCAGTCTCGGTTGGAAAATGCTGCTGTAAATCAGCGATTCTGGTTTTTCTATGCTAGCTGTTGTGACCCTTGTGATTAAGGAATTCTTAGGCGAATCTCAGAGAGATCCTGATCAAGGATGTTCTTGATATACAGTGCACAGTAGGCATTTGGCTAGATATGCCTCTTCCCATGCCGGAGGATGAGTTAAAGACGCATCCCTTGTTAGAAAGATGCAGACTTAGACTGAGGAGACTAATCCACACGTGAAACCATCATTATATCCAAGAAACTTCAACCGGGCTTCTGAAAGATATTTTCAACTGTTTTTCGAAAGTCTTTCGATTTGTAGATTAGAAATCCGTCTGCCGCAGGTTTCTCGAAACTCAAGTTAACCCGAGAAATAACACTCATTGTCTTTGGCCATGTAGGAAAAGGAAATTCGTAAAAGTCTGTTCCTCTCTGGCAATCGTGGTAACGAAAATCTTTCTTGACGTCAAGAAATCTTCTGAAATTCCTCGAAAGGAATAGATTTTGTAGATTGCTAATAACTTCTAAGACATCTATTTTCGAAGGTTCCATGCGTTTCAGTCTGACATAGTCATGCGACAATCTCCAAGCTTGACGTGGATCGCTCATCCTGATCCACTCATGAATTACATTCAGTCTTCTTCGGAAATAAGATGGTATAGAAATATTGATGTCTTGATGGACGCTCACATCAACTGCAAAATCTATATCTTGAATAGCGACGTTGGTATATAGTAATCTCTTGAAAGTTTCCAAGAATTTTAGCTGTGCATGCATCCAATATGTATCTTTCTCACCTACCGGGGAATCACGAGAAACAATCTTGTCTACAAGAGCATCAACAAATCTGGGATCGTCTATCCTGTATTCTGCTTCGAGCAAATAAACATCACCTGATTTCAAGGCGTCATAGTTTATTTCGAAACCTTCAGGAAGGATGATACTGGCCTCCGGCAGGTTCGCCAACGGTATCAGCGACCTCACATTAACATTTACAACCTTCCCATGAGCAAATTTCTTTTTTCTATGAAGAAGACTTTTGGTTATTCTGAAAACAGCAGAGTATTTCAGAGTATTCTCAGGATATATTATTCTTGCTTCTTGTCCTTCTACCTGAAAATCCTCTTTTAGTCCCGCGAAAGTCCTGAGAGCATAACTGGATACTTTCCTGACAGCAGGTTCAACCGAGGCTGCGATAGTAGATCCCAAGATAATTTCGGCCAGGACAAATCCCCCCGTTACTAATGAATGAACTTGAATAGAGAATAGAGAGGAACTCTAATTGGTTCCTTGCGCTCGTTCCTTATTTTCAGGGAAACATCACAAGATGGGTATGCATTTAGTGCAAAATCGGTCACATCCATTTCAGCGCAGAAATCGTTGGAGCCCGTCGGGATTTCAAGAATCGACATCGAATCGAGTAACAAAATCCTGCTTGTAGCTAGTGATTTTAAATACTCAACGAGTGGAGTTATTTCAGTAATAACTTGTAGACTCGATAAGTAACTCCCAGCGAGACTTTCAGCAAATTCTTGAAGAAACTCCTCGTCCTTTGTAACTATATCGTAGATTTTTGAAATCACGACTTTAGCCGTAGTCAAACTCTCTTTGGTAAGATCAGGTTTCTTGACGAACTCAAGAAACTCGTCCAGCGTCTCAGAATAGGCTGGAAATATAGATTTAAGCTGGTTCAGATTTTTCTCTAAATTGTTTAGGAATTTTGTCACGAATTGTTCGATTTCTTGAGGGTTTTTCTTAAGAATTTTACTTTCTTCTTTTGTTCTTAGATTGATGATCGCGGTGCCGTCTCCAGCGTTTTTTACTTGAATGGCATCATCGAAGAGACGCTCACCTTTACTCTCATGGAGCGTTGTTACAGTTTCTGGCTTGTTTAAAATCCGTATATCTGGCCTAAACAGGTAGATTTCCTTGGTAGTCTCCTCTGTTCCGGTTCGATCCTCTAAAACAATTTTTATGCTCTCTTTTACCGAAGGAGTCTCGTAGATCTTTGATTTAAGAACAAGCCCTAAATACCCATCAACCTCGAATTGTTTTATAGTCAGTGTATTTTGTTCGAATACAAAACCTCCAGGTCTTACATTATAGATTTCTTTAGGTTCTATCGCTTCCGGAAGAAACAATTTCACTGCTATGGGTTCTTCGGCTTTCCATCTAACATGCGCAGGAAACGTATCCCCCTGAATACAATCAGGTGGAACGTAAAGAGATTCAATTTTTATTTTGGTCAAAAACAAATCCACCCATCAGCACTGAACACCTAGTAGATTTTTCTCTATATCAAAGAATTTACGTTCTCTACTTAAAGTTAGCTTGGGCAAATGGCCCTAGACTATGAGGAGGCGCGTGTCAGGTCTTCTGATGCCAGATTAGAAAGCAAATTGAGATTATCAAAGAACCTTTAGGGTACGACTGAAAAGGGCCCATCTATCCTCAACATACCTATAGAAGTATTTGATGAAATTTTATCCTCTTGTCATGCGTAGAAGGTCAAGTCTTAGCTCGTTTGCTTACTAGAATGATGGACCGACCGTAAGTAACCCAACGTCATGTCGGCGCCGAACTTTTCCAAGATCTCTATCATTATTTTATCCTGCGTTATGACGGAACATAGGTCGGGAAATCGATTCAGAATAATGAGGTAGACTACATCCATTACTTTGTGCGTTAGATTTTCGCATTGGGCGAAGAGTTCTTCATCAAAGGTTGGAGTTACCCTAAAATCTACCTTGCCCTTCTGATTGAGATTTCCAACTCTTCATACGAGCTATGTGAATATTTTGAGAGTAAAGAGTATAGTTGTTTTATCCTGTCTTTGTGTTGTATGGGGAGCCTTTCGATGAGCCGCGTTCCGAAGGCTTCCTTTTCAATCTCTTTAACGATTTCCAACTTGCAGTAGATGTCAGCATCCGGGTGCTCTATATCGAGGTAGTATGCTTGCATCATTGAGTCAAGAATGAAACGAAGCTCGCGAATAACTTGATGGTATGCTGCGTTGTAAATGACGTTAGTCAATATCCAAAAGAGCTGGTTATTCAGCTCTATGAGACGGAGTATTACCATGGAATTTTCTTGCTCTTCCTTGGACGTGCTATTAAGGATTGGTTGAATGATGTCAATCCAGTTGTTGTAGTGATCCGACCATATGTAGATCCTCTTCCCAACATTGGCTTGCGTTCGCTTTCCTACTTCGTCTTGTATGTCTCTCAAGAATTTGAATACGTCTTTACTCAAATTTTGCACCTGTCAAACACGATTCAGATGTTGATCGAGAATTTCAGCTCTTTAAATTTGTCAACTAGAAGAGACACTAAATCCTTCCCATTTACTATTGACTTGATATCATTTTTATCAAATACGAGGACATATATGCCGCTACGACGACAAGCGTCTTTTCTAAGCTCATTTACCGTTCTTTCCTTTATTCCCTCTTTGCTCAAGAGAATACCAAATCTGCATTGAAAAAGGCTTAACTTGCCTAGGAATTGAGTGATTTCGGGAGAGCCTATCGGTTCTCTCCAATTCTTGCATTCGATGGGAACGTAGTTATCAAGCGTCTTCAGAAATGGGTGAGGTGAAATGTTGGTAATTATTCCATCCAATTCATATGGTCCAGCTTTTTTCGAGGGCTCGACATACAAACCTTCGATGGATGAGAATAGGTATTGAGCAAGTTTTTCCATCGACTCGCGTTTGATTTGATTGTCAGCGCTTTTGCTGGCTTTTTCTACGCGATCAAGAAGCTCGTTGAGGAATATCGAATTCGTAAAAACTAATTCTTTACTCGATTCTGGAATACGACCGAATTCCAACTTATATTGGACACGCTGATAAACTTCCTCCGGGTAGAGGATGGGTTTTTTTGAATACTTCTTTATGAGTATCTTTGTTTCGTCTTCAACTAGCTTCAGATCTTGGTCACTTGCTCCTGCAAGCTTCAATGTTTGCCAAGCTGGAGCGGCTCTTAGGCCTGTAATTATGTCTTCTATATGAGCCAGTAAAACGAACTTCTTTGCTCTCTCATATCGACCTGTCCAAATTAGTCCTTCAGCTCGTGTTTGCAACGGCATGCCTTTGTGATATCTCTTGCTATTCTTGACTTGAAGCCTTAGAAGATGCAGATAGCAGTCTTCAACGATGCGTTCTGCCGCGACAGGATCGCTTAATTCAAGGAAGGCGGCCCAGCACCACCGCCAGATATTCATATCACGGTCTATAACGGAAGGATCTATTGTTTTTCTTTCATCCGTCAAACTTTCGAGAACTTTTATGGTTATATCCATCGCAGAGCTTCGATTCGCTTTGATTAGAGCCTTCATTGCCTCTTTAAAACCTGTAAAGATTTTCTTTCTTTCATCTTCGGTTGTCGCGCTCACCGCTTTTTCCTTGGCATCTTTTACAAGTTTTATGAGCGCATCTTCAATTGCTGGCATCATAGCTATTTCTAGTTAGGACTGGGTTTGAATCAATATAATAGGATATCGAAACGAATCACGGCATCAAATCTTCGTTTTAACGAAAGTCCTAATTCTCAATTTCATGGTTTAGTAGACTCCGAGAACCCAAATTGGGACAGCTAGCACAGGTTTGAGCCATTTAAAATCATCTGTATCATAAGAGTCAAGCCCAAACCGTTTATCAATAAATAATATCTAATTCAGACAGGGCTTCTCTCTCACTGCAACACCATTCGGAAAGCGCATTTGTCTGCGCTAGTTGCGAGGCTTTCCATGACCTCGACTCTAACAGCTCTTCTGGCAACTTTCTTGAAGATGTATTCGAAGAAATTGGTGGAGCAGGCCGAGCATAGTTTAGGAGTTAATTCCACTATGTTTTCATAAACTAGCGGACATACACACCGCCCATGCCGAAGCTCGTATAGAACGCTGTCACCCCTCCTCTTGACATCTCTGGCACCCGGATCCAACTCATTCAACAACTTGATCCAAGGGTCCAAGTCATAAGATGCTGGGTCGTAGCCGTAAGAGTTCACCCAGCTTTTGGCGCAAGCTTCACCACAATTCTTCAGAATCCTCCTACCTGTTTCTTCATCAACTTCAGATAGACCAGCTACCACTCCTCTTATCCATTCGCGTTTCAGATCTTCACAAGCTTCAGTCTTCCACTTTTCAAGCACACTCACTCATCTCACTTTATTCTGGAGCTAGTTGGAGACTCACTTGTAGGGAGAAAAAGGTTAAGGTTAGAATCGAATGGGAGTTCTTCCTACCTACCCCATATACAAACGAAAAACAGTAGAACTTAGCAGTATAGTCACCGTTTCTTCCTAAACCTCCTCAAATTCTCGTAGACAACCCATAAACCAACGGTGAGAAGAAAGAAACCCGCGGCTAATAGTGGATGAACCGGCTCGATCAAGGCACGCGGAAGAGGTAGCTCTCCAGCAACGCACAACCAAATCAAATTGACTCCTGTTATGACTGCACCAAGTGCAAACAAGGCTTGCAACACTGAGGTCATGAAATCCCACAGAGTTAGCTTCCTTTTTGAACTTGCAGACTTCATCATAATAAATAGCCCGATAAGAAGCAGTGAGATGATAGCTGTCAACCAACTAGGGAAAAAGAGCGCCTGGCTCATCGTTTATTCTTCCCTTGCTTCCAAAGGGGCTTCAGTGGCCACGCCTATCATCCCTCCAATTAGCGCTCCTATCAAGCCACCGATCGGTCCCGCTATTACAAGACCTAAAGTTCCGCCTCCTATAGCGCCGAGCGGAATTCTTGAACCAGGAGGCGGAATAGGGGCTGTCCCCCTTTCATATACCTGGGCGATTTCCCATGTAGCCCAAAGCAATGAGCTGCAATGCGGGCACCTTACACGAAGCGGAGGGTCTCTAGGCAGAAAGTAGCGCCCGTTACAAACCGGACAGATGAAAGCGTGCCGAACTCTACCAGTGCCCTCACAGACTGCGCAACGCATTGAACCTATCATGCCCGTTCCACTACATTTTTCGCATAATTTATAGGCCATTGCAAAACCACAAATTGTTGTTATAATTGATTAATACTTGATGATGCTCCTCGATAATTATCTATTGGGGTCTTCTTTCCATACAGCGGTTTGTATGAGTCTACTTGATTATCTTGCCCGTCTTATTGGAGAAGAAAAGAAGAAGAAACCTACACGTCTCTTAAGTCCAGAAATAAATTTTGAGCTTGCGAATGTAAAACCTTTTGCTTAGGTTTCCGACATATGTTTCCAATCCAAGCTCAGCAGACGATTTCGTATCTAGTAGTGACCTTTCCCAAGGCAAAGCGGAGTGTAAGAAAAGAGATAACAAGCTGGAGCAGATGTGAAAACGCCAAGCAAAAGTTAGATGGTTCAAGAGGATTTGTTAGTGAACCGCCAATCCAGCCATATATTGCGGCGAGTAAGCAATATCCTGCTATCAACGAGTAAATCAGAATACTTCTATCCGAGAAAAGTCTGATCCTATACTTCGAAACAATGAGACCGTATAATACTCCAAGCCCAATAATGGCAAAAGAAAGACCGAACCCACCAGGCGGGATAGGACGAAATACGAGGAGATCGGTAATCAATGCAGGTGCATATATTGCCAAGAAGAACAACCCGGCCTTTATTTTCCAAGACGACCACGGCAACCCGCTTTCCAATACTAGACATAGTGGAACAAGAAGTGTGAGATTACCTGCGATGTGGTAATAGTAACTGTGAAAGAATGGCGATAGAACAAACACGGTCCATAGTGAAAACGTATTTCCATATCGCCCGTAGATTAACGAATATGCGGTTCCGAAAATCAGGTAGATTAGCGTAGAGACCATTACAAGGACAAATGTGAGGAACGGGTAGCGTCTTCCGACCCAGCCGCTGGCATGCGCCACTACTCCTACCAATAGAAAAGACACTGCTAAAAACAGCAAATCGAAAAAGTCTGGAATTCTGTAGAAATCATGCCAGTGATAAGGGTATTCCACGTATCTGCCGTTGCCTTTCGAGTAGTTGACTGCATATGAAACACCATAGATCTCTCTATCTCCGAAAGGCGTTCGGGCGAAGACTACTGAATTATTGATTACTGTGGCGTTGATGTTACCAGGCGGCACTACATCCACGCAGGTCGGCCATCCAGTTGGGAAGGGATAATTGAGCGAGAGACTGGCATTTGTGATACAGATCCGGTCAATCGTGATTTTTAGGACCTGGCCAGAAGGGATCTGGCTAATATTCAGATGGATCTGATTGGCTCCGCCAAGAGTGTAATTGAAAGGCACATTTGGCTCAATCGAAATAGACTCGACAGAGGCATTGAAATACCCGCGCATGTTGATCTGGAACACACCATACATTTCGGATGAAGCGTCTACATAGGCTGTCGAGGAACCATAGAGCGGTCGCCAATTTGAAAGAAAAGTTACGTGCATGGCAGCTGTCAACCCAACGACTAACACGAGTATTACGAGTTGCTTGAGCATTCGACGGTCTGTCAAAAATCTTCTAACGCGATTCGCGTCTCGCCATATAGATTTGGCAGAAAAACGGAGCCCTTTCAGCAAGTTACTGCGTTCTTTGTAGAATATACAGGATAACAAAGTTCGTCTCATTGTCAATCTGTTTGAAATGTGTTATTAAGATGCTAATCAATATTAACAGTAACCCACCTCACCCATTGAAAGAATGCTTGAAGCTGCCTCTGTCCCTGATATTTACACGAGTCGATCCGTGTCAAGCCTCTCTCATCAATGGTCTTCTGTCCACTTTAAGCTTAAGCACGGTCTGAATGAATATTCCCGCGAGAATCCACACCGATCAAACCGAACCCGAACTTCTTGAACACCGAATCATCAATTGTTCTGGTGTTCTTGAGCGTGGTAACTAGGACAGCCCTATCGTAACCGAATGCTAAAGCTTCAGCTATTTGCCCTATTCCTCTTGCCAGATCATCGCTTGCTGACTTCCGGCATAATTGCCGATAAGCGAATATTGATCTGTATTATCTTCTCGTCTCTCGATAAGCAATGGTGCTGTTAAACCATCATTATTTTTACCTAAAATAGCTTAATTGAGGATCCGCACATAATGTCTCACCCAAAATATGATATTTGGAGGCCGTTTACTGATGCAGTGGACAAATACTACAGCTAGAAGAAAGTCATGTGAATTAATTTTTGCGAAACTTTCAGATGGTCAAACTTTCGAAGATTTTATGGAAATGCTTAGACGATATTTAACAACTTGGAAGTATCAAGTAACCTTCGTTGAGAAACCTCGCGACCATTTTCATGGGCTAGGATGCAACTTCTTACAATCAGCTATTGGATTGACATTTCCTCTCAATTTCAAAGACAAAAAATGGATGTTCAGCTCTTGGATTGAATATAAGGTTAGACCATTGAAAGAAAATAGACTCCCTTGTCCTTGTATATGGCAAGAAGGGTGTTCTAACCTTGAAACTTCTCAATACAAACTAAGCAAGTGCCCTTTCTTTACGAAAAGAGAACGACGATTTGATTTATGTTGGATAGAAGAATCGTTACTGGA